>TARA_B100001121_G_scaffold116979_1_pt1 | contig 11118 bp, 6 predicted proteins | sample TARA_B100001121 | Tara Oceans TARA_B100001121 (sample SAMEA2622817) | marine metagenome | biome: marine biome (ENVO:00000447); feature: surface water layer (ENVO:00002042); material: "saline water (ENVO:00002010), including plankton (ENVO:xxxxxxxx)" | depth 5 m
CTATGATGATCAGTTCGATGAACTGTCAGATCAAATTACTGCTCTTTCGAGCACTGTACAGGGTTTATCCTCTGTTGCAGATCAAATTACAGCGTTATCAAGCACTGTTAATGGTTTAGCCACTGCGGCTTCCGTTTCTGGATTGCAAGGTGACATTACAACTATTAAAGCTGCAGTTGATGCACTTACAGCTTCTTTAGCTGACGTTGCTACTGCCGCCGATTTAGGAATTATTTCTTCGACTTTAGCTGATGTTCAAGCTGATGTTAAAGAATTATTAGCTGCTAACGCGGTTATTAATCAAAATATAACAATTAATAACGTTGCTACTTTAGAATATGTAGAATCATTAATTAGCACTGATGCTGATGATCCTAACGTAATAGTAAATGGTACAGTTGTTGTAAGTGTTGATGAAACAGATTTTTCTGGTGGTGCTGCACAGATTGCCAGAATTAAGGCTGTTACTGATAAACTTGCTACTTCGCTTAAAACAGTTACTATTACAAATACATATTCACCTTCAACAGTTTTGTCTTTTGCTAATTTAGCTTTTGTTGATAACGATCTTGTTATTAACGGAAACACTAATTTAGCGGATGGCGATGCATCGAATGATGTATTAAGAACTGTAACAGGCGATCTTACAATTTCTAATATTACTGGTGATATCGATTTAAGCTTACTAACTTCTGCAGATGACGTTACCGTACCAGGTGGTGCTGGCGTTACTGCTCTTAGAATGGGTTCAATTACAGCTGCATCGCTTTCTACAGCGGGTGCTGTTAAAGGTCACTTAAATCTTGTTAGTGCTACCCAAGTAGATGCTGGTCTTTCAAAAGTTGCTAGCATAGTCGCTGATTACGCTACAGATATCGATTTTTCTGCAGCTGCAACAGTTACTGTTCAAGCTGCTAGAGCTGCTACTATTGATATTGCAGGAACAACATTAACTGGTGACTTAAATGTTACTGCTTCTGCTACAACTGTAGTTAAGGCTGTTGCCCTTACTTCAGTAGGTGGTTCTATTGTAACTGGTAATTTAGCCGAACTTCATTTAACTAAACTAAGTTCAACTGGAACTATGACGTCTGGTGCTAAAGTTATGGACTTGAGTGCACTTGCTTCTCAGAAAGCTACTGGAGCCTCAAATTCAGCTACAGCTGGTTCTCCTATAACTTTATCGAGAATTACAAATTTTAACGCGCCTAAGCTTGATACTTCTGGAGTTGTTTCTATTGTTGCAGCCACAGATATAACAATTAAAGACCACAGTGCTAGGTCTAGAATTTATGCGCTTGCTGCGAAGAATATGACTATTACCGCTCTTGCGGCAACTAACAGTGTTTCATTTGACAAGGGTGCTACCTTTTTTCCTGCACTTGTTGATCTAAATGTTACTGGTGTTGACGCTGGTTCTGGACCATATATCACAAAGCAGACCAACAGTGTTTCTATCACTTCAGATGTTTTAACAACATTAACTACAGCTGGGTCTGTAAACGATGTAAGATTACACGGTGCTGCTAAGTTGACTTCTTTAAGTACTTCAGGTTACATTAGAGATTTCGAACTTATAGGAGCTACAACTTTAACAACTGCTGGCATTGGTCATGATCATATTGAAGGATCTGACGCTGCTTCTTTAAGAATTTCAGGTGCTTCTAAGCTTACTACTGTTGCCCCTACGGCTCTTGATGAAGTAGGTACTGTAATGCTTACGGGTTTACCTAAGATGACATCTTTAGACCTTAGTTCTATGAAAACGCTTCCAATTTTAGGTGCATATACCATTACTATTAGTAGTACGGGTCTATCTGCATCTTATGGAATAGCAACTGCTGCTACGACAACTACAGATGCGTTTTCAGATAAGATTTATTCTGATGATTTAATGACGTTGAAGCCGTTAATGACACTTGCAGCTGCTACTAGTGCAGTTACATATACGTTAGCTGGAGATATGATTACAAATGTATCTACTAGAACTTTTGATGCAAACGGAGTTGCAGGTACTGCTTCCACTTCAACTGCAACATTAGAACAAGTTCTTCATGCATTGGGAGGTCAATTCCGAGCTGCTACAGCAATTACAACACCTGTAAGCGAAGAAGATTTCGCTCATGTTGCTGCTGAATAATTTAGATAACTAATAAGTTTAAAAAACCCTCGTATTCCGAGGGTTTTTTTTATTTTTACCTTTAACTAAATAGCTCATTTAATGCAAAAAATTTATAGAGATTATAAGCAAATTGCAAATTATCTATTTGTAATATTATATATAGTTACGGGATCTTTATCTAATTATGGAGCAATAGATATTCTTGCGCCTCAGTGGATATATTTCGGCAGTATAAATATATTAGTGTGTTGTTATATTTTATTTTTTTCTTCAAACGACTTTAAAGAACCCTTTGTAAAGTTATTCTCCACATTTTACATCTACTTTTACATATTCTATTTCCTTTGGAATATGTTTTCATATTTCTATGCTGTTAATCCAGTTGAGACTTTGATTAATCTTCCACGTTTAGGTAATACTTTTTTTGCAGTTTTTTTCTGTTATTTATTGATTTCAAATATTAAAAACAAACTAAATTTCATTTGTTTAATATTTTTCTTTTTTCTTTTAGCTGAAATGATATCCTACTATTACGATTTATCAGAGGTTTATCCAGTTCAAGGTTTAAGGGTAATTGCTATAAAGGGTTTTGCAGGCAATAAAAATATTACTGCAGCCTCTATTGCCTTTAAAATCCCATTCGCCATTTATTTATTAATATCATCCAAAAAATTGGTATTCAGGGTAATAACATTTCTTATTTCAGTTGCTGGAATTCTCGCAATCTCACTAATTGAAGCTAGAGCTGCTATTCTCAGTACTATTATTGTATTGTTATTACTAATCTCTTTTTATGTTTATAAAATTATTTATGAAAAAATTAATTTTAAAATTGCTTCAAATAAAATTTTGACAATCATTTCGCCTTACTTAATCGCCTTTTTATTAAATATTTTTGCCACTAGTTTTGCTAACGATAAATACAGGAAAGTTGCAATCACAGATACGCTTGGAAAAATTTCTTTTACCGAAGAATCTTCCAATGGTAGATTTAATTATTGGGGAGATGCATGGCAATACATAAAGCAAAATCCCATATTTGCCTCTGGGTTGGGTAACTGGAAAATTGAATCTATTGAGAAAGGTAAAGAACATATATCAGGATATACTGTTCCATATCATGCTCATAACGATTTTATACATGTTTTTACGGAAACCGGAATTTTTGGTGGTTTATCCTATTTGGCTTTATTTATTCTTATAACATATTATGTGTTTTTAATTTTCAAGAACGAGCATAATCTTGAATCCCCATTTTCTTTACAAAAATTTATTTTAATTTTACCTCTAATTGTATATGGAGTTGATGCATTATTAAATTTCCCAGTCGCGAGACCATTAATGCAATCCTCTTTGGCTATCTATTTAGGACTTATTTTAGCCATTCATGTTAAAAACAATGTGTTTGTAGAATCAAATAAAAATAATTCAAACAGTACCTTATTTACAAAAATTTCTTTGTTTCTAACTCTTACTTTACTCATTCCTGGATTGGCTATTCATATTATATCATACAAATCCTTAACCCAACAAGGTAGATTATTATATGAATTCAACAACGCACAATATACCTATACTAGAGCCGAATTAGATGAAATATCTCATCATTTCCCAAATCTTACCGAAACGGCAATGCCAATAAAAGCAATGAAGGCAAGATATTATTGGCTATCTGGGAATAAGCAGGAGGCGCACAAAATGGCTTCTTTAGGGTCACTAGATAATCCTAAAATACATTTTGCAGATAATTTAAAAGCAACGTTTTTTCTTGAAGAAAGTAAAATAGATAGTTCATTTTACTATGCCAAAAAGGCTTTCGATGGACTTCCTAATAATATGCCACACTATGATATTTATATGAGAACACTCGCTTATAAAAGGGATGCTCCTGCTATCAATGAGGCATTTGAAAGAGTTAGAAAATTAGCTGGTGATACTAAAGGAATATGGACAATCTATTTGAGGACTTTAGCTCTTACAAGAAGTCTTGGAGATCCTTTTTCAATGGCCAAAGCACAAGAAGCTTTCAATATGTATCCAACAGATGATAATATATTTCAACTTTACAGAATTTTGACCTATGGACAAGCTAGGATTGCTGAGGCAGATAAATTGTCAGCAGATGCAAAGATTCTTTTTGATAAAGGTGAATATATGCGGGCCTCGATTCTTTATATCCAAGCTTTTGATAAAGATCCGTTGAGATACGAAATATCTCTAAATGCAGCCTTTTCATATTATAATTCGAAAGATTACATTAATGCCCTCAAATATTTCGGTTTGTCAATTCAATCTAAAAATCCTGAGACAATTCAAAAGGGTATGAGATATAAAGCTTTAACCCTTTTAAATCTTGGTGATGATGGCGCAGCCTGCGCAGAGTTTATTAAATTGATTGGCAAATTCCCAAAAAGAATGTATCAGCAAGAATTTAATAAATATTGTAGACGAAAAAATTAATGAAGATTCGTCAAATTTGTTGTATAGGAGCGGGTTTTGTTGGTGGTCCAACAATGTCGGTAATAGCCCACGAGTGCCCTAATTTAAGGGTTATTGTTGTTGACAGTAATTCGGATAAAATAAAATCCTGGAATTCTAAATCTCTTGATAATTTACCAGTATATGAACCAGGGCTCAAAGAAATTATAAAAAAGACAAGAAATAAAAATCTATTTTTTTCTCATAAAATTGATGAAGCTATTTTAAACTCCGACATAATTTTTATGGCAGTAAATACCCCTACAAAAACAAGCGGAAAGGGTAAAGGTTTTGCGGCTGACCTTACTAACGTTGTTGAGTGTACTAAAAAAATTGCACTTGTTGCAAAAAGCAGTAAAATAATTGTTGAAAAGTCAACGTTACCAGTAAAAACTGCTGAAAAAATAAAGGAGATTTTGACCCTTTACAACAAAGAAACAAATTTTGATGTAGTTTCAAATCCTGAGTTTCTTGCTGAAGGTACTGCAATTGAGAATTTATATAAGTCTGACAGGGTTTTAATTGGTGGTGAAAACACAATTTCAGGTAAAAAAGCTGTTGATGCAATAGTCAGTATTTATAAAAAATGGATACCAGAAAATAAAATTTTGAAGACAAATATTTGGTCTTCTGAACTAGCAAAGCTAGCCTCAAATGCCATGTTGGCTCAAAGAATATCCTCTATTAATAGTCTTTCTGCATTATGTGAAAAGACCGGAGCTTCTATACAAGAAATATCAAAAGCTATTGGAATGGACTCCAGGATAGGTCCAGAATTTTTAGAGGCATCTGTAGGTTTTGGAGGTAGCTGTTTTAAGAAAGATATTTTAAATCTTGTGTATTTAGCTAGATTTTATGGTTTGAATGAGGTAGCAGACTATTGGCATGGTGTTGTTAAAATTAATGATTACCAAATGAAACGATTCACTAAAGAAATTCAGAATAAACTGAAAAATATTAATGACAAAACTATCTCTATTTTGGGGTGGGCTTTTAAAAAGCAAACTAATGACAGTAGAGAATCCCCATCTATTTATGTGTCTAAAAATTTAATTGAAAGTGGTGCTAATTTAAAAATATATGATCCAATGGTACCTCATCACAAAATTATCAGTGATTTACAAAATTTATTCGTTATATCCGGTTATAAAAAAAAGCAAGTAAAAAAGTTACTAGAAAAAATTTCTATTAGTAAATCATTAGAAGAATCACTAATAAAATCCTCTGCCATTGTAATTATTACAAATTGGGATGAATTTTTAAATTTTAACTGGGAAAATTATCACTTAACAAATAAACCAAAGCCTATCATTTTTGATGGCAGGAATGTTATTAAAACTAGTGGATTTGATAACATGTACTCTTTAGGTAATTAAAAAAAGTAAAAAAAGTACTTGTTTTTAATTTTATTTTTGTAATATTGTACCAGATAATAATTATAAATATTGCTTAATAAGTTAATTACTTCCAAAACCCGGTTGCGCCTATTGATAAAATTTTTCATTAATCAGGCCAACCGTGGTTATTTGAACGGTCTAGCTGCAGAATTTAATGAATCTACGAATTCAATTAGAAAGGAGTTAAATCATCTATCTGAGGCTGGATACCTTGAAAAATATAAAGACAATAACAAAATAGCTTACAAGGCTAACATTAGGCATCCAATGTTTGAAATATTACAAAAAGTTGTGCTTAAACATTTAGGTTTGGAAGAGATTATTGATCACGTTCTAGCCCAAATTGGTGAAGTTAATGAAATTCATGTCCTAGGTGACTATGCGAAGGGTATCGATACAGGTTTAATTGAGGTCCTTTTAATTGGTAATGAATTAAATACAAAATATTTAACTAACCTAGAGGAAAAAATAGAAAAATTGATTGAACGAAAGGTTCAGTTTATAATTAGTAACCGAAAATCATCCGAGCAACACTCTATTTTATTATATCAAAAATAAAAAATGTTAGACAATAGCAAAATCCTTATTACTGGTGGGACTGGTTCATTCGGGAAGTGTTTTGTAAATATGACTCTTAAAAGATTTAATCCTAAATGTATTTTCATTTATTCTAGAGACGAAATGAAACAATGGGAAATGGCTGAAGAATATAAAAATGACGACAGGATTAAATTTATAATTGGTGACGTAAGAGATAAAGAGAGACTTTCCCGCTCCTTAGATAGTATTGATTATGTTGTTCATGCCGCTGCAACCAAAATTGTTCCAACTGCCGAATACAATCCATTTGAATGTGTTAAAACAAATATAAATGGAGCAATGAATGTTATTGATACTTGTATCGATAAGAAAATTAAAAGGGTAGTTGCTCTTTCAACTGATAAAGCTTGTAATCCAGTTAATTTGTATGGTGCTACAAAACTCGCATCTGATAAGTTATTTATTGCAGGAAGCTTAAGTCATAATAATTCTAACACCAAATTTTCGGTTGTTAGATATGGAAATGTTATGGGTTCAAGAGGATCAGTAATTCCTTTTTTCTTAAATAAGAGAAAAGAGGGTCAATTACCTATTACAGATCTTAGAATGACAAGATTTATGATTTCGCTGGAACAGGGAGTAAATCTTGTTTGGCATGCATTTGAAAACATGTTGGGAGGAGAAATTTATGTAAAAAAAATTCCCTCTATAAAAGTCACTGATATAGCTAAAGTAATTGCACCCGAGGCTAAAATTAAAGTCATTGGAATAAGGCCAGGTGAAAAGTTACATGAGCAGATGATAAATTACGAGGATGCACCTCATACATATGAGTATGAAGACTATTTCAAAATTTTACCAGCGATTAATAGTTTATCAAAAGATAAAAAGAGGATAGGAAAAGGAGTAAAGGTTGTAGAAGGATTTACTTATACATCTGATAATAATGATGAATGGATGGATAATAAAACGCTGTTGAATTGGTTAGAATCAAATATTAATAAAATTGGTGCTATTTAGTTATGAAAACTATACTTTTTGCTGGCGGAACCAGTCTATTAGCATATTCATGGACCCTGAAACCCAACCACAATTATAACTATATTCTTGCTACACACAAAAGGAAAATAAAAGAAAATAAATATAAAACTCTTGATTTAGATTTTTCGCAAGGATCTGTGCTTTCCAGAAAAATTGAGGACAACGATATTGATATTATTATAAATTGTATTGGATTAACAAATGTTGAGGATTGTGAATCAAATATTAAAATGGCAGATTATGCTAATATTCAAATTGCAAAATCCTTAGCTAGCATATGTAGCAAAAAGAAAATCAAGTTTATTCATATTTCCACAGATCACCTGTTTGATGGTAAAAAGTCCTATTATACTGAGAATGACATCAAATCACCCCTTAATAACTATGCGAAAACAAAAAGTCAAGCTGAGGACGAAATATTAGCATTAAATAAAGATGCTCTTATCATTAGAACTAATTTTTTTGGTTGGGGACCTAGTTATAAGAATTCATTTTCCGATAAAATTCTTAAGTACCTAGAATCAGATAAAAAAATAGAATTATTTGAAGATGTTTTCTACTCTCCAATTTCTGTAGATGAGCTTAAAAATCAAATTTTTAAACTTATAAAATTAAATGCCAAAGGAATTTTTAATGTAGCATCCAATGAAAGAATTTCAAAATATCATTTTGGACGTCAAATTGCAAAAATTTTTGGATATTCTGAAGATTTAGTCTTCAAAGCCAGCATAAATAACTACAAGAATTTGACAAGAAGGCCTAGAGAAATGAGTTTAAGCAATCACAAATTAAATACATTCACTGGCGGTACGGTTCCATCAATTGAAAAGCAACTAGAAAAATTAAAAAATGAAAGAAATTATGACGAGGAAAGACACATAATTCCCTATGGGCGACAAGATATCTCCCAAACAGATATAGACTCTGTCATCAAAGTTTTAAAGTCTGATTTTGTAACTCAAGGGCCTGTAATACAGCAATTTGAAAATAAAGTTGCAGAATATTGTAACTCAAAGTATGCATATGCATGTAATAGTGGAACAAGTGCATTACATATAGCCTGTTTATCTTTAGGAGTTAAGAAAGGTGACTTAGTTTGGACAAGTCCAATATCGTTTGTTGCCTCTTCAAATTGTGCTCTTTACTGTCAAGCAGATGTTGATTTTGTAGATATTGATTCCCAAACAAACAACATGTCACCAAAATTTTTAGAAGATAAATTAAAATTAGCCAAAAAAAGTGGGAGGCTTCCAAAGGTTGTTATACCTGTTCACCTCTCTGGTCAAAGTTGTGATATGAAAAAAATTCATAAGTTAAGTATTGAATATGGTTTTAAAATCATTGAAGATGCTTCACACGCCATTGGGGCAAAATACGAAGGTCATCCCGTTGGTGACTGTAGGTACAGTGATATAACTGTTTTTAGCTTTCACCCAGTAAAAATAATTACTACATGTGAAGGTGGGATGTGCCTAACTAATGACCCAGAATTATCTGTCCTCATATATAGATATAGGAGCCATGGGATAACACGTCAGCCATCTCAAATGACGAAAGTCCCGGATGGTCCCTGGTATTATGAGCAACTAGAACTTGGTCTTAATTATAGAATGAATGATGTTCAAGCCGCTTTAGGTCTTAGTCAAATGTCTAGATTAGATGAATTTGTGGAGCAGAGACATTATATTGCTAACAGATATGATGAATTACTTTCAGATTCCATAGTTGAAACACCAAAGGTTTTTAAAGATTCAACTTCTTCGTGGCATCTTTATATAATAAGACTAAAGGCAAACAAAAAAACATCACATAGGCAACTATTTGAAAAATTTAGAACAGCTGGTATACTAGTAAATATCCATTATATACCAATCTACAGGCAACCATTTTATAAATCTCTCGGTTTTTCAAAAAGCGATTATCCTGAGGCAGAGAAATATTATAGTGAGGCTATTAGCATTCCTATTTTTCCTGGTTTAAAGGAAACTGAACAGGATAAGGTTATTTCTTTAATAAAAAAACCAGTAGGATTTCAAAATTTATTTTGATGAGAAAAATAGCAATTATTCCTGCCAGAGGTGGAAGCAAAAGGATTCCTAATAAAAACATAAAAGATTTCTTTGGAAAACCTGTTATATCATATGCAATTGAAACCGCTATAAAATCTAATTTGTTTGATGAAATAATGGTTTCAACTGACTCTGAAGAGATAAAAAAAATATCTATTTTAAGTGGTGCTAGTGTTCCATTCATGAGGTCGAAAATAAACTCAACAGATAATTCAACTATATACGATGTCATAGTTGAGGTAGTTAAAGAATATTCTAAAAAGAATATAAATTTTGATTATGGATGTTGTATTTTTCCAATTTCTCCCCTAATTAATAGCGAAATATTAAACAAATGCTATAAAATCTTAACCAACGGTAAATATCACTCAGTTCTTCCTTTGTCACACTCTGATCAGCCAATCGAAAGAGCTCTAAAATTGGATAAAAGTAATCGCTTAAAATTTGACAACTCGGAAGTCTTCAGAAAAATGGGACAAGATTTTGAGCCATCTTATTTTGATACGGGACAATTTTGTTGGTTTAATTTTAATCAAACAATAAGTGCTGGCTCACTAATTTCGTCAAATTCTACAGGAATAATTTTAAATCGATTTGAATATCAGGATGTGAACACTTTGGATGAATGGGAAATGCTCAAAATGAAGTATAATCATATGTTAAATAAAAATGATAAACAGGCCTAAAACTAAAATACAAGACTCTTCTCCTATGTATGGATTTGATCCTAAAATTGGCTTCTGGGGTCTTAAAAACCTAAACCACAAAGCATATTTTGATTATGAGATAGAGAATCCAATAGATGTATATCATAATAATGAGGGATTAAGAGAAGATGATTTTAAAGAATCAAATAAAGGGTCTATAATTTGTTGTGGAGGATCTCATACATGGGGAGCTGGAATTGAACAAAATAAAAGATATTCGGATTTACTAAAATTTAAACAACCATTTGATGTAGTAAACATGGGACATTGCAGTTTGGGTTTAGACCAAGTTATTCTCTCTATAATTGGAAAAACCGAAATGTATAAACCTAGAATAATTATTATAGAACAATATACATGGGCCTTACACAGAGTGATTACAAAATATGTTTCTGGTTACATAAGACCAAATTTTTATTTTGACAAAAATGGTGATTTTAAATTAAATAAGATTCCATTTTATTTGAAGTACAAAGTGTTGAGAAAGATAGTAGGAGATTACTACAATTTTAAAAAAGAGATGCAAGAATTTCGTTCAGGAATTGATTTGAAAGAAAATTACAATTTAAAAGAAGATCCGATTTTTTTGAGTTGGAAAAACAGTTCTTATAGAGAAATGTACCGAATTGTAGATAGTCTTATAGAGACAATAAACTCTTATTGTAATCAAAAAAACATAAAACTTATATTTTGTTTAGGCCCTTTAAAAAACCAACTAGATTTTAAAAAAAAATCTGATTTAATTGATTACGATTTACCTCACA
>TARA_B100001121_G_scaffold79248_2_pt1 | contig 11116 bp, 8 predicted proteins | sample TARA_B100001121 | Tara Oceans TARA_B100001121 (sample SAMEA2622817) | marine metagenome | biome: marine biome (ENVO:00000447); feature: surface water layer (ENVO:00002042); material: "saline water (ENVO:00002010), including plankton (ENVO:xxxxxxxx)" | depth 5 m
CTATACCAGTCCAATCTTAATTTGCCTAAGTTTACTATCCCTTTACAACACGCTGAAACGAATTTGTCAGTATTTAGTCTACAACGAAGTTTTTCCATCGCTTCATGTACTCAACGAATACTGGACTAAGGTCAACATTTACTAAATGACCAACACTGAATGGGGGTTTCTTCGGCTGGTAATCATGACTTCCAAGATTCAATGGCCAATCCGGGTGGGCAATACCGACTCTAGCTACTCCAACTATATCTGCACCCTGATTCATTAACCAAATTGCATCCCTTGCATCCCAAACGGCTCCGGTTGAAATTAGTGGGAACTTATCTGGCATTACCGATCTAAATCGTTTTGTTAAACTGTCGGGATTACCATCTCCGACATCTTCAAACACATCCCAACAAGAAATATGCAGCATATCTATTTCCATCTCGCATAATTGCTTTGCTAAGGCTAAGCTATCTTCCAAATATATGCCAGCTTTCTCAATCTTTGGCGAAATTCTTACCGCTATCAAAAAATTTTCATTTGTTGCGCCTCGAATAGATTTTATTATCTCACGCAAGAATTTACCACGCCCATGTATATCACCTCCCCACTCGTCAGTTCTACGGTTAGTCTTAGCGCCCAAGAATTGACAAATCAAGTAAGAATGAGCACCGTGTAATTCTACACCATGAAAACCCGCTTTCTCGCATCTAACTGCTGCTTCGGTAAAGGATTCCACCATGCCGATTATCTCATCATGGGTCATTTCACGAGTATATTCGCCGTTCATTCCAGACTCTGTATTTTCACTAGCTGATATCGGTTGAACGCCATTGATTGCTCTAGGAGCACGCATCCCACCGTGAAATAGTTGGACTAGACTAATCGTCTGGTGAGAGTTTAATCGTGCTGCTAACTTGGTCAATCCAGGAAGTTGATGATCCCCCCATACCCCTAACTCTCCGTCCCAGCCACGACCTTTCTCTGTCACATTTGCTGCGGCAGTTGTAGTAATTGCAAAACCCCCTTTGGCTCTTCGAACTAACCACTTTATTTCCGCCTCGGAGAGCGTCCCATCCTCGTGACTTTGCTTGTTGGTCATGGCAGCGAGCAGGCTCCGATTTTTGAGTGTATATCCGCGCCCGATGTCTAGCGTTGCTGTAGGTCTCATCGACTCACCGTGGAAGTATGGTTTAATGAGTTAATCTAATTTGTTGCAAAGGGAATTCTTGACCTTCTCTAAGTGCTGTTAAGATTATGCTATGCTTTCATATGTTGAGGTTTTTTTCTTAATTTGTTTCTACAAGTTGCCTTATGCTATAGGTTCTATAGATATCAGTGGTTAGTTTTTCATTCACCTACACATAGAATGAATGTGCTGTCATTGAGTTGTTAGTGAGCGACGAAATACCGCGTAATATGATTGTCAAGCATATCATAGATTTAATTCAAATTAACTAGCTTTGGTTTTTCAATGGCTCTTAATACGTGATTTATCCACCCATTCATCCCAACTAGAGTCCCAGCCAATGTAGTGGACATGGTATCTATTGTCATGTATTTCCCTGATCAATCCATCCCACCATTGGTTGCCCCAATTAATTTTTATTTGTTGACCTGTGGTAAATTCAGGCTTGTTAAATGGATGGTCGTCTGGCCTGACTTTCCATCCTGTTGGTCCAACGATGTAAATCGTATTTCTGGTTTCCACTCTCGCAGTTGCGCGGTTATCGTAAGCAATTCGAATGATGTCAGTAGTATTAACCAAGCCATCACCCAATTTTTGATGTCCGTATCCAAAACCATGTAAGCGCCCATCAACAATTTCAGCGTCAGACATAACAACTTCCGGCTTTGGCTCAAATGGTTGAACCATAATCTTGGCTAAATCCTTGTAATTAATCTCAGAATCTAACGGAATGCCCATTTCTGTGAATAATTCCTCTGCTTCTTCGATATCTAAAGGGTCCCCCATTTCAGTTAAGATTTTGAACAATTTACTGGAATTTATTGTACCAGAATTATTCTCATCAAAAACTGCGAATGAATCAATCAATTCCTGCTCTTCTGCAGTAACCTGCTCAATATAGTCTTGATTTGCTTGAGAATGAGGCTGTACAGTAATTCTGTTTGCGGGCACTGATGATTCAACATCTCCATCATCAAAATGAATCACATATGAGTCTTCACCTTCGATGCTGGCTACTTTTCCCGGGAAATATGTCCCATAGTTTTTCCAATTGACCAATACTTTTGCTCCAACAACTATAGGACTTTTTGATTCATTGGCTGACGGAACATGAATTGCTTGTTCTAACTTAGACCCTGATTCATTCTTGTTTACCATCCCTAAACGCTCTAATGCTGATATTACTGCACTTGTGACCGCGTCAACATCATTGTTGATGACTGTTTTATTGTGGATTACATCCCCACCGATAACGGAATCTTGCATTGTAACAGCTGATGGAGCCGTCGGTGGAGCAGGAATCCACTCATCTCCTGTCCACATGTATTTCCCGTCTGGACTGTAAACAGGGTCTGCCATAGTCTTACTAAGTAAACATCGATTAAAGTTATTGTCGCTGTTATTGCTCAATGTTTTCTTCTATATCTCGGTGCTGTGGTGAAAATAAATTTTCCAGCCATTTTGGCGACCACCAGTTGGCTTTACCCATTAGGCGCATTGTTGCTGGCACAACAAGTGCTCTTACTACTGTCGCATCGAGCAAAATTGCTAGTGCCAGACCAAAACCAATCTGCTTCAAAATAACAACAGATGATAGACCAAAGGCACTGAAAACTACAACCATTATCGCCGCTGCTCCAGTGATTAAGCGGCCGGTTTTTTGTAGCCCGTTCGCAACTGCAAGAGTGTTATCACCGGTTCTCTCCCATTCTTCGTGAATTCTTGACAACATGAGAACTTCGTAATCCATAGACAATCCAAAGACAATACAAAATAGAATTATCGGGTTTGTAGTCTCGATTGGCTGGGGAGTGAAATTGAGTAAATCAGCTCCATAGCCCCATTGGAAGACAAAAACCAACATGCCGAAAGATGCAGAAACTGATAATATATTCATCAATATTGCCTTGATAGGTATGATCACGCTCCTAACTTGGATGAAAATTAAAATGACTGTTGCAATTAGTATGAAGGCAATCGCTACCGGTAGATTATCAATTATGGCATCTAGGACATCCAGACTGTATGCGGCAAATCCAGCAACCATCAAAACTCCGTCGTCACCGGTGTTTAACTCTGAAAGTAATTCTCCTCGCTCTGACCTAACATCTGAGACAAACTCTCTACTACTTTCTCCAGTGATGGTCCCAGTCAATGAAAATATGACGAAAGTAACATTGTCGGAAATAAATTGGTCCCTGAGATATTCTCTGTTTGCGATAGTATCGTTATCCAAAAATTCGTCTGGAGTTTGCCAAAATTGGACTACTTCAGATTCACTCATTTCTAGACTTGGTAATGCGTATCCTGAAGCGTTTATGACTCGTTCATCACCTACATAATTCTTCATCCAATGATACATTACAATTAGATTATTTTCTTCGAGTGGATCTTCTCCATCAAAATCGATGACAATCATCGCACGATTGACAGCACCTTCAGGCCATTTCTCATCGATTAACTCGAAACCCATTCGTGTTTCGTCATCAGGAGGTAATGCATCTCTTGAGGCGATTGAGAAATCTGCTTGTAGGAATGGCAGTCCAGCTCCAAGGAGTACGACGAGGGTTGGAATTAGTACTGCCCATGGGCGCTTCATGACAAAATTAGCAATCTTTGCCCATGCTCCATCTTCTTTCTCGCCCTCTGTGGAAAAAGCAAATTTCACTTTGTTTGGAATCCTCAATGGCTTTTTCTTTAATGGTAAGTTCAACAAAAGCGCATCTTTGTCTAATCTTGACCCGAGAGTAACTAAGATTGCTGGTAACACAATTATCGAAAAAACCATTGCTATACTCACAGCTAACGTTCCACCAATCCCTAAACTTGGAAGTCCAGTATTATCAAAGAAAAGCATACCCATCAAGCCGATTGCAACAGTAATTCCACTGAAAAATACTGCTTTTCCGGCAGTCGCAACCGTCATGGCAATAGATGTTCTAGAATCTCTGCCGTTACTCAATTCCTCTCGAAATCTGTAGACCATAAATAGAGAGTAATCAACTGAAACACCGATCCCTATCAAAGTGATTATATTCAGCGCATACTGAGTAACGTCTGTAACATTGGAAAGCCAAATGGTAACGCCCATGGCTGAAATCACTGTCAACATGGCAACGCCTATAGGTAAAATCGCTGCTATCACGGTGCCAAAAACAATTCCCAATATTATCAACGATAGCGGTCCAGAAATAAGTTCTGCCTTAATCAAATCATCTTGAATCCTGGAATCAAAAATCACGTCGATTGCTAAATCTCCGGTTCGCCAAAAGTTGAATTCTGAATCTACATCTATATCTTCCCAATTGTCTTGATAAACTTGTTTCGCTGATTTCCTATCTGTAGAAATCTTAACTTTGTTTTGAGCCCAAAATCCATCGTCATCTTGGAAGACAAATTTATCGCGTTTCTCACCTGAGGTTTCCCATGAATACTGAATTGTAACATTATCCATCAGTGCGAATTCCGAAAGCGCAACGATTACCGCAGCCTGCCATTCCGGAGAAGAGTCATCTAAGGTTGGGTGGTTAATCAATAGAATGAAGTCTTCAGACTTATTGCCTTCATCTTCAGAGGCAAAAGCGCTTTTACGTAAGTCGCCTGCTTCAACCGATTCTAAGTCCCCCTCGCCCCATGATTCAGCCCAGTTTGAACCCATAGATATCAAAGAACCCAAAATTAAACATGAAAGAATCCCAATGACAATGACTTTTTTGTGATGGTCATAAACCGTCTCTCCAAGTTTGTAAAATGCTCTACCTTCGAGCATTTTTGGGTCGGTTGACCAGTCCATTGCCCGTTGGTAAAGAATTCCATATTTCAATTAATGTTTTGTCAATTAAAAATAAAACACACCAATATACGAGAATTGATAATGTAACAGACTGACAGGATAACATGGCAAGAGCACTATTAGGCGGCGGCTGTTTTTGGTGTACTGAGGGTGCATTTAAACGCATGAAGGGAGTTATTTCTGCGTTACCTGCTTATGCGGGTGGGGAAACTGTTAATCCAGATTACCGTTCAGTTTGTGATGGAGTAACTGGGCATGCAGAAATTGTCGAAATTATGTATGATGAATCAATCATAACGTATGATATTTTATTGGACGTGTTTTTTACCGTTCACGACCCCACTCAACTGAATCGACAGGGTAATGATATCGGTACACAATACCGAAGTTGTATCATGCCCATTAACGATGAACAGAAAGAAACTGCTACGCAAAAAATAACCGAATTACAACCCATCTTTGATAATAAAATCGTTACCACGATTGAGGAGCCGATTAATTTTGTAATTGCCGAAGAATATCATCATGATTACTATGCTAGAAATCCATATCAAGGATACTGCATGGCTGTTGTTGGTCCGAAAATTGCTAAAATCAGGAAAAAATTTGCCCACCTACATTAGGGTCAAATTCAATAGACGGCTATGACAGGCAGGCGTCATGGTGAATAATGTACCAACGCCTCCGACACCAGTAAACGAACCTGTTCTAGGTTACTTACCCGGCAGCAAAGAGCGAGCTGAACTGAAAGCTGAGTTGCTAAAGCAAAGTAACGAAGTCGTAGAAATACCGTGTATCATCAACGGCGTAGAGGTGTACACCGATAATGTTGTTGAGCAAGTTATGCCCCACAATCACAGCCATGTAATCGCTAGAGTTCACATGGCCGGAGAGAAAGAGGTAACTGATGCAATTAATGCATCCCTGGCAGCACATGAGTCATGGTCAACTATGCCCTGGGAAGCGAGGGCTGCGATCTTTCTGAAAGCAAGTGAACTGCTCAAGGGGGAGTATCGAGCAAAAATTAATGCTAGCACCATGATTAATCAATCTAAGACCTGCCATCAAGCCGAAATTGACTCCGCTTGCGAACTGATTGACTTTTGGCGGTTTAATGTCCAGTATGCAAGAGAAATTTACGAAGATTTACAACCGCCAGTATCGCCATCTAGCATGTGGAATTCAAGTGAGATAAGACCGCTTGAAGGGTTTGTATTCTCGGTTACGCCGTTTAATTTTAGTAGTATTGCGGCGAACCTACCATCTTCTGCAGCAATCATGGGTAATACTGGGGTTTGGAAGCCTAGCCGAAATTCCTACCTATCGAACTATTTCTTGATGCGATTGATGATGGATGCGGGTCTACCTGATGGGGTAATCAATTTCATTCCGGGTAGAGCTAGCATGGTTGGAGATATTTGTCTTTCACATCCAATGCTTGCCGGTATTCACTTCACAGGCTCAACATCAGTGTTTAGGCAGATGTGGAAAGATGTGGCTAACAACTTAGCGAATCTTCGATCTTACCCGAGAATTGTTGGTGAGACTGGTGGTAAAGACTTCATTGTTGCTCATCCAAATTGTGACCATCAAGCCCTCACAGTAGCACTAATTAGAGGCGCATTTGAATATCAGGGACAAAAGTGCAGTGCGGCAAGTAGAGCATACATTCCTGAATCTGTATGGAATTCTATAAAGGAAAATTATGCCAGTGAGGTTGCCAAAATTTCTGTTGGAGACCCAAAGGATTTCTCTAATTTTATGGCTGCTGTAATCGACCGGAAGTCTTTCGATAATATTGCTGGATATATTGATAGAGCGAAACAAGATTCGGGTTGTGAAATTGTTACAGGCGGTAGTTATGACGACTCAACAGGCTACTTCGTTCAACCAACAACTATCATTTGTTCCGACCCCAATTACGAATCTATGTCTGAAGAGATATTTGGCCCTGTGTTGTCGATTTATGTCTACCCTGACCATGAATTCAGTGAAACACTCAAACTTTGCGATGAGACCTCTGAATATGCATTGACTGGTTCAATTTTCGCCACTAACAGAGAGGATATACAGACTGCGATGGCCGCACTACGATATTCTGCTGGCAACTTTTACATCAATGATAAACCAACTGGCGCAGTTGTTGGACAACAACCGTTTGGCGGTGCTAGAGGAAGTGGAACAAACGATAAGGCAGGTTCACCACTGAATTTGTTGAGATGGGTAAGTCCGAGGTCGATTAAAGAAACCTTTGCTCCGCCTCATGATTGGACTTATGGCTTCCTAAATGAGTGAAGTGGTAACTTTTTGCTCTTGTCCACGTTGTTGACAGACTCTGTCAAGACTTTTGGTTCGAAGTTGTTACTAATTAACGAAATAATCCACCAACCCAATGACAGCAGGGGCGTGGAAATGAACATCAGTAAACACAAAAACACAATTATGTTACCTTGGGCAAGTTGCCACGACCACCAGCCTGATACTACCATCGCAATGATGAAAAAAAGTCTTGCTGCTTCGCTTGGAGTAGACCATCCACGATGATCTTTCCTCGGCGCAAACAAGTATTCAGCGGCGCCCATTGAGGGTAAATTGATACTGTTATCATAAAAATCTCTGTTTGCCATATTGATGGCGATTAATTATTCAAATGAGACTTCTAGGGTCAATCCCGCTGTGATGATTGCTTTGGCCGACTGCTGATTTTTCAGTGACGAGTGATGGGCGAACTGAGCGGGACAAAACAATTTTTTTATGCTTAATACAACGACAATGGATTGTGAAATTCGTTCAAACAATTATTTTAGCAATCGTTTTTTTGCTAACTATTATTGCTTGCTTTGGGGATTTCACCAAAGAACAGCCTTGTTCTCGGCCTGCAGAAAATGGAGTGGCAATTTCATTTGACGACAAGATGAATATTATTTCTTGGAATGAAAGTATTCCATTTTTATCAGAACATGAAATTATTGCAACATTCTATGTTGACAGGTGGGATAAACTAACAGATGAGGAAATTTCTATTTTGCATGAATTGCAAAACCTAGGTCATGAAATTGGGATTCACACTATGAATCATTCGAATTATTATGACTTCAAAAACGCAGGAGGGTCACCTGAAGATTATCTGCAAATTGAAGTGCTACCGGCAATAAAAATTGCTGAAGAACTTGGTTTTGAGATATCGACATTTTCCTATCCTAATGGAGCTAGAATGGCTGAAATTGATGAAGTACTGCTAGAACATTTCGTAACTTTACGGGGAACAAGCATACCAACCAACGGAGTACAACCATGGAATACAATTTGTGAGGACGGAAATGTTTTTCGAGCCTTATCTCCAACTGTCTCTGATGGAAGGAACGTGGATAAAATAGTTGAAACTATTGTGAGCTCAGATAATACAATCTTGATTTATGCCCACGGCATTGAGACCGGTGCGTTAACGGTTTCTTTTGAGGTGTTGGAAGAAATTGCTAATGCAGTAAATGAGTCTGACAAGTCCTGGCTAACGATGCGTCAACTCGCCGAGCCGTAGCAATAAACTGCAAACAAAGAATTAGATAAAGAAATAAGCCACAGTAGCGTCAGAGTATCGTGAGAAATATGCAAGGAGTTCCACAGACGGGTTTATCTCCATCACCAAAGAATCTCTACCTATCGCAAAAGTCTTCGCCTTGGAAGACGGTTTTTTCAATGTTAACTTCGGTCTTTATTCTATTCTTTTTTGTTCAAATTTTCGTCGTGGTATTATTTGGTTTTGTTGATGGAGATATGGATGGAGATTTGGGGCCTATGGATCCATTATTGGTAATTTTTGGTACGGTTTGTTCCACACCATTTCTGTTGTTTTTCTTGTTACTTAACAAACCAAAACTTGCTCACATAGTCCGGTTGGAGCCAAATCCGCAGGGTAGCAACTCTCACTACATCACTCCAGGCACCTTAATTCAATCACCAACTACAACAGTCTTACAGCATCATCTGGTACACAACACAGCACCACTAGAAATGCCTAGCGTTAAACAATTATGGCTCATATTTTCGATAGGGGTGATTGTTTCCAGCCTATTTATGCTGCCGCTCCTGGTTACTGGTATTAACCCGTTGACAATACTCTTGTTTCTCATTATTGCCTTACCTGCTTGGATCTTGGGTTTTTCGACCCCTGTATTTGCATGGTGGTCAACATCAAACGAGTATTTTGGTTTGAGTACAACACGAAGACAAGGTGAATGGATGTTGATCGCCGGAATGTTGTCAACATTGCCTGCGTTATTGATTAATTCTCTAATATCTCCAATTTTGATTAACTTCTTGGGACTTTCAGTCACCAATGAATACAGTTTAGGATATGGAATGGTATTATTCCTGTCTGCACCAATTGGTGAAGAAATATCCAAAGCTCTAGCGGTTTTATTTCTTGCAAGATTCATAGATTCTCCAAAACGTGGTTTCCAGATTGGATTTTCTGTAGGACTAGGTTTCGCTTTGCTTGAAAATATGATCTATATCCTTGGCTCAATATTCGCTGGAGAGGGAGCTGCAATAAGTTTCATTTTTACTGCAGTTTTGAGGGCAATTGGCTCAATTCCCGGACATGCCACATGGACGGCAATATCTGGTTACGCCATTGGCAAATATGTGCTCGACAAACGTTGGCATAAACGAAGTTTGGGTATGTTTGACAAAACTAAAACCCAACAAGAAAGTCAATGGATTTTATTCGATGGCAAATCTGGTCGACCAATGATTTCATCCAAAACAGAAAAAGACGTACCAACATTACCAAAGTGGCTATCTGCCGGAGATAACAAAACACTCAATATTACGAGTAATCCATTAAAGGCAGTCACAATAGCGATATTACTACATGCGGTATGGAATGGTTCATTGTGGATTGTTAGTGTGGTTCTTCAAGATACTTCTACAGCCACCCAACTAATGGCCAATTTGATTACCATAGTTATGCTCATAACTTTGTTGTGGACAATATTGAGGCGACTGGTCCCGTTTGCTATTTCGGAAAAGGTAGTTTCGTACTAATAAAGGCCAAAACCGCCGATATGTGGGGAAGCAAATTTAAGTCAGCCTTAGCGGAGTGTGATTGGGGAAAAGCATGGATTACCTAACCGAAGGTATCAATCAAGGTAACTTAGTAATTACCTCCATGGTCATGTTAGTGCTGGTTGTGGCCTCAACCAAAGCCCGATTTTTAGATAGTGCCGGAGTTGCTGCAGCAGTATTTGTCGGTCTGTTGGTCGGAATGTTGGGTCATTGGACATGGTTACTAATTCTCCTTGCTTTTTTGGTATTTTCACACCTTGCAACCAAATGGAAATTTGATGAAAAAAAGGCGCGAAATATGTCAGAAAGTGATGACGGTCATCGTGGTTGGGTCAATGTATTTGCCAATGGTGGAATACCAGCTTTAATCGCTACTGGAGCGTTTATCACCGAAGACTGGAATTTCGGTTTGTGGATGTTCGGTGCTGCTGTATCAGTCGCTGCTGCAGACACTTTTGCCAGTGAATTTGGTTGTTTGGACAATAACGTAAGAATGATAACTACCTTCAAGAAATGTGAACCTGGAATCAATGGTGGGTTTTCAAGAACTGGCCAAACCGCGGCGGCGGTTGGTGCACTGATAATCGGTTTGATGACCTTTAGCGCATGGTTTGTTACTAACATGAATGATTCAATAGATACCGGAATCTCATTGATGTTTGCCGTTATTTCAATCGGATGGATTGGCTGTCAAATTGACAGTTTTCTCGGTGCTTGGTTCGAAAACAGGGGCTACTTGACTAAGGGTGGAGTGAATGCCTTGGCTATTACCTCAGGTATGTTGATTATGTTTGCCTGGCTAAACTATTCATGAATAGCCAACAGGCAGATAGTTATTCAACTAATACCGACTCGAACTATCATGGCCAACCGGAGGATTAGCATAATTTTGCTAGTTTTGCTGGTGGGCGTGGTCGCATCTAGCGCAGTTACTGCTCAAGATGATTCTTACGGGCCCGGATATATCGATTGGAAAGTAAATCCAGTAGAACAATTATTTGTCGAAGGAATGACAGAATCATCGGCGGTTTTGCAACGAGAAAGGCCTGATCAAACCGAAGGTGGTATAAGCCTTGATCCGC
>TARA_B100001121_G_scaffold185256_1_pt1 | contig 11113 bp, 10 predicted proteins | sample TARA_B100001121 | Tara Oceans TARA_B100001121 (sample SAMEA2622817) | marine metagenome | biome: marine biome (ENVO:00000447); feature: surface water layer (ENVO:00002042); material: "saline water (ENVO:00002010), including plankton (ENVO:xxxxxxxx)" | depth 5 m
CCTTGACGCCGATGTCCTTGTTGACTTCGCAGGGGCTGACGATCAGCTCCGGGTTCCAGTAGCGAAGCGCCACCATGCCCGAGTTGAGGTCGGCGGTGTTGTTCAGGAAGAAGTTGGGATTGCCCTGGCCCCAGATGTACTGAGGTCCGCTGCTGGTCTGGATGGCTGCACGCCAGACTTCGCCGGGAATCATCCAGTCGCCGTTGAAGTCGGCGGCGTAGGACGCCATGCCCTGGTTCATGCCACGGATGTTGGCGGAATCCTTCTTCGCGCGGGCGGTCGCCATGGCCGAGCTCAATGCCGGCAGCAACAGGCCCATGAGGAGTCCGATGATCGAAATAACGACCATCAGCTCGACGAGGGTGAAGCCTTTCTTGGTCTTCATAGTGGTCTCCATGTACTCAGATAAGGAATGAAATCAATGAGTGCGTTGTGACAAGATTCGGTTGTCCGCTCTCTCCACGATACTCCGGGATTCGGTCGGGCCGACCCGGAACGAAAAACGTCATGCCGGACGCACGGGAGCCGGTTCGGATCGGGCTGCGGAAAACGCAACACGAACACGGCCGGGATGATTCCCGTGCGTGCTTCATAGGATGTCGATCGGGAGCGGCGGAGATGATGCTGCCGGGATTCCGGCGAAGTATGACGTTTGATCGCGGTATGATTTGCCGCACCGGACCGGGGCAAAGCCCCGCGAGGATGAAACCTCGCACTCCCAAGAGTACTCCCAACCCGGTTGGGGTCAAGCCTGCCCCGAACCCAAGTCGCGTTTTTAGCACTGTCAGGCCGCTTGAAAGGACACCCATGCCCCGCATCGATGCACGACTGGACGAACTCGGCATCCGCCTTCCCGACGCTCCAAAGCCGGTTGCAGCGTATGTGCCTTCCGTGCATGCCCAGGGATTGATCTTCATCAGTGGCCAGATTCCTCTTAAAGAAGGTTCCCTGATGGCCACCGGCACGGTCCCGTCGGAGACGGCGGTCGATCAGGCCGTATCGGCGGCCCGTCAGTGCGCCATCAATGCGTTGGCCGTGCTCAAATCATCCTTGGAAGGTGATCTGGATCGGGTTAAAAGAATTGTTCGAATAGGTGTCTTCGTCGCATCCGATCCGGGATTCACGGATCAGCCGTTGGTGGCCAACGGGGCCAGCGAACTGATGCTCGAGGTGTTCGGTGACGCCGGACGGCATGCCCGCGCGGCGGTCGGATCGGTGGCGCTTCCGTTGAATGCCTCGGTGGAGGTCGAACTGGTCGCCGAGGTCGATTGACCTCAGCAGGTGGCGGGAGTCTGCATGGCCGCCCAGTCCTGCAGGAACTTCTCGAGTCCACTGTCGGTGAGCGGGTGCTTCATCATCTGTTGGATGACCTTGAACGGGACGGTGGCGACATCGGCTCCGACCAGGGCGCACTGGACCAGATGCATGGGGTGACGGACCGAGGCGGCAAGCACCTTGGTCTCGTATCCGTAGTTGTCGTAGATCGTCCTGATCTGCTGGATGAGGTCCATGCTCTCCTGGCCGATGTCGTCCAGTCGGCCCAGGAAGGGGCTGATCAGGAACGCGCCGGCCTTCGCGGCGAGCATCGCCTGCAGCGGCTGGAAGCACAGGGTCATGTTGACCCGAATGCCGTTGGACGACAGGTGCTTGCAGGCCCGCAGTCCGTCGACGGTGCAGGGGAGCTTGATGACGATGTTGTCGGCGATGCCCAGCAGCGGCTGGGCCTCCGCGATCATGGCGTCCGATTCGGTGGAGACCACTTCGGCGCTGACGGGGCCGGGCACGACCTCGCAGATCTCCTTGAGGCGGTCGTGGAAGTCCACGCCCTCCTTCGCGACGAGGCTGGGGTTGGTGGTGACACCGTCGAGCACGCCCATGTCGGCGGCCGCGCGGATGTCCTCGATGCTGGCGGTATCGATGTAGATCTGCATGGCGGCATGATACCCGCACGCGGCGGGTGCGCACCGGGCTCAGGTGGCGAACATGATCACCACCACGATCAGGATGATCAGCAGCAGTACGTTGACCGCGAGGCTGATCGCCGCGACCGGCGAGGCGGGGCCGTCCCCGGTGGGAGCCTGATTGGGGGCGGCAGTGCCCTGGCCGAGCTGCACGGCGAAGCTGGACAGGTCCACCTTCGGCCTCGCGTACGTGGGCGATTCGCCCCGCTGGACCAGTTCGAGATCCTCCAGCAGTTCCGAGGCGTTGGAGTAGCGGTCCGCTGGAGACTTGGCCATCATCATCTCGATGATCTGCGAGAAGCCCGCCGACAGCGAGGGGTTCAGCTGGTCCGGGGGGGTGAGTTCGGCCTTCAGGTGCTTGTGCATCACCTGCGAGGGATTCTTGCCCGAGAAGGGGACCCGGCCGGTGACCATGTGGTAGCAGGTGGCGCCCAGTCCGTAGATGTCCGCGGCCGGCCCGATGTCGACCTCGCCGCGGACCTGTTCCGGGCTGATGTAGTAGGGCGTGCCGTAGGCCCGGCCCGCCTCCGCCTTCGCCGTGGCCTCGTCGTCCAGCGCCCGGGCCAGTCCGAGGTCGGCCAGCTTCACCTTGTTGCGTCCGGTGAGCATGATGTTCTTGGGCTTGATGTCGCGGTGGATGAAGCCACGCTCGTGGGCGTGCTGGAGTCCCTGGGCCGACTGGATGACGATGGCGATGGCATCGAGCTCCTCGAGTCGCTTCTCCGTCTTGGTCCGGTCGTAGACCGTCTCGCCCTCGACGTACTCCATGACGAAGTAGTGGTGGTCCCCGGCTTGCCCCACGTCATAGGCCTGCACGATGTTGGGATGGTTCAGCTGGGCCGCCGACTTCCCCTCCTTGTAGAACCGCTCGATGAAGTTCGCGTTCTCGGAGAACTTCTTCGGCAGCACCTTGATGGCCACCAGCCGATCCAGACTGATCTGCTTGGCCAGGAAGACCGTCGCCATCGCGCCCGATCCCAGCTTCTTCAGGATCTGGTAGCCCGGGATGCGCTGGGAGGACTTCTTCGCGTCGAACTCCTTCTGCAGCCGGTGCAGCTGGTGCCGGGTGATGAAATCGTGGTTCACCAGGATGTCGGAGAGGGTGCGGGGATCGTCGATGTCGTCGATCGACTTCAGCTCCTCACCGCACTGCTCCAGTTCATCCGCAGTGACCAGGCCGGAGTCGACGACCAGCTTGCCCAGGAGCGTGTCGAATCCCGCGGTGCTGTTGCCTGGCGGCGCCATGTCCTCGCCGGTCGAATCCTTCCCGTTCGTCGCATCGGACGCGGGGGCATCGGTCGGAGCCGGTTCCGGGGTCTTCGGGGTCGGCGCGCCGGTGTCCTCCAGCGACGGGACGTCGGAATCCTCGGAAGGGTCGGGTTGGTTCATGTTCTGCTGCTGCACGAAAAGTACCTCGGTTCCGGAGGATACAGGAGGACGGCGGACGAGGGTGGCAAATCCCGTTGGGGGATTATGATGCCCCGAGGAGCATCGCATGGTCGCTGGATCCGAACACCCCCGGAGAATTCTTCTCATCAAGCCCAGTGCGTTGGGAGACGTCTGTCGCACGGTGCCCGTTCTGGCCAGTCTGGCCCGGGCGTGGCCGGAAGCGGAGATCCACTGGCTGGTGCAGGACGGTTTCGTCGACGCCGTGTCGGCCCATCCGGATCTGGATCGCGTGATTTCGTTTCCGCGTGGCCGCTTCGGGCGTTGGATGCGCAGTCCGGCGGTGGCCCGCGAGCTGCTGGAGTGGACCCGTCGGCTGCGGGAGGCCGACTACGATCTGGTGCTCGACTGCCAGGGGCTTTCCCGCAGCGGCTTCATGACCCGGGCCACCAACGCGGCCCGTCGAGTGGGCGACCGCCGGGCCCGCGAGTTTGCGTGGCTCGCCTACACCGACCGGGTTGACACCGCCGCGGCGGTGCACGAGGTCGACCGCATGTTCAAGCTGGTCGAGGCGTGCGGTGCGGACGTCGTGCGTGACCTGCGTCTCCATGTTCCGGCCGGGGCGGCGGCGTCCTGGCGGAGTGGTGTCGGCGGCCGGCTCGAAGGTGTGCCGGTGACGACGCTCGCGTCCACCAGCCGGTGGGAGAGCAAGGCGTGGCCGCGTGGGCACTGGGCCGAACTCGGCCGGCGGCTGCTCGATCGCGACGATCGCCACCTGCTGCTGCTGGGCGCTCCGTCGGAACGTGACGAGGTCGAGGTCCTGCGGGACGCGATCGGGGATTCCTCCGGACGCGTGCACTGCCTGGCGGGGCGGACCACCGTCGGAGAGATGATGGCGGCCATCGAACAAAGTGATCTCGTGGTGTCCAACGATTCCGCTGCGCTCCACATGGCGGTCGGCCTGGCCCATCGGGGCGTGGCCAGCGTGGGGCTCTTCGGTCCCACGGATCCCTCGCGGGTCGGCCCCTACGGCGGGCACGCGGAGGTGCTGCAGGCCCCCCTCCCGGAGGGCCGAGCCGTCAACTACCGCGATCGCGGCATCGGGGATTCCATCATGCGCGGCATCGCAGTCGATGCCGTGCTGGAACGCATCGACCACGTCCGCGGATCGATGGCATCCGAAGGGTCCGAGGCGTGAGTGCTCCGATGCCGATCGTGCTCGCCAGTCGATCCCCCCGTCGGCAACAGCTGCTCGAGGATGCGGACTGGCCGGTCCGCATCGAGGTGCCGGAGGTGGACGACGGTCTCCTGGACTGCGGCGACACGCCGGCGGACGACTGGGTGTCCGCGCTGGCCGTGTTCAAGGCGACCGCCACGTCGATCATGCTCGAAGAGCGTGGGGATCGCAAACCCTGCACCATCCTCGGAGCGGACACCGTCTGCGTGCTCGACGGTCGGGTCATCGGACAGCCGTCCGACCGGGCGGCCGCCCGCTGCATGCTGGAGTCGTTCGTCGGCGTGCCCCACGATGTGCTCACCGGCGTCTGCCTGATCGATCACCCCGCTGGTGTTCGGACGGTCTTCGTGGATCGGTCCGTGGTGCGGTGGGGGACGCTTGATCCGGTGCAGATCGAGGCCTACCTCGATACCGGGCAGTGGCGTGGCAAGGCGGGGGCGTACAATCTCGCGGATCGGATGGCCGACGGATGGCCCATCGAATGCCAGGGGGATCCCACGACGGTGATGGGACTGCCCATGCGACGACTGACCGAGGCTCTGAAAACGAAATGAACGGACCGCTTCCATCCATCCTGCAGCCGCTGACCCGGCCGGCCTCGTGGGGATGGCGGGGCATCATCGGTGTTCGCAACCGCCGGTACGACCGTGGACGCGGGGTGCATCGGGCGGATTGCCCGGTGATCTCGGTGGGCAATCTGACGACGGGCGGCACCGGCAAGACCCCCATGGTCCGGTGGATCGTCGAGCGTCTGCGGGACGACGGTCGTCGTCCCGCCGTCCTGCTTCGCGGCTACGGCAGTCACGATCCCGATCAGAGCGACGAGGCCAGGCTCTACCGCGAAGTCCTCGACGGCGTGCCGATCCTCGCGAATCCGGATCGGGTCGCCGCACTGCATCGGCACCTCCTCGACGAACCGGCCACCGACTGCGCCGTGCTCGACGACGGGTTCCAGCATCGACGCCTGCACCGCGATCTCGACCTCGTCCTGGTCGATGCGACGGTGCCTCTCGACTCGCTCCGAATGCTGCCCGCGGGACATCTCCGCGAGCCGCTCGAGTCGCTGCGTCGGGCGGATGCGGTCGTGATCACCCGAAGCGGGGGGGAGGACGCCGAACTCTCGGCACGCATCGAGTCGCTGCACGGCCGGCCGCCGCTGGCCTGGACGGACCACGGCTGGTCCGGACTCGAACTGCATGCGGACGGTTCGCTGCAGGTGGAGGACTGCTCGTGGCTCGACGGCCGGCGGTTCGCATGCCGGCTCGGGATCGGACATCCCGGCCCGGTCCGTGCCCAGCTGCAGGCCGCCGGCGGCGAGATCGTCGAGGACCTTCCCGTTCGGGATCACGCGCCCTTCTCCCGGTCCGAACTCGATCGCCTCCTGGCGTTGGAGGGACGGGTGGACGGGATCTTCATGACCGCCAAGGATCGTGTGAAGGCGCAGCCACTGCTTGATGCAGGATGCACGATCCCGTTGGTGGTTCCGCGTCTGCGACTGCGTTTCCATGCCGGCCAGGCCGCTCTGGTGGCCCTGCTGGAAGGTGCCATGTCGGGTTGAACCTCCCGGCGCGGTAGCATGCGGTCCATGAGTACGCTGCTGAACAAGCTGGCCGGCTTCGGGGACTTCACCGTCCTGGTGGTCGGAGACTTCATGCTCGACGAGTTCCTCTACGGGGACGCGGAACGATTGAGTCCCGACGCCCCGGTTCCGGTCCTCCGGAGCGATCGCCTCGAGCGGACCGCCGGTGGTTCGGCCAACGTGGCCTCGTGTCTCATGGGACTCGGAGGCCGGGTGCATTGCTGCGGCGTGGTCGGCGACGACGAGGCGGGACAGTGGCTGCGTGAGGATCTGTCCGCGCGCGGTTGCGTGATCGATGGGCTGGTGACGGATGCCGGACGACCCACGACCGTCAAGCGAAGCATCGTCGGGCTCGCCCAGCATCGGCATCCCCAGAAGATGTTCCGGGTCGATGTTGAGATGACGGATCCCGTGTCCGACCCCATCGAACGTCAGCTGCTCGCCGTGATCGGGGCGTCCGTCGGCTCCGTCGACATCATCTGCCTCGAGGACTACGGCAAGGGTGTCTGCAGCGAGACCCTGTGCCAGTCCGTCATCGAGTTGGCGCGGGCCGCGGGGGTGCCCGTCTTCGTGGATCCGGCCAACGGCGTCGACTGGACCCGCTACGCCGGAGCCACCACGATGACGCCCAACCGCACCGAACTCGAACAGGCGATCGACCACCGATTCCCCGATTCGGTGCCCGATCCGGAGCCGGCGACGGCCATGATGGAGCGGCTGGAACTCGACACGATGGTGCTGACGCTCGACCGGCACGGATCGATGCTGCTGCAGCGGGACGCCGAGCCGCTGCACGTGCCGACCACGACCCGCAGCGTGTACGACGTGACCGGTGCGGGCGACATGGTGCTGGCGGCCCTGGCCGCGGGACGGGCCAACGGCCTTTCGTGGACCGAGTCGGTCGAGTTCTCCAATGCGGCCGCCGGACTTGAGGTCGAGGTGTTCGGGGCCCAGCCGATTCCGCTGTCCAGCGTCCGCCGCGAGATCATGCTCCGGCAGGCGCCGATGGACCGGAGCGTCCGGGCTCCGGAGGAACTCGCCACCGAACTGGCCGTGCACCGCGAGGCCGGACAGCGCATCGTCCTGACCAACGGCTGCTTCGACGTCGTGCACGCCGGTCACGTCGCGTACCTGCGCGAAGCCGCCAATCTCGGTGATGTCCTGGTCGTCGGCGTCAACGTCGACGAGGAGGTCGCCAAGCAGAAGGGGCCGGAGCGACCGGTCTATCCGCTGCAGCAGCGACTGGACATCCTGTCCGAGTTCCGCTGCATCGACTACCTCGTGGCTTTCCCCGAGGCGACCGCCCACGAACTCATCCGTGCCGTGCAGCCCGACATCTACGTCAAGGGGGGCGACTACCGCCCGGAGGAGATCAACGAGCACGACCTCGTCACCGAACTGGGCATCGAGCTCCGGGTGCTCGGCCACCGTCCGGGGCTGAGTTCGACCAGCGTCATCGAGCGGATGGCCGACGGCTGATCCGTCCGGCGCCGTTCAGTCCGCCCACTGCCGGACGGTGTTGACGATGCCCCGGGGTGTGTCGATCGCGATCGAGAACGGAATCCGCAGCACGTCGAACGTGGCGCGCACGTCCATTCCGTCGGGATCGACGCCCACGACAAGCGGATGCTCGACCTCCTGTTCAAGCCGCTTGCGACACACGCGCTGCAGGGCCTCGGGACCGAGTTCGTTGATCGCCCGGCACAGCCCCGCCTCCTCCTCGGCCAGCGGGTTGGCTCGCAGCAGCGCGTCGCCGTCGATCACGATGCCGCTCATGCGTCCCATGTCGATGTCGAAGAAGGCCCAGTTGATGTCCTCCTCCTCGCCGTGGTAGATGCGCCATCGATCCGCCCATCGACCGTCCGGCCCCGACTCCTCGAAGGGCGCCATGGACAGGAGCAGCTCCAGCACCGGAGCGTGTTCATCGGGAATCATCAGCACGGTGTCGGCGGTATGCAGGGCCGCCACCATCACCGGGGCCACCAGGCGTCCCTCGTCGGTCCGCACGAAACGGCACGGGACGATGTTGTCGTCGAAGCGGAGGTCGCCCTTGTACCAGCCCTGCAGCAGGGTGCAGGCCTCTTCGATGATGGCGAGGGCGTCGTTCTGGTCCGGATGTTCGGGAGGCGTCGTGCTCATGCACGCATGCTAGCGGCGTCCGTTCGCGGCGTGGGTTGGGTAGGATGCGGGCGATGTCGCTGATCGCCGTCTCCATTTTCGTCGCCGAACCGGACCAGGTGGACCCCGCCCTCGAGGCCGCCCGCGCCGCCGTCGATGCGGGGGCGGATCTCATCGAGTGGCGGGTCGACGAACTGGCGGACGCGGACACCGTGCCCGCGATGGCCGTCCTGGTCGACTCCTCGCCCCGGCCGTGCATTCTCACGGTGCGGAGCGAGGACGAGGGAGGCGCCTTCGACGGTGATCCCGAAGACGTCGCGGACATCCTCGATGCACTGCGTGAAGGGGGGGTCGTTCCGCGGTACGTCGATCTCGAACATGGATTCTGGTCCGACTCCGACGAACTGCGTGCCGCGTGGGCGCGGTGGGACGGTCTCGACACGGGGCTGATCCTCTCGATGCACGACGTCGAAGGACGGCCCGACGACCTGCTGCAGCGGGTGGAGGCCATGGTCGCCGTCGAGGAGGCGTCCGTCCGCAAGTTCGTCTGGCGGGCGCGTTCCGTCCGCGACAACCTGGAGGCCTTCCACGTCCTGCACCAGGTCGCCGGACCGGCCATCGCACTGTGCATGGGCGACATGGGGATTCCGAGCCGGGTGCTTGCGGGCACGGAAGGCGCATTCCTCACGTTCGCGTCGACGGATCTTGGGGTCACCGCTCCCGGGCAATGCGATCTGGACACGCTGCTGCACCGGTTCCGCTACCGCTCGCTGAGCGAGGCGACCCGGGTGCTGGGCATCATCGGGATGCCGCTGGGCCATTCGCTCAGCCCCGTCGTGCACAACGCGGGCTTCGAGTCGGTCGGGTACGACGGCGTCTTCCTGCCGTTGCCCGTCGCCGCGGGCTGGGAATCGTTCAAGGCGACGGCCCTGACGCTGATGGAGGAGCTCCCGATTCGGCTGCGGGGTCTCTGCGTCACGCTGCCCCACAAGGAACACGCCCTGCGGTTCGTGCTGGAGCAGGGCGGCGAAGTCACGGACATTGCACGGCGATCCGGCGCCGCCAACACGATTGTGATCGACAAGGACGGCAAACTGGTTGCCGACAACACGGACGCCCCCGCGATCGTCGAGACCCTGGGCATCGAGACGGCCGGCTCCCGCGTCGCCGTGCTGGGGGCCGGTGGTGCGGCCCGGGCCGCGGTGGCCGGACTGCTCTCGGCGGGGGCCCGGGTCGATGTGTTCAACCGATCCCCGGAGCGGGCCCAGGCCCTGGTGGAGGCGATGGACGATCCCATGTGCACCATCGGGGATCCGGACGAGGTCTCCGGCTACGACGCGGTCATCAACACCACGTCGGTGGGCATGGAGGGGGGGCCGGACCCCGAGGGGAACCCGATCGAGGCGCTGGGTCTGCGTACGTGGATGCTGGAGGAGGCGCAGGTCGTCTACGAATGCGTCTACGCACCGCGGCGAACGCCGCTGGTCGAACTGGCGGAATCGCTGGGAACCCCCGTGGTGACCGGCGAAGCGATGTTCCTGGCTCAGGCCCGTCGACAGTTCACGGCCTGGACCGGTCGCGAGGCCCCGGTCGACGCCTGGCGGCAACTGATAGACTGACATCGTGGCAACCCTCACCTGTCAGACTGCCGGCGAATCCCACGGCCCCTGCGGCCTGGCGATGCTCACGGGCCTGCCCGCGGGGCTCGAACTGGACACCGACTTCATCGACGCCGAACTTCGTCGTCGACAGGGCGGATACGGTCGCGGAGCCCGCATGCGGATCGAGACCGACGCCGTCACCTGGCTGTCCGGGGTGCGTCTGGGGCGGACCATGGGTTCGCCGCTGGTGCTGCAGGTTCCCAACAAGGACAGCCGGCTCGACGATCTCGAGCGTACGCCGCGGGTGCATCGTCCGCGTCCCGGTCACGCCGATCTGGCGGGTTCGATCAAGTGGCTCACCGATGACTGCCGCGACACGCTCGAACGGGCCAGCGCCCGCGAGACGGCGGCCCGCACGGCCGGCGGAGCCGTGGCCCGCTGCATGCTCCGGCACTTCGGCATCGAGGTCTTCGGCTTCGTCCGCGGCCTGCTCGATGCGGACACGGACGTGCAGGTCGACGCATCGAACGTCGACGCGCTGCGTGCACTGCGCGACGCTTCGGACGTGTACTGTCCCGACGAGGCGGTGTCCGAGGCGATCCGGGCCCACATCCGGCGGGCCAAGGAGGACAAGGACACCGTCGGTGGACTCTGCGAGGTGCATGTCTTCGGCTGTCCGATCGGACTCGGCTCCTGCATGCACTGGGACGAGAAGCTCGACAGCCGGCTTGCCGCCGCGGTGATGGGCATCCAGGCCTTCAAGGGGGTGGAGATCGGACTCGGCAAGGAGGTCGCCAGGCACCGAGGTTCCGAGGTGCACGATCCGATCGAGTACGACGCGACGCGTCGCGAGGAACCGTGCCTCGGCTTCACCCGCCCCCGCAACCACGCCGGCGGACTCGAGGGTGGCATGACCGACGGCATGCCGATCGTGGTACGCGGTGCGATGAAGCCCATCAGCACGCTGCTGCAGGGGATGCCCAGCATCAACCTGCAGTCGAAGGAGGCGGAGCGCAGCGACTACGAACGCAGCGACGTCTGCGCCCTGCCGGCGGCGAGCGTGGTCATGGAGAACGTGGTCGGACTCGAGGTGGCGAAGGCCTTCCTCGAGAAGTTCGGCGGCGACACCATGGCCGAGGTCGAGGCGAACTACCGCTCGTACCTTGCGCTGGCGCGGGACATCTGATCAGCGACGATCCGAATCGGCGTCCGCCTTCGGGTCCGGTGCAAG
>TARA_B100001121_G_scaffold310431_1_pt1 | contig 11067 bp, 9 predicted proteins | sample TARA_B100001121 | Tara Oceans TARA_B100001121 (sample SAMEA2622817) | marine metagenome | biome: marine biome (ENVO:00000447); feature: surface water layer (ENVO:00002042); material: "saline water (ENVO:00002010), including plankton (ENVO:xxxxxxxx)" | depth 5 m
GATCGAACAGGAGAACGACGATGGCTGATGTGATGTTGGTGGGGCACTGTGGTCCCGATGCGATCATGCTCAAGACGGTGGTGCAGCGTGCGCTTCCCGGTGCGGGCGTCGAACTGATCAACGACCAGGGATCACTGGAGACGGCGTTAGAGCGGGACGTCGTGCTGCTGGTCAACCGTGAGCTCGACGGCGAGTTCCGAAGCGGCCGTGGCGGGATCGATCTCATCCGTCAGTTGTCGAAAGCGGGCACGGGGGCGCCCATGCTGCTGGTGTCGAACTTCGCGGACGCCCAGGCCGAGGCCGAATCGGCGGGGGCGATGCCGGGATTCGGCAAGAGCGAACTGTACGACGAAGACACGACGCGGCGCCTTCGGGACGCCGCGTCACGGTTCGCGTGATCGGTTGACTCGCCTCAGGGTGTGATCCGGTCCTGGCCGTCCATGAAGGGACGAAGGGCCTCCGGAATCACCACGGTGCCGTCGGCCTGCTGGTGCATCTCCAGGATCGGAATCAGGATGCGTGGGCTCGCCACCACCGTGTTGTTCAGCGAATGGCAGAACACCGTCTTGCCGTCCTCGCCCCGGTACCGGAGGTTCAGGCGGCGGCACTGGAAGTCGTACAGCCGCGACGCCGAGTGGGTCTCGCCGAACTCGCCCGAAGGGCGACCCGACGCGTCGTCGTCGCCGCGACCGGGGATCCAGCACTCGATGTCGATCATGTCGGCGTTCTTCTGGCCCAGATCACCCGTGCAGCACTGCAGCAGGCGGTAGGGCAGTTCGAGGGCCTGCAGCAGTTCCTCGACGATGCCGATCATCGTGGCGTGGTGGGCGCGGCTCTCGGTCTCGTCGGCCCGGCAGATCACGACCTGCTCGACCTTGTCGAACTGGTGGATCCGGTACAGGCCGGCGGTGTCCTTGCCCGCCGCGCCCGCTTCGCGACGGAAGCAGGTCGACACCGTCGCGTACTTCAGCGGCAGCGATTCGGCGTCGACGATCTCGTCGGCGTGCAGCCCCATGAGTCCGACCTCGCCGGTGCCCGTCAGAAAGAGATCCTGGCCGGGGCCGGGGGTGCTGTCGGAGTCGATGCGGTAGGTCTGCTCCCGGCCGCCGGGAAAGAACCCGGTTCCGGTCATGGCCTCCTCGCGCACGATCACCGGCACCGACGTCGCACGAAAGCCGTGCCGGCGGGTGATGTGCTGCATGCCCAGTGCGAGGACCGCCTGGTGCAGGCGCATGCCGTCGCCGGTGAGGGCGTAGCTTCGCGAGCCGGCCACCTTCACCCCGCGTTCGAAGTCGACCAGATCGAGTTCGTCCACCAGTTCCAGATGTGTCTTCGCGGCGAACCCGCGGTTGGCCTCGAAGCTCTTGTCCCAGTCCCATCCCTCGGGCGCCCAGCGGCGGATCTCGACGTTGTCGTCCGAGTCCGTGCCCACCGGTACGTCGGCATCCGGCGGCTGGGGGATCTGCAACTGCAGTTCGTGCCACTCGGGGGTGATCGCCTCGATCGATTCGTCGAGCTGCTGGATGCGCTGCTTGAGTTCGGCGGGACGGGCTTCCAGTTCGTCGAGCTGGGCCTGCAAGGCGATCTGCTCGTCGCCACTGGCGCCCTTGAGCTGTCCCTTGAGCTTGCCCAGTTGCGGACCGACCACCTTGCCGAGCTTCTTCTGTTCGGAACGGAGCTGCTCCTGCTCGCTCAGAAGCGTCCGTCGCTGGGTGTCCAGTTCCAGCAGTCGCGGAATGTCCACACTGCTTCCCTTGGCGCGAGCGCCTTCGATGAAGTGGTCGGGATTCTCGCGGAGTGCCTTCAGGTCGATCATGGGGTTGCATGGTACCGGCCCGACGGTGGTTCCGCCCCCGGGATCAGGAAGGGTCGTTTCGCCGGTAGTTGGGGGGCGCGGCCCACCGCATCTTGTCGATCAGGATCCGCCAGTACGGTTCGCGGCTGCAGGTGACGAACTCCACCGAACGTTCGTGGCGGGTGATCCGCAGGCGATCGCCGACCGCGACCGGATACGACTCCTGGCCGTCGATCACCACCGTGGTGCCTTCGTTGGCACGCTCGATCACGATGTCCAGCGGCGAATCTCCCGACATCACGAACGGTCGGAAGCCCAGCGAGTGGGCGGCCAGCGGGGTCACCACCACGGCGTCCATGGTGGGCGAGACGATGGGACCTCCCGCGGAGACGTTGTAGGCGGTGGATCCGGTGGGGGTGGCCACGATCAGTCCGTCTCCCGACAGGGTCGGCCCGCCTTCGCCGTCGATGTCCAGTCCGAGCTGGATCATCCGGAAGGGAGGGCCGGCGGTCAGGACGCAGTCGTTCATCGCGCAGTGGCCGAGCACATCCCCCGCGGCCCGATGCAGGTCCACCTTCAGCATGCAGTGCCGGCGGCGGGGCGGGTCGCCGTTGAAGACCAGTTCCGCGTCGCCCCGCAGCGTCTCGGCGTCGAACGAGGCGAGGAATCCCAGACGTCCCCGATTGATCGGGACCAGCGGCAGATCATGGCCGAGCAGCCGTCGCGCCTGCTGGATCATCGTGCCATCGCCTCCGACGACCACCGCCAGATCGGCATCCCGGGTGGTCTCGAGATCGATCGGGGCGTCGCCGGGCGGGATCTCGATGATCCGTTCGCACCAACGCTCCAGATCGGGATGCAGATCCCGGATGACCGCGTCCACGTCCTCGCGGGCACGGTTGGCGATCAACAGGATGGACGGACGATCCGCCATGCCTTCATCCTAGCCGGTCAGGACACCAGGCCCTTGGTCAATCGCATGAATGCCGTTTCAAGGTTCAGGGGCTCGGGTTGGAAGGACCGGATCCGGAATCCACTGGCCACCAGTCGGCTGGGAAGATCGGACAGATCGGTGATGACGTTGCCGTCGATCGTGACCTCGATGACCGGTTCCTCCCGATCCCGAAGCAGATCGACGGTGGTGACGCCGGGGACCTTGGCCATCAGATCCATCGCGTCCTGCACGCGGTCGGCCACCGTCAGGTGGACGACCTGCCCGACGTTCGACTTCGCCATGATCTCCTCGGTGGTTCCCGAGAACAGCAGCGCGCCCTGTTCGATGATGCCGACCGTGTTGCAGAGTTCGGCGAGCTCATGCAGGATGTGGGAGCTGATGATGATGGTCTTGCCCATCCGCCGCAGTTCCTTGAGGAGTTCGCGGATCTCGATGCGGGCCCGGGGATCAAGGCCCGAGGCGGGTTCGTCCAGCAGCAGCACCTTGGGGTCGTGCAGGAGGACGCGGGCGATCGACAATCGCTGGCTCATGCCGCGGGACAGGCTGTTGACTTCGGTCCGGGCCTTGTGCGTCAGTTCGGTGAGGTCGAGCACGTCGCCGACGATCTTTCTTCGCTGGGCGCCGTGGATGTCGTAGCAGGACGCGAAGAAGTCCAGGTACTCCGTCACCACCATGTCGTCGTAGCCGCCCATGAAGTCGGGGACGTAGCCGATGCGCGGACGGATCATCGGGTTCTGGTAGCCGATGACGTGTCCGTCCACCCTCGCCTCGCCCCAGCTCGGCTTCAGCAGGGTGGCCAGGATCTTGATGGTGGTCGTCTTGCCCGCGCCGTTGGGGCCGATGAATCCGAAGCAGTCGCCCTCGTCGATGGACAGGTTGAGATTGTCCAGCGCGATGAGCTCGCCGTACTTCTTGGTCAGATTGATCGTTTCGATGATCGGCATGGGTGGATTGATCTTACAGGTCGAAGGCCGTGGGGTCGTACTGCGGCAGGGGCAGGATCCAGCGGATCATGGTGGTGCCCGTGCTCTGGACCGGTTCCCCGTCGACGAGCACCGGGGTGGGCATGGTCGAATCGGGCATGAAGCCGGTGATGATCAGTGCCGGTTGTCCCGCCCAGGTGGAAAGGTCGAGTTCGCGTCCGAAGCTCCGTTCGGTCACGCCGGTCTGGATGAACTCCCCCTCGCTTCCGTGGTAGGCCGGAGGTTGCAGATGGTGGTACCAGCTCAGCGCTTCCAGGGCCCGGCGGCGTTCACGGGTGTCCGGCGTCGACCGTCCTCCCGGCAGTCCCGTCCACTCCGGCGGGCGGTAGGTGTCCTCCAGATGCAGGGCGAGATCGTTGAGGCGGTTCGGCTGCAGCGTGGAGACGTCCAGTCGTTCCCCGGGTTCCAGGGTGCCCACCGACCAGGCGTGGCCGCGATTCAGCGGGGTGCCCGTCCGCAGCGTGCTCGTCCAGGCCTGCTCGACGCCGCCCCGGCGTTCCAGTTCGCGGGGAGTGGTGCGCTCGCTGCGAATCCAGGTGACCTGCACGTCCTCGAGGGGGAAGGGCAGATCGCTGATGACGCCGCCTTCCAGTCCCAGTTCACGTCCCAGGGTGTCGTAGACCACTTCGATCCGATCCGCGGCGTCCTCGCGCAGCAGCCCTCCCCAGGTGTCGCGATCGATCACGCCCATCCAGTGCGCCCGCATGTCCATGCTGGTCCCGCGTCCGGGCACCACCGCCCGATCCGGCCGTCGCTCGAGATCGATGGTGATGTTCGATGCGTCGGCGAACTGCAGGCCCTTCTCGTCGACGGTGCCGAAGCTGTCGAGACGGTTTCGCGGGGGCGACAGCATCCCCTCCTCGCGTTCGAGCTCCAGCGTGCGATCCCGGTAGCCCGGGGTGTACAGGGAGAACCAGCTCACGGCCCGCTGCTCCGCTTCGCCCGGAATGTGATCGAGGACCGTCAGATGCTGGATGCGGAGTTCGCGGTCCTGCATGGTCTCGACGAACATCCAGGCCAGGGCCGTGAAGACCGTCGCGCAGACGAGGAAGGCGAGCCACGAATACTGGCGATGGCCGCGTCGTCCCAGCAGGAACCAGATGCCCGGTACGGCGATCAGCCAGTAGGCGAGGAACAGGCCGAAGGCCAGCAGCAGCCCTCGTCCGGCCCGTTCGCTCATTGCGATCTCCGAACTGACCACCGACTCGTTCAGGCGAAGGAGTCCGGTGGGACTGGACTTGTTGAGGAAGTTCGCCTCCTCCATCGCAGCCAGCGTGCGGCCCGACGGGGTGTCGGCCCGCCGCCCGAGGATCCGGTTCCAGAACCGATCCGCTTCGGGGACGCCGGCGACCACCGAATCCTGCGTCGCGGCCGATTGGATGTCGAGGGCAGTGACGACGTCTCCGGTCAGATCGAGGCCCACCAACGTCAGCCAGCCGTGTCCGACCGGGCGGCGCACCGTGAAGACCCGGCCGTCCTCCGTGGCGTGGATCGCCTCCCAGGGCGGCGGGATGGAGACATTGCCCTGCCGAAGGTCCTCGAAGACGCGCAGCGTCACCGGCCGGTCGATGGTGGTGGCCGAGGACTTGATCAGTCGGGGCAGCACCGTCTGCAGCGGAACACCGTCGTCCCGCCGGGCCTGCTCCGGAAAGAGACTGGTCAGGGTGTTGCGGGCACTCTGCTCACCGGCCCCCAGATTCCAAGGATTCCCCGCCTCGGGAAGAATGATCACGAACTGGCCGCCGCGGCGCATCCACTCGACCAGAGCGGTCTCCTGGCTGGGACGGAGTTCGGGTTGGAGGTCGGTCCAGACGACGGCTTCGAAGGGAAGCCATCCTTCCCATCGATCCGGCAGCTGCTCCGCCGAGGAGATGGCGATCACGCCGGTGGCTTCGTTCGCGGCGGGAGGCCGGGTGTTGAGGGCCCCACTGGAGTCCGCGTACTGATCGATGCCCGCACGACGCGTGCCGACGACTCCCAGAAGGGAAGTGGTGGGTTGGAGTCGGGCGGAGCCGGTGGTGCGGGGAGTGAAGCGACGCGTGGCCACCGGCAGTCCGGGCGTGCCGTCCTCGAAGGTGCGTACACGGATCTCCATGCCGGTTTCGTCGTTGATCCAAGGTTGCAATGGTCCGTACAGCCAGATGTTCCGCGGCTGACCGGGGGAGAGGGCGATGCGGCGGCCGTGTCCCGCGAGATCGCCGTCGGCGGTCTGCAGTTGCCACTCGAGCCAGTACGAGGCTTCATCGCGATCGTTGCTGGTCAGTTCGATTCGCACCCCGATGGTGTCGCCGGATCGCCATGCGTTGCCGACCCCGAACTCCTTGACATCGATGTCCACCGGACTCTGGGCCAGACTCGTGGTGGGAGTCAGCATCAGTTGCAGGGTCAGAATGGCCGTGACAAATCTGAGCATCGCAGTGCGGTGATTCTACGCTTCCTTGGACTGTTCTGAAGCACGTTCGAACTCGACGGAGACGAAGTGGTTCCGGCATGAGTGCCACCGAAGCGTGGTCCGATTGGCTCTGCTTGCGACCACAAAGGGCATATTAACTGCTGTGAGCATCGCTTCAGGCGGATGCGGCCTCCGCAAAGCGTCCGAGGATCGCCACGTGCGACTTGATGCCGTTGTGGAACGAACTGAGGTCGTACTTCTCGTTGGGGGAGTGCACCCGGTCGTCGTCGAGACCAAAGCCCACCAGCAGTGAGTCGAGACCGAGGATGGACTGGAAGGATCCCACGACGGGAATCGATCCACCGCAGCCCATGAGCACCGGACTCGTTCCCCACACCGACTCCAGACCGTCGAGGGCGGCTTGCAGCCAGGGTGAATCGGTCGGGACGCGGATTGCGGGGAAGGCTCCTTCGCCCAGGAACTCCCAGCGGCCTCCCGGCGGCGTGCGGTCCTCGAAGAACTTGATCAGGCCGGCCCGGATCTTCTCGGCGTCCTGATCGGGAACCAGCCGGCAGGTGAGCTTCACGCCGGCGCTGGAGGCGATGACGGTCTTGCCGCCGGCCCCCTGATAGCCGCCGTAGATGCCGTTGGCGTCGCAGGTGGGGCGGGACCACGTGCGCTCAAGGACGCTGCGTCCTGCTTCTCCCACGGAGGTGTCGCACCCCGCGCTGGCCAGAAACGCGGCTTCGTCGAATCCCAGACCCTGCCAGGTCTCGAGTTCCGCCGGCTCGTCGACGTCGTCGTAGAACCCCTCCACCTGGACCCGTCCTTGATCGTCGTGGAGGGCGCCGACGATGCGTGACAGCGCGTTGATCGGATTCAGCACGGCGCCGCCGTACATGCCCGAATGCAGGTCGTGGCCCGGGCCGTGCAGGATCGCCTCCACTCCGACGATGCCGCGCAGCATCGTGGTCACCGCCGGGGTGGTGCGGTTCCACATGCCCGTGTCGCAGATCACGCAGGCATCGGCCTTGAGCTCATCGCGGTGCGATTCGAGGAACGGATCAAGGCTGGCGCTGCCGGATTCCTCTTCGCCCTCGAGCAGGACGATGACCCGGACGGGCAGCGATCCGTGGACCTCCTTCCAGGTCCGCATGGCCTCGATGAAGGTCATCAATTGTCCCTTGTCGTCGTCGGCGCCCCGGGCCACGATTCGAGTTCCGTCCGGATGGTCGACGATCTGCGGATCGAAGGGGTCCGACTCCCACAGATCGTAGGGGTCGGCGGGCTGCACGTCGTAGTGTCCGTAGTAGAGGATGGTCGGCGCGTCGTCGGTTCCCGGTCCGGGGTCGTGTGCCACCACCATCGGATGCCCCTCGGTGTCGTGCACCGTGGTCTCCATGCCGAGTTCACGCAGGAGCCCCCCCATGTGCTCGGCGCACCGTCGGACGTCGTCCGCAAAGGCGGGGTCGGTGCTGACCGACGGGATGCGGAGGATGTCCTTGAGCCGTTCGAGGGAGTCCTCGATGTGGGCGTCGACGTGCGAGAGCAGGGCGGGGAGGTCGTAGTTCATGCCTGCAGGGTAGCGACTCAGTGCCAGATCAGGCACTCCGGCACGTCGCTGTCCTCGGCTTCCTTCGCGCACTCGACCACGCCGTTCTCGAGGGCCAGGACAAGCGGCGGTGTCATGAGCCATTCGCAGCCCACGGGCAGTTCGAGTTCCCGGCAGTCCAGGCAGGGCTGATCCAGCAGGCCTTCGGTCTCGAATCCATCCTTGTTCTCCGGGATGGAGACGAGCGTGGTCGGCACCGGGACGCCGAATCCGTAGTGCAGCTCCAGCAGCATCTGGCAGTGGTCGCAGGTCCGGCTGAAGAAGATCACGTACTGCCGACCGTCCTGGACGGAGTCGGCGAGCCCGTCGACGTAGTTCACCAGATCGATGTCCCGCACGTTGCGACCGATCCAGTCGCTGGTGTCGAGCAGGTAGTACCCCGGAAGGGTCGTGGTCGATGATTCCGTTCCGGAGTCGGACGCATCGCCGGCATCCGCCGGGCCCTCGGCGTTCGACTGCGGATCCTCGATCTCGACGATGGTCGTCGAACCCATTTCACCCAGAACGAGGGTGAACGTCGTACCGCTGGTGATGAGGACCAGCACGGCGACGATCGTCCAGGCCGTCCGCTTCGAGGCGAACTGCACCGGGCGGGGCTTGAAGACCACCACTCCCAGCAGGAGCAGGAAGTCGATGATCAGCATGAGCCACGGGGGAGGCGAGGCGCTGCCGAGGCAGCCGCAGGAGTCGAAGTTTCCGGCACGAAGTTCGTTCAGGAGGACGAGGCAGAACGCCGAGAGCATGAAGACAGCCATGATCCGTGCGAGCGAGGGAATGAACAGCATGATCGCCACGGCGACGAACTCGAATGCGATCAGGATCGCCAGCGCCCAGTAGAGATCCACGCCCAGTGCCTCGACCTGCACCATGAAGTCCTTGGGCAGGAGGCTCGGAGAGCGTTCCGTGATCTTGAAGAGGGCCCCTGAGAGCACCCAAAGGGGGACGACGATGCGGATCAGGATCATGCCGATCATGCCGCCGGAATGGAGCTGGTCCGAGGGACGTGGTGACGGGTTGTTCTCGGTGGTCATGGAGACCCTCCTGCATCCGAAAGGATAGCGTCCTCATGCCGCGGGGGTCCAACGATTCGACCGGAGTGGTTTTCGTTCAGCGCCGTCGGCGACGCCGGCAGGCGGCAATGCCCAGCAGAGCAATCGCGCCGGGGGTCGGGGTGACCTGTGCCGTGAAGGCGTAGTAGTTCGCCGAGGAGAACGAGGCCGTCTGGATCACCGACCATCCGCCGGCTCCCGCGGTGAGGAACTGGAAGGTTCCATCGCTGCTCAGACCGGTGAACGTCGATTCCTCGATGGCCGCGAACATCGCGCTGAGTCCGTCTCCCGGCTGCAGGTCGGACCAGGCGAAGGCATCGCCTTCCAGCAACGGATTCCATGTGAACAGCCCCCATGCGGATTGCTTTCCGCTCAGTCCGTTGTAGCTGTCGGAGATGTCGTCGGGTTGATCGTTGATCCAGGACGTGCGTCCGATGGGAGCCGTGGTCTGGAAGGAGATGCTGGCCGTGTCGTCGTCGCCGCCGATGCCGGCCCCGTCGATCAGGAAGACGAGCGAGATTCCGTCGTCGGTCTCCAGACCCAGCATGGTCACGCGGCCATCGGTTTCGATTCCGTCGTCCCAGAGGGCGGTGTGGATGTCCAGAAGGTCCTGGTCGCTGAACACGCCCGAGTCGCCGTCGAAGATCCCTGCGATCCGTCCCGTCTCCAGTTCAAGTTGCGGTGTGATGCGGATCATGGCACTGCTGGCCGTGCCGGCGATGAGTCCGGTCGCGATCGTGCTCAGGAGCAGGCGGCGTCGGGGGCGGGTCATGTCGTGGTCTCCGGGGCCTCGGTCGAGGTCTCCCGGCCGGCGTTCAACTCCGTGGCACGGCGGGGGATGCATTCGACCTGCATTGAAGAAAGGTCGGCCGATCGCGGGCATCGGCTGCAGTGCTTCTGATTCTTTCGTACGGATCCGACCGCCGGCTGGTTCCACACCGTGGGTTCGCTTCAACCTGGTTTGAAACAGGAACCGCGGGCAGGCGTCGTGGCGATGCCTTCATCCGTCGGACTGCACAGACGGGTGGAGTGGATTCAGCGCTGCTCGGCCATTTCGCAGAGCAGGTGGAGGAGGACCTGGTGTCCCTCCTGGATGAAGGCCGAATCCTCCGCCGGCACCACGATCGGGTGATCGCAGAGGTCCCGGCAGGGGCCGCCTTCGCCCCCCAGGAGTCCCACCGTCAGCGCTTCGTTCTCGCGTGCCGTCTGCAGGGCCTCGATGAGGTTGCCGCTGCGGCCGCTGGTCGAGAACACCAGCAGAACATCCCCCGGTCGCACCAGAGCGCTGCACTGCCGGGCGAATACGCTTTCGTAGCCGAAGTCGTTGGCGATGCAGGTCAGGGCCGTGGGATCGGCATTGAGGCAGACCGCCGGCATCGCCCGGCGATCGGATCGATACCGCCCGATGAGTTCCTCGGACAGGTGGAGAGCGTGCGCCGCCGAGCCGCCGTTTCCGGCGGTGTAGAGGGTGCCGCCGTTGTCCATCCGTTCGAAGATGGAATTGCCCACCCGCACCAGGTCGGGAATCAGGGCCCGGATCGATTCGATGGCTTCGAGGGAGCCGTCGATGCGTTGCCGGAGGTGGTCCTGGATGCTGGTCATGGGGCGGGCCTGTCGTGGGGAGGGCGGGATCTCGGTGTTCGGGCCCAAGTATAGCCGGGAGGGCTCGGAACCCCCTTGAAGCGGGGCCTGCTACAATCGGACCCCAACCGGTTGCGGATGGTTCCGGACCGATTCTCGCAGGGAAGGACGGCATGCGAACGCTTCAACGACACTTTGCGGCCCTGATCGGCCTGCTCGCCCTGGGCGGGCTGGTGACTCCGGTGACCGCTGACGTGAACGATCTGATCGATCGTCTGAACAGCCACAACTCCATCAAGGGGAGCGAGTCCACCAAGGGGTGGAGGATCCTCTTCGATGCGTACCTGAAACTGTCGACGCCGCCCCAGGAGGTGGGACCCTTCTTCAATCTGGAGACCATCTGGCCGGGCATGTCCGGTTGGAGCGAGGTCTCCAGTTGGGCCGAGTCCAATCCGGGCATGGCACAGGCCATCATCGAGGCCTCGCAGCGCACGATCGTCGGGCTTCCCTACGGGGCCGACAACGTACCGGCGACCTACCAGCAGAAGGGGGTCTTCATCGAGATCTGGTCGAAGGGGCAGGTGCGGAACAACCGCTTCGCCTACCTCGACGCCCTGCAGGAGATCCTCGCCTACTCCACCGCGGAGACCTACCGCCTGTTCGAGGCCGGAAAGTCCGACGAGGCCATCGATCTGGCCAT
>TARA_B100001121_G_scaffold307530_1_pt1 | contig 11049 bp, 8 predicted proteins | sample TARA_B100001121 | Tara Oceans TARA_B100001121 (sample SAMEA2622817) | marine metagenome | biome: marine biome (ENVO:00000447); feature: surface water layer (ENVO:00002042); material: "saline water (ENVO:00002010), including plankton (ENVO:xxxxxxxx)" | depth 5 m
TAAACTTACGAAGTCTAATTAACAATCTTCTTACATTGATTCTATCAAGAGCACTTGGTTTTCCTTGAAGTGTTTTTTGTCCAAACACCACTACACCTTGTGCAGGGAATGAAGCGATTGGATTGATTCTGTTTTCATAAAGGTCATCCCTTTCTGAATGAGTCAATCTTGTTTTTGCCTCTAATACCCCAAACTGACCTAAACCACCACGATTTAGACCTGCAGGTGCAAACCATTCATGAGATACTCTATCAGTATTTGCAATTACCGCTGGTAACACAACTGATGGTGGAACCCATGTTGGTTTGTTAGTATTGACATCTTGGATTTTAATCCATGGATAATAAGTTGCTGCGTAGTTAGTATCTAACGCCTTGATATCCTCAATAGCATTATCTACTGAACGACCCCATCTTGAACCATCCATTACATAGAATGCATCTGCTCTCGCCTCTGCAACATCTATAGCTTTGTTAGTTACTGATGGGTGATACTCATGGATAATACCAGGTGTCACTATCATATTGATATCAAACTCGTCTGGATTTGAAACTGCGTTTAGTGCTCGTGTATAAGCTACTGAACCACTTGATGTTGAAAGTTGACAATCAAATCCTTGTGTGTTTGTTGCTGAAATGTCGTTCCCTACATTCTTTTGTTTTGCAGGATTCACTCCATCAAAACCACCTTGAAATGGAACAACGAATTTTCTTTGTTTGACATGAGATAGTGCCAATGTTACTTTTTCACTCGCATCTGAGAAAGTTGTACCTAATGCTGATGCATCTGCATGACCTAATTGGTCTTCCAAACTCATCGTTACATTATTACCATTTCCTGTTGATGCTGGTAAAGGTTGTAAGTATTGTTTACTATCTTCATTACTGAAATCAAATCCATAGAACACATTTGAACTAAAGTCACCTCTTTCATTTAACTGATTTGACTTGAAGACTGCACTTGGTACACTTTGTGAACCAGATAAAGAAGTTGCTGTAGAAACTGGTAAAGTTAATTTACCAAATCCCATAGGAACTATTTCTTTTGAAATACCTTCAAGATTACCAAAATCTGATAAGTAGATGTATTTTGATTTGTTTGGATAATCACCATTGTAGGTTAATTTACCTTGTGAATCAATAGTTACATATCTATCACCAATCGCTCTTGGTAAGTAGTTAACTGAATCTTCATCAAAACTTAGGTTTTGGAAAGATTCTAAAATTGTTCCATCATCTGATTCACCAGGATTATTAATCTGAACACTTAAAGTAAATGAACCATAATCACTACCTGGTACATCTGCTGGTACTTTAACATCGGATATACCGATTTTGTAAAGATGATTAACATTTGAACCATGTGAACGAGTTTTAACTTTAAATAAGTCTGTTCTTGCACTATTAAGTAATTGTGATTGAACAGATGGTGTACATGCATTCTCATAATCATGTGTGAAGTCATCACTACCACTAACAATACTCATACTTACGAATGGTGCAGTATGTCTACCATTATTAGTGATTGTGTTATCAAACAATGATGAAAGGTAAACTTTTTTATCAACCGTTGTACCTGATACTTGTGGGTCTGTACTGAATACTTTATCAATATAGTTTGCAGAACCACTATCAAGACTAAATGTGATTGAAGTTCCCTTAAGTGTTAAAGTTGCATCATTTGAACCATGTGTTTGTGCTAAGGATGCACTTGTTGGCCCAGCAATACTATATGAATCTGGGTCTGTAGCACCTCTTGATGGTTTCAAAACTGCAACGATACTACCACTTTGTGCAATACCGACAAAATCGTTTTGATATCCACCTAAATGTAGAACACGAACAATAGTAACAGAACCTGCAGATTTTAGATATTCTCTAACAGCGTAAGGTGTGTAGCAATCTTTGTTAAGTCCACCAAATAAATCTTCATACTCTTGGAAATTACTTACTATAGTTGGTACAAAAGCAGGCCCTCTTGATGTTGGCCCGATAAATGCTCCACCTATTTCAGAAATCCCTTGTGGTAAGAAAGATAAATCTTTTTCTCGTGTAAATACACCTGGACTTACTATTCTTTCTGCCATTTGTTTTCTCCCTTGTGATTACAATTAAGTAATCTTATTTATTTTCGGTTGGTGTAAAAACACCTGTTTCTGGGTCAAGATTACCTGGCCCATATTTTTCATTTAACGAATTTACTAAGGAAGATTCTGTTTTTTGAATTTCTACATATTGTGCCTCTAACTCTAACTTTTGGTCATGAAGTCTTTCTTCTTGTTGGTTTAACAACATTCTTTGAACTTCTAACTGGCCTAAAGATAGTTGAGTAGTAGCATAATTGTCTCTTAAGTCTCTCAAAGATTTTAATTCTTCTTCAGTAAATTTAATTTCATTCGCCATCTTTATAACTCCTTTTAAGTTTATATATAAGTATAATTTACAAATCTCAAAATAGATTTAAAACTAATTTTTTTTGATTATTTGTTCAAACAATCACAATTTTTTTCAATATCTTCTATCTTTTTATTTAATTCTTTGATACTTTCTATTAATAATGGAACGATTTTTTCGTATTTGACACCTAAATAACCATCATTCTTCTCACCAACTACTTCTGGTAGTACTTTATGTATTTCTTGAGCAATAACCCCAACATCGTGTCCTTCATATGTATCTTGTTTATCATTCCAATCAAATGTATAACCACCAATTTGATTCAATTTCCATAGTGGTTCTGATATTGGTTGTAAATTGTCTTTATATCTTTCATCAGATGAATTAAATGCAATAACATCACCACTTGCCCTAATTGTTGAACCACTTATATCATTATTGAAATATGCATCTCCTGAATTTTCCATATCTAAATCTAAGGCAGTTATGGTTGCACCACCATCATTACCTTTTAATAACAAATGTTTATTACTTGTTTCTGATTTAATTACGAAATCTGAAGTATCTCGTTTGAATCTACCGAATGAAGTCCCACCATCTTTTAAGAGAATATCAGCACCATCTGCATCTAAAGTGATATCACCAGAAACATCAAGAGTGAAGTTTCCTGTATGTGATATGCTTGGTATGGCAGCGTCACTACCACTTGTGATTAATTTTTTCCAACTTGGCATTTATTTTATCTCCTTACGGTTGGTTACCTTTTCGGCCCACTTCCTTGATTGCCACATCAAGGCCAATAAGTTATTCACTAATTACTTTACTATATTCTCTTTGCAGTTTTTCTACAATAGTAACTGCCTCTGATAATCTCTTACCAGGTATCATTCCTTCTTGTATCAAATACAAAAGAAACTCTATTTCTTTTTTTGAAAAGACGAGAGTATTTTTTTTTACTCCCGTCTTTTGATTTTTAACTATTCCCATTATAAACCTTTATTGTTGTTATGACCAAATATAGATATCTCCTGTATCAGTCTCTATATGCATCATACCTATTCTTGAAGCTGCTGACCCACCAAAATCTTGTGGATTACTTCCATGTGCAGGTGGTTCAGTTGAACCACTCACCGAAACAACGAATTGTCTTGGTGTTGCACTTGTTGCATCTTGTGCAGTATCATCAGCTTTTGTTAATCCCCAACGAGATACACTATCGTCATAGAATAGTGCAGTACCATTGAAACTACCATCGGTTTGAACCACTATACCACCATCTCCACTTGAAGAACCACTATTTAGTAAGATGAATTTATCCTCAACTAATAAGTTTGTTACATTTTGTGAAGTTTGTGTACCTTGAACGGTTAGGTTACCCTCAACGATAACAGCACCACTAAATGTAGCACTATCACTTGATTGGTTACCGATTGTAAAGTTACCACCTAAATCTGTATTCAATGCAGTTGCTAAATTACTACCACCTGCAGTGTAGAATGTGTGAATTTGGTCTGCAGTTGCAAGTGCACCACCACCATCTGCGATTGCTGCGGTCTTGGCAGATATTGTTTTTGCTCCACTTCCATCATATGTAGTTCCACTATTTAAACTAATTGTAGTATTATCTACGGTAATTGCATTTGGAACTTTCAATACAGAAAGAGAATCACTTGATAATTCAATTGTAGAAGTGTCTGCGACATTTGTATTTAACATAGTTCCTTCAACTGCGTCATTTGCAATTGTTACTGCACCATTGTTGGCTAATGATATATCACCACTAACTGCAACTGAATTAATATCTGTTCCATCTCCAACAAGTATCTTACCATCACCACTTGCATCTAAATCAGTAGGTGCGTTTGAACCACCACCAACTTTAACACTACCTTGTGCGATGTTTGCTAACATATTGTTGTCTACTGAATCATTTGCAATTGTTAATGCACCACCTGCGGCGATTGTTGCGTCACCACTTACATTTCCAAAGATTGCATCTTCTAAATTACTAAATGTAATTTTCTTTTCAGTTCCATTATCTGAAAACACTAAATGGTCTTGAGTTTGATGAATTGAAGTTCCCTCACTTAATCCATCAATATCTAAACCTGTTCCTGTTAGTCCTGTTCCATCTCCTACGAAAGAACCAGTAAATGAACCTGTAATGTGAGATGATGCGACTGCAGAATCATTTATCAATGTATCTACGGTTGCATTACCTGTGTTAAGTGTTGAAGTTCCATTATCAATGTTACCAAAGCCACTTGATATAGCTCCTGTATCTAATGTTCCAACACTTGTAATTTGTGTTTGGGCAGCATCTACATTGATTACTAATGTTCCATCACCTGTTACAGCGGTAAGACCAGTTCCTGCAACATCAGATGCTGCCTCAACTGCCGGCCCATTAGTACCACCAACTACGATACTTCCATTTGTTGTTAAGGCAAGTGCACCAACTGCATCAGTTCCACTATCTTGTGAAATTAGAACTGCCTTATCTGTTAAAGATGTTGCACCAATACCACCTTGTGCTACTGGTAACGCAGTGTCTAAAGTCAAAGAAGAGAGTGCCGCAGAAGACCCACTTACGATTACTTTTTTCCAACTTGCCATTTTATTTCTCCTTAAAGAGTTTATTAAACTCTATTTCGTTACTTATAAATATCATTATGTTGCAAAACCAAGGTAAAAATCACTTCCACTATATGCAATAGCTCCTTCTTGAGCCGTTGGTAGTGGTGAATTCGTACCCAATACTACGGTTCCACTATTATCTATTTTAAACATAGTGTTACCACTTGAATTCTTTAATACCATTAAATCATTGGATGATGATGGTTCTCCAAAAAATGTTGAACCACTATAAACACTTAACGAACCATCAGGTGACTCAACTTTAATTCCTTTCCTATCAACTTTAATTTTTTGTTTAACTCTTTGTGCTGGTAAACCAACTTCCAAAGATAATCCCTCTGTATCAACTGCCAACTTACCTACTGATTGATTACTTGAATCATTAAAGTTTATTGAACTTGATAAGATATATAACTCTCTCCATGGTAATTGTGCTGAACCTAAATCATAAAGATTTGCGGAATCTGGTACCAAGGAACCACTTATTATATTAAAACTTGCAGTAGGGACACTTATAAAATTATCTACACTCAAACTGCCTGTAAATTGGTGTGTATCATCAGTAGAATCACCAAATTTAGTTGAACCACTTAATTCTTGTGTTGTTATATTGGTAACTGATGAACTAACAATATAATTGTTTGCAGTTATATCACCATCAATAAATAGACCTGTTCTTAAAGTTTTACCAACATACTGATAAACACTCATATAAACTTCTAAATTAGATGCAAGTGCAGATTCAAATTGTAGTACACCAGTTTTATAATCAAACTGATAATCATTTGTGGATACAATATCACCACTACTTAATGATGCACTATCTAATGATGTAGATTTGAAAACTTTTACACCATAACCTGGTGTTGTATCTTCTGTATTGGCATTTGCAAGTGAACTTACTGAATACTTAGGTGATATAAAATTAGTTTGTTGGTTATCTTGAATCAACTGCGGTGTTACTCCACCTGTACTTCCAGTTGGAACCATAAAGAAGAATACATCGTTTGCAACATTTGACCTTGTTAATCTTTGTCTACAATAATATTTTAGTACACCACTTGTTTGTCCACTTTGAGTACTTCCACTAAATGGTAAATTACTTGATGGTATTAAATGTGTTTGAGTATAAATTTCATCTGCACCGATATCCAATACATCAGTAAACGCCTCTTGTGATGTATTTAAATCAGCACTTGTAAATCGTCTATTACCAAGTAATCTGTTTGATTTTTTTTCTAAATTAATGGCCATTAACTATATCCCAATGTTATTGATTGTATTGGTGCAGGGTCATTCTTATATCTCACCACTACATAAAGTTCATCATCTGTATCATCTAAAAACATACCATCCGCATTTCTAATCGGAATTGTGTATGTGTTACTTGAAATACTACCACCTGTATTTCCATATAAATCTATATTACTTGAAAATGGATTTTTATGATTATCTTGTGATATTCCACTCTCAATTAAGTTACTTGTGGTATCACTTGGGTCATATAATCTACAAGTAGTTATACTTGTATTCCCACCAGCACTTGTACCACTCTTAAATATTAATGCACATGCTATTCCATCTGAAGTAGAATTCCAATTCACTAATGTTTTGTTATTCAAGTTTATAGTCATTTGAGTTTTGTTTCCACTTGTTTTTTGGAATCTTCTAACATAATACTTATATGTTCCACTACCATGATTAGATGTATACCAATATCTATATGTCCCACCTGGGTCTACCAAGAATCCTGGTTTTACTTGTAAATCAAAATTACCCAAATGAGTTAAATCATAACTCGTAGTGAAAGCAGTTCCACTAAACGATGTAATATTATTATTTAGTACTATTCTAAAATCTTCTCCACTAAATTCTTCTGTTGTTCCATTTAAACTACCACCATCATATCCTTGTGCTCTTCCATAAATTCCTAAACTACCACTTGATGATGGTTGACCAAAAGTTCCTGCAGTATGATATGAAATGGTTTGTGTATCTAATGTAGATTGTGAACTTGCTCTATTTCTGGCCTTTGTAGCGACCGTAAATGATGTATCAGAAAATCCACTTTGATTTATATTATCTGAAGTTCCACTATCGTAACTAACTGAAGCAGTTACTATAGCGATATCATCAACTCTTGGAACACCACTATTTACGGCTGTACTTCCATCACTTTGAAAAACTTTTCCACTTGTTTGTATTGTTCCACCACTTGTAGAAATAGTATCTCCATTTATTGATACACTACCAACACCGACTGAACCTGCTGTCATATCCACTAATGTGGTTGATGAGGCATACATTGGATTAAACAATCCTGTAATTTTTGTTGATACTTCAAAAGTAGAGTCTAATAAGTAAGGAACTCCACTTAAACTTCTTGATGTTGCGGTTAAATTTTTGTGTGTTGTTCCAACATCTGCTAATGAATTCGTTCCGATATCACTTTCTATTTGGTCAATTGGTGCATAGAATCTGTTTATTGTAGTACCATTTACAAATTGATAATTACCTGAACCTGTTGCCATACCAACTTTCAAATCATGAAACCTATAATATCCACTTGAAGATACACTTGTAAAATCAGTCGCTGATGCTCCATATTTTCTTGATAAGGAACCAGTCATCGTAGTACCACCAACATTTTCAAATTTTCCATCTTGAAATGCTGCTGGAATGACTGCAGATTGAGCAGTATTTATTTTTGCCAATGTCAATCCATTTGATGTTCCAAAAGAACTAACTGATATATCCTTAAAAGATTGTGTAGTAAAAGTATTACTACTTTGATTAGGTGTTGAAATACTACCAGTATCACTAAATGATTGTGTGGCGACAACTCTAACTTTAAATTCTGTTGCTCCACCACTTGTCAAACTACCTAAACCGAATAACTCTGAATCAACAGATGAACTAACACTTGTAGAACCACCACTATTAGAATCAAAGTCTATAGAATAAGAACTTCCATTATCATGATATACTGAAATACCATTAAAGATTGTAGAACCAACACTTGTCCAACCCTTAGATACTAAATAGTTTAATGTTGCATTACTTAGAGAAGTATAATTTGTTGGTAAATACCCATCAACACTATCTGTAGTTCCTAAACTATTTTCATTAGTATCTACACTTGCAAATGTTTTTGTATTGGCAGTTGCATCTGCCACATCTAAGGATGAACTCAATACACCTGCCATGAATCTTAGTATTTCACTTACATGGGTGGTGTTATCAAAATTGTTAAAAAAACTACCACCTAAGTTTTCTCCCCAATTGTTTGAAGTTGGATACCCATTCTGTATATTATTTGTAAAAATGGCGGTAGAACCTGTTGATGCAGTATTTGCAGTTAGTGAACCTGTAACGATTGTACTACCTGAAACTTGTAATGAACCAGATAGAACACTATCTAATTGTTTTAAACCTATCTTAGCCATTTACTTTCTCTATCATCTTTTCTATCTTCCCACCACATTGATATAGATTTTGAAATCTTTTTCTTATGTTGTGTGGATTTTGGTTGTTTCATTTTTTCAATGGTCTGAATAGTTAATTTTCTATCTGATTGTGCACATGATTTACATACTGAATTATTACCAACTGCTCTATCAAATGAATCCTTTCTTGTGTAGGTCAACATCTTCCCACAATCTGGACAAGGCCTATTTTTTCTATTCTTCCAATGTCTTTTTCTCATACTTATAAATATCAAAAAATGGTAAAAGAAAAGTGGGATTTACGAATTAAATTTACCTTGAGCGATTATCTCGTCATCACTTTCCAAACTATAGCCGATTGAAGATGTATCAACATGTAATTCAAATGTACTACCATTCTTTTGAAATATTGATAATGCATCATGTTCCATATATTGTCCATTGATAAAGAATACGAAATCATTTTCTGATGTCGCCGTTAATCCACTTGGAGCAGATGCAGTAACTGCCGAGAAACTTGCAGTTGCACTTAATATTGAGTTTGCTTTCTTTACAAAAGATTTTCTAATGTAGGTATCAAAAGTAGAGACTTCTGAACCACCAGCAGTTATACTACTACCATTCAATGTTAAACTACCAGTTATATCTACTGAACCTGTAAATCTTTGATTATCGGTTAAGGTATCACCAAAAACATTTTCACCACTTGCAAAACTTTGAGTCATATGCATGATGGACGAACTTACAATATAGTTCTCTGCAAAAATATTACCCTTTACATGCCAATCTTTATCTACTTGTGCAGTTCCATCTGCTCTTTGTGATATGGTGAATGATGTTTCACCAACATGGATTGCACTTGATGCAGAAACATCATTAAATGTAACATTAGATGTAGTACCAACATCTTGACCAATTGATATTGTTCCAAGTGCTGCAGTCTCACCAGTAAAGTTAGTAACTCCTGTCATGGTTACACCAGTTCCACCTTGTAATGTTAGTGCGTTTGTTAATGTTGTTTTTGCAGATGAGACTTTGTTGGCCTGTGATACCGTAATACTCTGAACACCTTCTTCAGGTTTAATTAAACTTGCCAACTGAACATCTACATCGTCTTTTAATATGATTTGTTTTGGTGTTAAATATTTTTTAGTAGTGACATATTTGTTAAATGACTCTGGTATAATGTATCCATACATCTGAACATTAAATGTTGTTTTAATTAATCTTTCTGTATCTATTTCGGTTGCGTCTGAGAAACTTTCAATCGTGGTTCTAAATCTCATCTTACCAGGTTCACCCCAATATGCACCATCTGAATAATTAATCTTCTCAACTATTCTATTCATTTGTTCTATATATGAAGTCCAAATCGTAAACTCGTATGATAGTGTTACATAGTCGGGTATCACTACATTGTATAATTCTTTATTATGAAATAATCCTTGTTGTACAGAAAATCTATCATATCTTTGTTGGTCTGAATATTTTTGTTCAAAGGTGTAGAAGTGGTTAGGATTGTTTGCATCTAACTTATCTACAGGTATATTTTCATTTTTCTCAATACCTGTCCTTTTAAATACAATTAAAGGTACGATGATTTGTCTTTTTTTGTCTCTTAGGAATCCTTGTTTCTGAATACTTACCCATCTCTCTGGTGAAGCATATAAACATGGAACTTTTACGGTTTCTTTATTTTCAGTTACAGCAGGTTGGATAACTTCATTGAAATAGTACATAATTGCACTATCCATATCCATGATACCAACCGATATATTTTTTACGGTATCTTTTGCATTAGGTGAACTACGACTCAATTGTTCACCTCTATTAAAGCTAAGTCTCTGACTTCTTGGTATTGGTTTTTGTCTTGCCATTATATACTTCTAAATTCTTCTATGTTTAAGGTTGGTAATCTTACTAAGTGTGCGTTTGCCACTATTGAAAAGTTTCTATTATAATCACCACCTATTAACTGATTCTCATTAAAACTATTTATTTCAAAATATCCTTCATTCCAACTAATAATATCACCGATATCTGGTCTAAACTTTATCTCTACCAAATAATCTCTTTGAAACGCAAATGTTGCATTTTGTCTATTATCAGGCCCGAAGTCATCTGTTTCAAAATTTAAATCTTCTGCATCTATGAGACAATTCAACTTGACACCTGGTCTATATACTTTACCACTTGATGCCTCACCATACATATTTGTGGATGTGTCTTCGGCAGACACTCTGTATACATAAACCAATTGGTCTATGATACCACATTTATCTTTTTTTGGGTCTCCAACAAGTTCACGATTAAACCTGTCAATTATATCCATGTCTCTTTGTGGATAATATCTACTTGGCATGTTGTTATCCTATGTATACAGGGTAAGGGACTTTTTTAAGTGTCTCTTGTTGGAAGTCACTTTCATCTCTTTGTGCTTCTAACAATGCCTTACGACTTGTTTGTTCAAGTGTTTCTCTCAATTGTTCCATTAAAACTTCTTTTTCTGAAGTTGCCTCAGCTCTTAATGTATCACCATCAAGTGAAACTTCAGCATTAGGAATAGGAAT
>TARA_B100001121_G_scaffold91933_1_pt1 | contig 11037 bp, 3 predicted proteins | sample TARA_B100001121 | Tara Oceans TARA_B100001121 (sample SAMEA2622817) | marine metagenome | biome: marine biome (ENVO:00000447); feature: surface water layer (ENVO:00002042); material: "saline water (ENVO:00002010), including plankton (ENVO:xxxxxxxx)" | depth 5 m
TCACGAAAGCAGCACAATCTGCAGAAATGGCTATTTCGCAGTTGAAAAATACTTCGAAACTTAAGCAATCCATTCAAAATCGTCTAATTCTATACAAAAATGGAAAAGCTTTTTTGCAGAGCACTAACAAGGAATAAGAAAAAAGAATTTAACTTTTTTTAATATTTAAGGTCAAGGATTACAAAATTGTCCTTTAGCCTCTAGTTTCTTGACCCTTAGCACCTTTAAAGTTTAATTTATAGTTATCAGGTAAATCTATAGTTCTAATCACCCACTCCCACAACATTATGTCCAAAAACAAATTATGGCAGATCTTTGTTTCTGTCTTTTCTCTTAGCATTCTAATAATAACCGCAAACTCGCAAGAGACATATTCACAAAACTTTGATGATTTTGATAATGGTGAAACTGATCTTGGTGATGGTTCCGTGATATTCGGTCAAGCTGCTTCCATACAAGATGGTCGATTACAACTGACTATTGATGGTGAAGGACTAGGCTTCTCCAGTTTCTCTGTTCCACCAATCGAAGGGTCATCTCAAGGATTCACGATTACTTTCGATTATGAGATGTTTGACAGCGTGGGAGCAAATGACCCGGCTGATGGATTCTCAATCAACTATGGTGATGCTGCATTGGGTGAGCAGGGTTCGGCTGAGGAAGGCATGAACTCCAACCAAGCAACCGAGAATATATCCTTTGAGGTAGATACCTGGAGAAATGGTGATGCTGAGCAAGGAGTAAATATCTCAGGTCTTTCAGGTGGAGCCGATCTTGGCCAACTCGCGTTTACAAACGGAGTCATTCTTGATGACGGACAAACAGTTAGCGGAACTATGGAAATTAGTTGGGACCCATCATTAGGAGCTTCTTTCAAAACGACTGGTCTTAATACAGATGCGGACTTTGAAAATGTTGAAATCCCTGACTTTATCCCCAGCGATGATCACACCTTTATTATTTCCGCGAGAGTGGGTGGAGCTAATCAGGACTTATTTATTGATAACCTTAACATTGTCACCGGACCGGGTGATGACGATGATGAGGACGGACTCCCTAATACATATGAAATTGCTAACGACCTAGACCCGAATGATGCCACCGGTGACAACGGAGCAGATGGGGATCCAGACGGCGACGGATTGATTAACCTAGAAGAATTTGAAAATAGAACAAATCCACAAAATGCCGATACAGATGGTGATGGACTAGCTGATGGCGTTGAAAACGGTACAGGAGACTATGACGGTCCAGAAGCAACCGGTACTGATCCACTCAACCCTGACACTGATGGAGACACACTCAGCGACGGAGTTGAAAACCCAACCCTTCCCTATGATCCCAACAATCCAGAGGATCAGCCTGGTACTGACCCGAATATAGGAGATACTGACGGTGACGGCCTAGGTGACGGAAGTGAAATTGCTAATGGAACTAACCCCACTGAGGAGGATGAAATTGACGGCAGTTCTTATGTTCAAAATTTCGATGGCTTTGCTGATGGCACCACTGATTTGGAGGACGGCAGCGTCATAGCAGGTCAAGCGGCAGAAGTTATTGATGGAAAACTCGTATTGACCAAAGATGGTCAAGGGCTTGGTTTTTCGAGTTTCTCTGTTCCACCTATCATTGGTTCTTCAAGTGGCTTTAGAATTACTTTTGACTACGAATTGAATGATGGTCCAGGTAATAACAACCCTGCAGACGGCTTTTCAATCAATTACGGAGACGCTCAACTTGGTGAACTTGGTCAAGCAGAGGAGGGAATGGCAGGCGGCCAAGCCATTGAAAATATCTCATTTGAGGTCGATACATGGCAAAACTTTGATGCTGAGCAGGGAGTCAACATCTCTGGTGTGGCTGGGGGAACCGATCTTCAACAACTTGCCTTCAACAATGGGCCAATTCTAAATGATGGTGAGCGAGTGGAAGGAAAAATAACTATCCTTTGGCAGCCAGACGTCGGAGCTTCTTTCACAACCACCGGCATGAACACCAATGCTGATTTTGAAAATGTTGAAATCCCTGACTTCATCCCAAGCGATGATCACACCTTCATCATCTCTGCACGAGTTGGTGGAGCAAACCAGGATTTCATCATTGATAACTTAGTGATCCAAACAGGTATATTTGATGGAGACGAAGATGAGGACAATCTGCCTGATTTTTATGAAACAGATCAAGTCGGTAACCTTACAGATCTTAACGGGATCGGTGAAGGACCTGGGCCTGGAGCAGGAACAGGTGACTTCGATGGCGATGGAGTAACGGATTTTGACGAATACGAAAATAAAACTAATCCCTCTGAAGCAGATACTGATGGTGATGGGCTCGCCGACGGTGTAGAAAACAACTCAGGTGATTATGATGGACCAGATGCAACAGGAACTGACCCTTTAAATCCGGACACTGATAACGATGGATTATTGGATAGCTTAGAAAATAACAGTGGAATTTACGTAAGCGCTGAAAACCCAGGAACTGATCCTCACAACCCAGATACAGATGGTGACGAAATTCTAGATGGTGTTGAAATCAATAATAGAACCAACCCACTTGATGCGGACGATGCTCCAATCTTGTGGACAGTCAGAAACGCTCAATCAGTTTCTCCATTAAACTCAATCCTAGACACTAGAGCTCTGTTCGATGACGAAAACAATAGAATTGATGAAACCACAACAATTCACACGGTCATCAACTTTAGAGACAATGCTACTGGACCTTTCGGTGATCCTGAGCCTTTCCCACTATTTGGTGAACAAGATGTGAATCAGGATGATTTTGCAATCATGGCGACCGGTACGATTTTCATCACGGAGCCAGGAACTTATACCTTCGGCTTCAATTCTGATGACGGTGGTGGAATTTACATCGATGATGAGCCAGTTATCGTTTTTGATGCAAACAGAGGATCCGCAACAAGTCTCGGAGCCGTGGAGCTTTCATGGGGTGAGCATAACGTGGAATTCTTATTCTGGGAAAGAGGAGGCGGTGCTCAATGCCAACTTTTCGTTCATAAGGAAATTGGAGATTTTTCCGGTGATCCTTTCAGTGCTGGAGACTACAAACTCCTAGAAACCTCATCAGCTCCAGTTAGTGATTCAGATAATGACGGCCTTCCTGACATTTGGGAGGAACAGTTCTTTGATAATCTTGATCAAACCGCAGAAGGAGATCCTGATAGCGATGGACTTAATAATGCCGAGGAGTTTGAGGCTGGAACTAAGCCTGATAACGCCGACTCTGATGACGACGGATACAATGATGGTGTAGAAACCGGTACCGGTAAATGGGTAAGTGCTGAAAACACTGGAACCAGCCCCACCAAGAGTGACTCTGACGGTGACGGACTTGCTGACGGCGTCGAAAACCCTGATCTTGGATACGATGCTGAAAACCCTGAAAAACAATCAGGATCAGATCCAAACGAAAAGGACTCTGATGGCGACACTGTTCCTGATGGAAGAGAAATTGCTCTTGGCAGAGACCCTTCAGTTCCTCAGGCAACTCCTAGGGGTTATATTCAGGATTTCGATGGATACCCTGATGGCACCACCGACCTAGGAGATGGTAGTGTAATTTTTGGTGCAGCGGCTGAGGTCGTTGATGGAAGACTTCAACTCACTAAAGACGGGCAAGGACTTGGCTTCTCAAGTTGGACGATTCCTGCCATCCAGAACTCATCTCAAGGTTTTACAGTGACTTTCGATATGGAAATCACAGACGGACCAGGAGCTAATAATCCTGCCGATGGTTTGTCATTCAATTACGGAGACTTCAGACTCGGTGAGCAAGGTCAAGCAGAAGAAGGCATGCAAAACCGGGCAGGTGTAAACAATAACCTGTCTTTTGAGATTGATACTTGGCAGAATGGAGATGCCGAGCAAGGGGTTAACCTCGCTGAACAAATTGATGGAGCGAAGAGTGACCTTGAATTCACCAACGGACCGATTCTTCAGGATGGATCAAGCGTATCGGGTCCCGTAACTATCACTTACAATCCTAATACTGGTGCTAGCTTTAAAACTGAAGGCCTTGAAACCAATGCTGAATTTGAAGATGTAGCGCTCACGTTCGTCGGTGATGATTCATTTAACTTTGGTATCTCTGCTCGAGTTGGCGGAGCAAACCAGGACCTGTTTATCGATAACTTTGTTCTTTCACTTGGTACACTTGGAGCACCATTCCAGATTACTGATATCACAAAAATTGGAACGGAAGTTGAAATAACTTGGTCCTCTAGACCTAATCGCATTTATAAAGTTGAGCGCAGTGAGAGTCTGGAGAATGATGAAGTCGACTCAAACCGCGATGGAGATATCGGGTTCTGGGAAGAAGTCGATGACGGAGTTCTTAGTGAAGGCGAAGAAACCACATTCGCCGATGAAATCTTCGACGATTCCAAAAAGGTATTCTGGCGTGTCACAGACATGGGACCTGCTGAATAATTAAAGATTAAAAAAAAATAATCATCTTTAGAGGGCTGCTCCTAGGAGCAGCCCTCTTTGTTGTTGTATATAAGTTGTTCAACTAAGAAAGTTGAGTTATATTTATAATGTAAATACAACTCCCCATTTAAATACTGTGAAACTCTCAATCACCGTCAAAAACAATATCTTCATTGCAACCGCTGCACTCTTACTAATCCACTCTCTGATACCGCTTCAAGGAGCCACCTACACTCAAGATTTTAATGGGTTCGATAACGGGACAGTAGAACTTGGTGATGGATCAGTGATTACAGGTGAAGCCGCTCGAGTCATTGATGGACGACTTCAACTTACTAGGGATGGTGAAGGCCTAGGATTTTCAAGTTTTTCAATACCAAGCATAGAAGGCTCTTCTGAGGGCTTTACCGTCACCTTTGATTACGAACTAAATGATGGACCCGGAAGCAATGACCCGGCTGACGGTTTTTCTTTTAATTATGGAAATGCTGAGCTTGGTGAACGAGGTCAAGCTGAAGAAGGCATGGCAGGCAGGCCAGGTGTTACTGAAAATATTTCTTTTGAAGTGGACACGTGGAGAAACGGAGATTCAGAACAAGGAGTAAATATTTCAGGTATTCATAATGGTGAGGATCAAGATCAGCACGCCTTCACGAATGGCGTTATTCTTAACGATGGACAAAGGGTTTCTGGAAGAATGGAGATGAGCTGGAACCCTCAATCAGGTGCTACGTTTAAAACGACTGGCCTTGTCACCAATGCTAATTTTAACAATGTTGAAATCATTAACTTTGAACCCAATGACAATCACACATTTATCATTTCTGCAAGAGTCGGCGGTGCCAATCAGGATCTATTTATAGACAATATCACGATCAGCACAGAATCGTCTAATAATCCGGGCGATCCAGATGATCCTGACAACCCAGACGATCCGGATGAACCAGACGTTCCAGACCCTATTCGTAATGGTGAGTTATTCATTAGTGAATTCTGCGCGAGAAACGATACCATTCTAGAAGATGAAGATAAGGAAACTTCAGATTGGATTGAGATCTACAACGGTAAAGAAACGGCAGTCAATCTGGAGGGATATTATTTATCAGACAATACTGAGGACCTCACAAAGTGGAAATTTCCTGCGGTTACCATTCAACCATATCAATATCTGGTTATATTTGCCTCGACAAAAGATCGCCGAAATCCAGAAAATGAACTGCACACCAATTTTGCTCTTGATGGTGATAAGGGGCAACTCGTTTTCTTGGAGCCTGATGGTTTAACTATTCTCAGTGAGTTTAATTATGGTGAACAGGTCGAAGATACGAGCTTCGGGGAGCTCGTCGCAAATAATACTTTTGGATTCTTTGATAAACCTACTCCTGGAGCAGTGAACAACACTCAACAATTTGCTTCAGCACCTGGCGAGGAAATTCAGTTCGACAAGCCTGGGGGACTCTTTAGCGGTACTATTCAGCTCACTATTCTTCCTCCAGAATCCCCAAACGCCGTCATCAGGTATACAACTAATAATAGCGAACCATCATCAAGATCAGCAATATATAATGGCAATCCTATTACCATTAGAGAAACAACAACTATAAGGGCAAGGATTTTTGAGTCTGGCCGTGAACCTAGCCGCGTGAGAAGCCGAACTTTCATTGAGTTAAATTCTAACGTTGTAAACTTTAATTCTGCACTCCCTATCATTGTTGTTGATTCAAATGGAGCCAACCTAGATGACGGAAATCGGAACTTTAGATTTACCTACAATGTTGTCATTGATAAGGATCCAAAAGATGGACTAGCTAGAATGACTGGACCCGCTGACTTCCAGGGTAGAAGTGGAATGCATGTTCGAGGTCAGAGCTCCTCAGGGTTCGCCAAAAAACAATACGCATGGGAAATAAATAACAATGAAGGAGAGGATAAAGATGAATCTATCTTGGGAATGCCAAAAGAATCGGATTGGATTATACATGCCCCATATTCCGATAAAACTCTCATGCGTAATGTTATGGTTTACAACCTCGCCAGAGATTTGTGGGGTAATAGAGGTGGAGTAAGAACACGATTCGTTGAGCTATTCATGAACACGCGAAGAGGAAGCGACGTTTCGATGAGCGACTACAGAGGAGTTTACGTACTTATGGAAAAAATAAAGATTTCTGAAGGACGAGTTGAAGTCGAACCCCTTGAGAATGATGTCACGGATCCTGAACTTATCCAAGGTGGCTATATCTTCAAAAAAGATAAATCACCATACAGCCAACCTTGGTCGACTGCAGTCGAACGAGTGCCATTAGATATGCATGATCCAGAAAGAATCAGTACCGTGCAATTTAATTACCTCAAAAATCATGTGAATGATTATGAACGTGCTTTGCATGGAGAAGATTTTGAAGACCCTACAAAGGGATACGGAGGTTTTATTAATGTACAAAGCTTTATTGATAATCATCTTTTTGTGGAATGCTTTAAAGAAATCGACGGATACCGAATCAGCTCCTACTTTGTTAAACCTCGGTATGATAAAATCCGGGCACTACCAGTTTGGGACTACAACCTAGGTCTTGGAAATGCTAACTATCTTGGAGGTGAAAATCCAACAGGTTGGTACTATCCGCAAGTTGGAGGGTCAGATTATTATTGGTATCAAAGATTATTCGAAAGTCGGGAGTTCAGATTAGCATACTGGGATCGTTTCTGGGAACTTCGAAGAAGTACTTTCAGTGATGAAAACCTCATGAGCCAAATTGACAGATGGGATGCTGAACTTGATGCTGAAAACTCTGAAGGTGAATCTGCGGCGACAAGGAACTTTAATAAATGGAGAGTCCTGGGTAGTTATCTTTGGCCAAACGCAGGTGGATATCGTAATCGAAGGACCCATCAATCTGAAGTTGACTGGATGAAAAATTGGCTGACAAGAAGAATGGCATGGGTAGAAACTCAGTCAAAAGGTACAGCAGCAGGAAATCGAGACTTTGCCAACCCTCCTGAATTCAATCAGTTTGGAGGAGAAGTCAGTTCCAATTTTAGACTACGCATTACTGACCCTAATGACTGGGCAAGATCAACCATATACTACACGACAGACGGCTCCGACCCCAGAGTCCCTGGTAACGCAAGAGGCATCGTAACAACACTCATCAAAGAGGATTCAAATTGTGAAGTATTAGTGCCCTCCGAAACAAATGGAGGAAGTGATCTTACTGTATCACAATGGACAAACACCTCGACTCCGCCTAATGGCAATAATTGGACTAGTGGAACACAAGGGGTAGGCATCGAAAGGAGCCCATCAGGCACCTATGATTCAAATATTGGAGTGGATGTAGAAGAAGAAATGTACCGAATTAATCCAAGTGTTTATATTCGTGTTCCGTTCAATGTGAATCAGGAACAAATTGAATCCTTCACACAATTAACTCTGAGAGTTAAATATGATGATAGTTTTGTGGCCTATCTCAATGGAGAAGAAGTCACTAGAGACGCGGAAAGAAGTCCCGCAGACCTCACATGGAATTCTCGCGCAACTTCAACTCATAGTGATAGTCTAGCTCTAACATTCATTGAGTTTGATATCACACCATTTATTGGCTCTCTAAAAGCTGGTGAAAATATGCTCGCTCTACACGGGTTAAACGCAGGCCAGAACAGTAGTGATGCCTTGTGGCGATATGAACTCATCGCAACTGCTGGTTCTGGAAACAGCCCGTCACCTCTTGCACTATCCTATGAAAGCCCAATTAAGCTCGAAGGAGGGGTCGAAGTGAAAGCAAGAACCTTTGATGGTGTTGACTGGAGCCCTATAAGCAGCGCAACCTTCAAGGTTAATACAATTCCTGCGTCAGCGAATAATTTGGTTGTTTCTGAATTAAACTACAGGCCGGAGCCAGCAACCGATGAAGAAAAAGTTGCCGGTTTTTCAAGTCGAGGCGATTTCGAATTTATAGAACTTCTAAATATAAACACAACTCGTTCGATCAACTTAGAAGGTGTTAATTTTGCTGGAGGAATTGATTTCACTTTCAATGGCAATCTAGCCGCAGAGGCACTGGTGCTCCCTCCAGGAGGACGAGTTGTATTAGTGGACAACGTTGAAGCATTCAATTTCAGATATCCAAATTCAACAGCAATAATAGGGGGTAATTATGCAGGTAATCTTAGTAATGACGGTGAGCAAATTCATATCGTTTCGTCTAATGGCACAACCATTAAAGATTTCACCTATAATGATGTCGCACCATGGCCGACATCGCCAGATGGTGATGGTTTTACTTTAACACTTGTCGATTCCGACAAAAACCCTGATCACTCTGATCCAAGTAATTGGACTGCCAGCTCAAACATTGGCGGTAGTCCTGGTCAAGCCGATGGCGAAGGATTCAACGGTAATCCAGAAGTGGATCAGGATGGAGACGGCCTCAATGCTTTTCTGGAATATGCTTTTGGAACAAATGATTCCGATTCCAAGTCTAGAGTTTTGCCTAGTATTAGGTTAAACGATCTGAACGTTAACAATGAATCAGCTCAATATTTGGTTTTTGAATTCCAGAAAAACACTAATGCTGGAGGAATAAGTTATCAGATCCAAGTAAGCGGTGATCTTAATACGTGGTCAGAGGCTTCAGGTGAATTCACAATTCTCTCATCTCAGGACAATGGCGATGGAACAGAAAGCGTTATCTATCGTTCAAAAAACAAATTTGAAGAAAACAGCAATCCAAGATTTTATCGTCTTAACGTTGCCATAGAATAATTACTTTAGGCTCTTACCTAATTCGTTAACTACCGAGGTTAGTCGTTTCAAAGCATCTGATAATTCAGTAACAGAGTTTTTGGCATCCACGTATAATTGATTATTTTTATCCTTTGAGGAGAGAACGTCAAATGGACCTTTAAAGTTCTGAGACGCACGCATTGCATTGTTTATAATCGATCTCAAATCCTCTGAATTGATAGTAGAAATCTCCTCCGCCAACCCCATTAAACCCAGTCCCAAGACTTTTATTTTTCCGTCCAATCCTACATAGGCACCTGCAAAGAGATTGGATATACCCGCAATTGAATGTAAAAAATCAAAGTGTGTCGTATCACTGTAGGTTGATTGTTCTGTGAATTTAGAACCATCAACAATCATTGAGTCTATTTGAGATGAAGAAATTGAGAATGATAATTGTGAAATTGTTTCTAAAATCAATGCAATTGCATCATCTACAGGCATTGCCTGAAGTCGTCCCAAACGGTTATTTTTGTTTTCTGGTTTCCATTCAGAAACTTCATTTTCCAGATCATTGATAAGAATTTCAGTACAATTTATTAAGAGCTGACCTCTTCTTTCTGCAGAATTGTTCTCTGATTTGTCATAATCCTCAAAAGACCGGTCACCACTACCAACAATTCCATTGTCTTCTCCCCAGAGTAAAAATTCGATGACGTGATAACCAAGTATTGTCTTATCCTTACCGGAACTTACATTCATTTTGATTAAAGAATCTTTAGTAATAAAAGGAAGTCTTTCAGAGTTTTGAATTAATCCAGACGAAGAATCATTCTGAGTGTAGTCAATTATACTAGGCATTATAGGCCACCCATTTATTTTTCCATCAGTATCGACAATCAACTTCTTCATCCTAAACACCTCACCTTGTAGGTAAGGGAACCTCGCGTTGATCCAACTGATTTTCGCCAACCTGTGTGTTTCATTTGACGGCTTTCTCAAAAAGGCCTTAATCGCTTTCTCCAATCCTATTGCCTGATCGAGACATGATTTTGATGTCGCCCGTGCGATATCAGCATAATTTTCAATGAATAATTCTTTTGCCTCTTGAAGGCTTTTAGGTTTAGGAGCTTTTAAAATGGGTACGCTTTTTTTGGGTGCAAATAAACCGTCCTGTGCAAAAAGTGATGACAGAAGTACCTGGCACATTATTACATGGAGAAAAAAGATATGAGTTGTATTCAAAGATTTCATATTATGATCAATATTAGCACTAATTAAAAAATCATAGATTCACACATTGTTTACCACGTATGTTTAAGTATAAAACTATAATCTCATCGTTCATCATTTTATACTCTTTTTCATGCTCTTCAAACAAAGCACCTTCAAAAAAAGAATCGAATACTCCTCAGTCCATTGAATTATTTGATGGTAAAACCCTGTCAGGGTGGAAAACTCTTGGTTTTGAAGGTGAAGGTGGTCGTGTGGTCATCAATGACAATAAAATCGTTCTTGAGCGTGGCGAACCTTTTACAGGAATTGTTATCAATGATGCAAACTTTCAACCCCCTTCTGATGAATACGAAATAAACATAAAAGCTAGAAAAACTGAAGGGCGAGATTTTTTTTGTGCTGTAACTTTTCCCGTTCCTGAGAAGCAATCTTGCTGTACATTTGTAGCCGGAGCTTGGGGGGGGCAAGTGACTGGACTATCAAATATTAACTATCTTGATGCCAATAGAAATTCAACAAGAAGCACCCTTAAATATGAAACAGACAAATGGTATAACATTAAAGTTGAGATCACTTACGGTCGTATAAGGTGCTGGATTGATGATAGAATTGTCGTTAACACAC
>TARA_B100001121_G_scaffold143474_1_pt1 | contig 11032 bp, 6 predicted proteins | sample TARA_B100001121 | Tara Oceans TARA_B100001121 (sample SAMEA2622817) | marine metagenome | biome: marine biome (ENVO:00000447); feature: surface water layer (ENVO:00002042); material: "saline water (ENVO:00002010), including plankton (ENVO:xxxxxxxx)" | depth 5 m
TCGCTAGTAATCGCGGATCAGCTACGCCGCGGTGAATACGTTCCTGAGCCTTGTACACACCGCCCGTCAAGTCATGGAAGCTGGCAGTGCCCGAAGTCGCCGTATCTCAACGGTGCCCACGGCAAGGCTGGTGACTGGGACTAAGTCGTAACAAGGTAGCCGTAGGGGAACCTGCGGCTGGATCACCTCCTTTCTAAGGGATTTCCTTAGACCCGGAGTGGTGTCGTTGTCTTCGAGCGAATAATCGTTCGAATCAACCAACGACATCCTGCAGAGCGATCTGCACCGGGAAGTCAGCATATGCTCGTCCGGATCTAGTCCGGTCTCCTTCGTCGCGAGACGTCGGAGGGAGCGAACCAAACTGTTCACCTTTCTTGGAGCTCATCCTTGAACCCCGCCCAACGGCGGGGTTTTTCCTGCGCCCATACCGGAGCAATGTTGTGCCGATCCTGGAAACCCTCTCCCAGCACTACTTCATCGACCTCGTGGCCGTGATCTGCATGTTCGTGTCGATCTGGCTGCTCGGGAATCAGAAGCGAGAGGGGTTCGTGTTCGGCATGATCGCCGCCGCGGGCTTCATCGCCTTCAACGGCCTGGTGGAGAGCATCCCCGGCGTCGTCGGCAATCTGGTCCTCCTGGGCCTCAATATCCGCGGTTGGAACCGCTGGAATCCGGCCGCACCGGCCAGCACCTGAAAAAACACTTGGTATCAAGCCGGACCGGGATACACTGAAATGTGCGTTCCGGGGGGCCTGTACGTGGGTCGGCGGGTGGAGGAGGTGCGAGGTGCAGAAGACCTCGAATCATGTCATGGCTGCGTTGCTCTGCCTGTCCTGGGCGTTCGGAGCTGCGGTCCATACCGCCGCCGGACAGATCGTCGTCGGTTCCTGGAACATCGCCCAGCTTCGTGGTGACTTCGACGCCATCGAAGAGGTCCTGGCTGAGGCCTCGGCGGATCCGTATCCCGGCTTCACCGCTCCGGTCGCAGTGTGGGTCTTCCAGGAAGTCGACACCGACAACGTCGAGGACCTGCATTCGCTGCTGGGCCCGCAATACTCCCAGGGGACCTACACCTCGAGCAACGAGGACAACTACGGCGGAGCGCAGGCAATGTTCTACCGCTCCGATCTCATTGTCGAGGTCGTTTCCGGGCACGACGACCAGTACACGGGAGCGGGGCGTCGCAGTGATCGCTGGCAGGTTCGTCTCCTCGGGTCCAATCCCGTCTGCGATTTCTACATCTACTCGAGTCATCTCAAGGCGAGCACCGGTTCGGCCAACCAGGAAGAGCGCCGTGAGGGAGTCGAATGGCTCCTCGGGAATGCAGAGGAGCTGCCCGCCGGAGCCTGCGTGATCTACGCGGGTGACTACAACATCTACAACAACGGTGAGCCAGCCTATGAACTGCTGGTCTCCGACGGCCCCATGCGGGCAATCGATCCCTACGGCAACGGTTCATGGTCGGGTGAGGACAATGCGTACAAGCACACGCAGTCTCCTCGGGCCAGCGCGGGTGGTGGTCTGATCGGCGGCTCATTGGATGACCGGTTCGACTTCCAGCTGTTCAACGAAGCCATGCAGGACGGCGTGGGAATCGACTACATCGACGGGACCCTGCGGCCCCTGGGGAACGACGGGAATCACTACGACGTGGCCATCAACGACGGGCCGAACTCCTACTTTGCAGGAAATACACCGCGATCCAATTCTCTTGCGGACGCCCTGCACGACGCCTCCGATCACCTTCCGGTGCTGGCCGCCTACACCCAGCCGGCCGTGCTGTCCTGCGTCCTGCAACCGATCCTCGACCCGGTGATCGTGGGTGGATTGATCGACGTGCTGTTGACGGTGGACAATGCCGTCGATGTCCAGATTCCCCAGGCCGGTGCTCCGCTCAACTGGACCGCGACGGGGACCGGGATGCTCGACGGGGTGGTTGAATCGGGCTCGGTGTCATCTTCTGCTTCTCCGTCTCTGGTCTCGTTGAGCATTCCGGCGACTGCCGTCGGTGTCACGACGGGACAAATGACCATCGATTCTCCGGACCAGGGGACCCAGCAGGTCCCTGCGGTCCTCGAGACCACGGGGACGGTTCTTCGACATTCGGTTCCGTCCTTCTCATCCCTCAACGACGAGAACTTCAGGGTCTTCACATTCCAGTTCGATGCCGACAGCGGAGTCCATCCCATCTCCGTGGACCTCTTCAACTACGGTTACGAATCGCTGCAGGCCCGATTGGATTTCGACGACATCGAGTCACCGGAAGCTCCCTACGCATTCGTCGGCGCGGCTGCCTCGGATCTCGGGGCGGGATCCATTTCCATCCCCTTCACGTTCGACACCACCGGTGCTGCGCCGGGCGTCTACGTCGAGAATCTGACCGTCAGTACGAGTGACGAGGATTTGTCGGGTGAGCAGTCCGATTCGATCATGCTGGTGCTGTCCGTGGAAGTCATCGAAGTCCCCTCGTGCGAAGGCGACTTCAGCGGCGACGGTCGCACCGATGTGCAGGATCTGCTGTTCGTGATCGAGAACTGGGGTGTCGCCTACGACATCGAAGACCTGCTCCTCGTCATTTCCGATTGGGACTGTCAACAGGTCTAAAAACGACCCGAAAGTCGATTTTTGGCGTCTCAGTCCCGTGAAATGGCCCCATTTTTCTTTCCTTCCCGCAGGTGATCGCGTACCTTTGAACTCAGGGTCCGGCACCGGCCGACCCGGGAGTGGAGCAAGAAACGGGCTATCGGTCCAATCCGACCGATGCCACTGGATGGAGAAGGATCAATGAAATCCATGCTGCTTCGTGCCGCAGCCCCCGTGCTCGGCCTGGCGTTCATGACCACCGCCGCATCAGGCCAGATGGTCATCACAGCCGCCTTCGATGGTCCGCTTTCGGGCGGAACCCCAAAGGGCGTCGAGATTTACGTGCTCGAGGACATCCCCGATCTCAGCCAATACGGCATCGGTTCGGCCAACAACGGTGGTGGCACCGACGGCAACGAGTTCGGCTTCCCCGCTGATTCCGTTTCCGCCGGCACCTTCATCTACGTCACGTCCGAGGCCTCGAACTTTGAGACCTACTTCGGTTTCGCTCCCAACTACACCACCGGGGCCATGGGCATCAACGGCGATGACGCGGTCGAACTGTTCTTCGGTGACACGGTCATCGACACGTTCGGTCAGATCGACGTCGACGGCAACGGGACGACCTGGGAGTACCTGGACAGCTGGGCCTATCGGGTCGACGGTGTCGGTGCCAACGGTACGGCCTTCGTCGACACCGACTTCACCTACGGTGGCCCGAATGCGCTGGACGGCTGCAGCGACAACGGTACCTGCGAAAGCCAGGTCCCCCTGGGCACCTGGCAGGGCGGAAGCTCCGAGCCAGTCGTCCATGTCATCTACGCCGGCAACTTCTACTACACCCCTCAGACGGTCGATGTGAACATCGGCGACACGATTCAGTGGATCTGGGAGGGTGGAAATCATGACGCCGTGGACGGCGACATCGACAACTGCGCCGAATCCGGAGAGTACTTCGACGTTCTGATCACCTCCTCGAACCCCACCGCAGAGTGGGTCGTCTCCGAGGACGCACCGGAGCGGATCGACTACCTCTGCACGGTCGGCGCCCACTGCGCCTTCGGCATGGTCGGCACGATCAATGTGCTGGACGCCGGCGTGCAGGATGCCGATGAAGACACCGTCCCGGACGACCAGGACAACTGCCCCAACGATTCCAACGTCGATCAGGCCGACTTCGATGAGGACGGCGTCGGCGACGTCTGCGACAACTGTCCCGACGATGCCAACACGAACCAGGCCGACGGCGACGGCGACCTGGTCGGCAACATCTGTGACAACTGTCCCGACGACGCCAATGCCGATCAGGCCGACAGCGACGGTGACGGCAACGGCGACGCCTGCGACATCTGTCCCGGCGAAGACGACAACTTCGATGGCGACAAGAACGGCGTCCCCGATTGTCAGGAAGTCGACGTCCCAGAGGGACTTCGGATCAGCGAGATCCGGATCGACCAGCCGGGATCGGATTCCGACGAGTACTTCGAGTTGCAGGGTCCGGTCGGCACCAACCTCGCCGGGATCTCCTACATCGTGATCGGTGACGGATCCGGCGGTGCCGGATCGGTCGAGGCCGTCATCGAACTCTCGGGCGTCATCGGAGACAGCGGCTACTTCCTGGTGGCCGAAGACTCGTTCACGCTCATTTCCGATGGCGTCGATCAGTTCGCCAGTGTCAACTTCGAGAACAGCGACAACGTCACCCATCTGCTCGTCGGCAACTACACGGGCGGGTTCGGAGATCTCGACAGCGACGACGACGGCGTGCTGGACAGCGATGTGCCCTGGCTCGCACTGATCGATTCGGTGTCCCTGGTCGAGACCAACGACGGCACCGGTGACGCCTACTACGGAGAGGCCGAAGTCGGTCCCACCGTGGATGGATTCGTCCCCGGCCACGTCTACCGGTGTGCCGGGTCCGGAGAGTGGACCATCGGAGCCTTCGACTCGTTCGACGACGATACGCCGGGAGCGCAGAACCTTGACTGCATTCCCCAGGAGCCGACCGGTGCCTGCTGTGTGGGCGAGACCACCGGCGACTACTGCGTCGACAACCAGACCTTCGAAGAGTGCAACAACCTCGGTACCGATCCCACCAGCAACGGCTGGTTCCAGGGCGAGGCGTGCGAGGACATCGGATGCGGTCTTGCCGCCTGCGATGGAGACTTCGACGATGACGGCCAGACCAACATCGCCGACCTGCTCTTCGTGATCGCCAACTGGGGCAAGCCGTACACCGTTACGGATCTTCTACTGGTGATCTCCGATTGGAACTGCGGCGTCTGATTCGACCCGCAAGAGAGTCACTTCACCGGCCCGGCGCGTCAGCGTCGGGCCGGTTTCTTTGTGGCCGTTCGCATTTCCAACGGGTCTGTACAATGAACCCCGGAGCTCCGCATGCACGACTCAGATCCGGATCAGAGGCCAAGTCCCACGCCCGGCGATTCGTTTCCGACGCAGCGGATGTTCTCTTCGGGTATCGAGGCGGAACTTCCCGATCGCATTGGTGGCTATCGCATCCGTCGCAAGATCGCCGAAGGCGGTATGGGCGTGGTGTTCGAGGCCATGCAGGAGATGCCTCGTCGCAAGGTGGCTCTGAAGATCATCAAGCCCGGGCTCGTCTCGCCCCGCGAGCTCCGACGCTTCGAATTCGAATCGCAGGTGCTCGCTCGCCTTCGTCACCATGGGATCGCCCAGATCTACGAATTCGGTGTGCACGAGGGGGAGGGATGGTCCACGCCGTACTTCGCCATGGAGTACGTCCCCAGTCCCCGAACGCTTCTCCAGTATGCGAACAAGAAGCAGCTGGGCACCACGGACCGATTGCGACTGTTCGTGAAGGTGCTGCATGCCGTGCAGCACGGACACCAGAAGGGCATCATCCACCGCGATCTGAAGCCTGGCAACATCCTCGTCGATCCAGAGGGCAATCCGAAGGTCATTGATTTCGGTGTGGCTCGGGCCACGGATTCCGATCAGATCGCCACCACATTGCAGACCGATGTCGGGAGTCTGATCGGCACCCTCCAGTACATGAGTCCTGAGCAGTTCGACGCCGATCCGGATGATCTTGACGTACGCAGCGATGTGTACGCCCTGGGCGTGGTCCTCTACGAACTCGTCTGCAACGAACTTCCCTACGACCTGTCTTCGATCTCCCTCGCCGAGGCGGCCCGGATCGTCCAGCAGGAGGTGCCGGCCAGGCCCAGTCGGTCCCATGCGATGGTCCGGGGCGATCTGGAAACCATCCTGTTGACGGCCTTGGTCAAGGACAAGGACCGACGGTATTCATCGGCTCTGGCGCTGGCCGAGGACATCGAGCGATATCTCAATCATGAACCGATCACGGCGCGTCGGCCCAGCGCTGTCTATCAGATTCGCATGTTCGCCCGTCGACACACCGGCGCCTTTGTCGGTCTGGCCGGGATCTTTCTTCTGCTGGTCGCCAGCACCGTGCTCGTTTCGGTGCTGCTCGGTCGTGCCTTGGATGCGGAACGCCTCGCGCGAGAACAGGCCAGGGTCGCTCTGGAGGCGGAGCAGCGGGCCGAGCAGGCGACGGTCGAGGCACGGACGGAGCTTGAGCGGAAGAACCGGCTCTACGACTTCATGTCCACGCACCTTCTTCGGGCCGTGGACCCCGGAACCGGAGAAGTGGACGGGCATGGATTCCTGGCGAACCGTCCGTTTCGCGAGACAATCGACCGGGCGGTGGCGGTGGTGTCGGACGAGTTCGCTGGCCAGCCGGAACTCGAATCACGGGTCCGGACCAATCTCGGCGAGTCGTACTACAACCTTGGTGAGTACGCGCGGGCCCGCGAGCAGTTCGAAGCTGCTCGCCATTTGGTCGACATGTCGGATGGATCATCCGAATCGATGCTCAGACTGTCCTTCCTGGTCGCGATGGTCGATACGGACCTGTCGGTGGACGCCTCGGAACTCGAGGACGTCCAGTCCGAACTTGAATCGATCCACGGTCGCCAGATCGAGCAGTTGGGGGCAGCGCACCCCGATTCCCTCGGTACCCAGAACGTGCTGGCGATGGTCGATTCCGCTCTTGGCCGTCAGGACCAGGCGGAGTCCAGATTGCGTTCCGTCAACGATCTGGTCGATGATGCCAACATTCACCGCGTCTCCTACATGATCAATCTGGGGTCGGTACTGGGGGCGCAGGGCAAGTACGACGAGGCTGTCCATCATCTTGATCGAGCCATTTTCGAGGCCCGCAGGTTCAATCGCGAGCATGTGCTGGCTACGGGGTTGAATCAAAAGTCATTGTTTCTCTCGTACGACGGCAAGACGTCCGAGGCGCTGGCGATCTGCAACGAGGTCATCGATCTGAACAGCGGACGGTTGCACGAGGCACATCCCCACGCGATCAATGCATTGGGAACCAAGAGCCATCTCCTGTTGACGCTGGGGCATCATGGACAGGCCCGGGATGTGCTGGCCGAGACTGAACGTCGACTGGTGGAGCACGATCGCATCGATTCCGAGCAGTGGCTTGATCTGCTTGGAAATCAGGCCATGCTCGAATACCACGACGGTCGCCTCGACGAAGCCTTCAGGGCCTTTCGGCGAATCGAGGACGAGTATGTGCGTCTCAAGGGTCCGCGCAATACCTCAGCAGTCATTCATGGCGTCAGTGCTTCAGTGGTTCTGGACACCATGGGGCGTTCCGAAGAGGCGATCTCCCAACTCCAGCGCATCATCGATCGATTCTCGGACGACGAGCAGCGCACCATCTCCGCAGTGCTCGGGGCGCGGGCCCGCCTGGGACAGGCCATGATCAATCTCGACCGATTCGAGCAGGGGAGTGAGGTGCTCGAGATGGTGATTGCCGATCACGTCACCAACGGATCGCCGTGGGGAAGCGAGGCCCTCTACGCCCGCCATGACCTCTCACGTGCGTTCATGGGACTCGAGCAATGGCAGGATGCAGTCGCGTGCAGCACCGAGGTCATCGGACGGGCCGACGATCCCGTCCTCAAGGGCATGGCATTGAACGTCAGGGCACGTTCCCATCGCGGCCTGGAAGATCATGTGTCGGCCCGGCGGGACTTCGAAGCGGCGATCGAGGTGCTTGAGCAGATCGGAAGTTCCAAGCGGTCGGGGGTGATCGAGGAACTGGCGGCTCTCGAGGAGTCCCTTGGGAATCGCGATCGGGCCGCGGAGTTGCGTGCCACGATTCCCCGCTAGTCAGCCGCTTCCGAAGTTCAGTGCAGTCGTCGAGTCTGTCGGAGCGGAACCTCCGTTCCGCACTGCGGTACGCATGAAATCGGAGGTTTCGATTTGAACGATCTCTGCATCGTCGGTCTGAATCCAGCCCCGCTCTCCGTTGCCGAGTTCGATGTGCAGCCAGTCGGGGCGGATCTCGAGGACTTCGAACTCCACTCCACGGTTGATGGGTTCCTGGAACTGGGGCGAGAAGCTGTCCGCGTTTCCCTTGCGGACGATGACCTGGTCGCCGATGAGGACGCCGCGACGCAGGCCCGAATCGATTCCGATGTCCCAGGCCGCGGACACTCCCAGCAGCAGTGAGCAGGCGGCCGCGGTCCCCGCGAGGTAGTTCCACCCAGGGTAGCGCCGGAGCGAGCGGATGCTCAACGCTCCCCAGAGTATCAGCCACGTCAGTCCAAATCCCCAGAGCCTGGCCCGCAGCGACCATCCGTCGTGCCAGAAGGCCAGCCGACGCAGCAGGGCCTCGTGTCCGTCTTCGGTGATCTGGGGACGGACTTGGGATCGGGCGTATTCAAGATTCGCGACCAGGCGGGGATCGTCGGGGATCAATCGTTCCGCCCGCAGGTAGTTGGCGATGGCCCGGCCGAGTTCGCCGGCCTGGAACCAGGCATTCCCAAGATCGTAGTACAGCTCGCCGTTGTGAATGCCGTCGTCGACCAGCAGTTGGAACTTCGCGGCCGACTTCCGGAAGGCTTGGGTTGCTTCCGCGGGATCGCTCCGCAGCATTCCGGCGGCAAGGTCGTAGGCGGCCTGGGCCTCCTCGAGGATCTTTCGTTGCTGGCCTTCGTCGAGGTTGGCGGCGGATGCATGCACAGGTGTGATCGCACCAATGGTGAGTGCGAGGCTGGTGATCAGCAGGAAGGGTGTGCGGGCGTTCATCGGAGTCGGACCCCCTGGAGATTCGTGATGCATCGGCGGGCGGCATCGGACTGGCCGTCGTCCGGCCGGTTCGACGTGCCGGAGAACTCGTGTTGTTCACAGGTCGCGAGGAACGCGTCGACCTCCGCAATCAATGCCTCCGGTGCATCGTGATCGGACAGCAGTCGGCGGATGTCGCTTCGTGTGAGGCCGGCCTCCGGCTGGTCGAGGCGGTCCGCCACGAATCCGGTGACCGCCGCGGCGAGTTCGCCGCTTCCGGTGGCCGCTTCGAGCCGGCGGCGGGCCGTAGTGGCCGCGGTCTTGAATCGCGCGAGTCCCCGGTCGCCCCTCGTCCGCAGACGATACTGGTTGGTGGCGAGCACGGTCACGAAGAGGACCGGTGGCACGATGAGCAGCAGGATCAGGCCGATGGATGGCTTTACGGACTGGTCCTGGAGCAGCGACGGTCCGGTGTAGTTGGCCAGCAGTCCACCGCTCACGTTGCTGAGACGGTCCCGGGACGTCGGCGGGACGCCGCCAGCGCCGAGCACGTTCGCCGTGGAGACGTTCGTGGCCGGTCGGACCGTCAGTGGGATCGGCTTGCTCCAGGACGTCTTGTAGGTTCCGGAGCCGGGATCGAAGAACGTGAACGGCAGTGCGGGCAGCTCGGTGACGGAGTCGTTGGTGGCGCGGACCGTCTGGGTGAACACCTTGGTGGCACCCTCCACCGACCCGCCGAGCTGTTCGCGGGGCACCCTGAAGTTGGCATCCAGTTCGGGCATCCGATCCAGTGCCGGGGCCTGCAGCAGATCGAGGTTCGATGCGCGTCGACCGCGATCGGCCACCCGCATGGTGACCGTGATCGGATCGCCGACCGCCACTTCGGTCGGCGAGGCGGTGACATCGAAGACGTAGCGGCCGACGGCCCCGCTGTACCACGCAGGCTGTCCATCCGTCGGAAGGGGACGCACCGTGATGGCCGGTGAGGTGGGGGAGACCGAGATGGGTCGGGTTTCGTCGATGGACAAACCGGAGTTGAAGAAGCCGCGAGTGCGGGTAAGGCTCACCGGGTACTGCATCGAGATCCGGATGTCGTCGAAGTCGATCGGTCCGATGCGATCCGGCCACGTCTCGGTCTCGAGTTCGTACAGGTAGGCGATGGCCTGTTCGCCGTCCTCACCGGGGACCGTGACCATGCGGCCCCGGGGGCTCTGCCGCTGGGCCTTGAGTCGGTCCATGATGTCGCTGAACGCCCCCCAACTGCTGCCGGGCTCGATTCGGTTCCACATGTCGCGGGACGAGAGTTCGGTTCCGTACTGGAGATCGCGGTAGGGCTTGATCCATATCCGCAGGGTGAGATTGGTGGACTCGCCGAGGTACAGTTCGGCGGGATCTCCCGATACCTCGACCCGAAGCAGGTCTTCGGCCTCCGAGGCGACGAAGGTCAGTTCGATCGGTGCGGTCCTGAACTCGGTGCCGTCCGCCTCGATGGTGAATTCGGGGATGGTATAGGTTCCGGGCGTCCCGGCTCCGACGAGGAACGTCCACTCGACGGTCCGCTTCGTCGTAGTCACGCCATTGATGCTCGAGACCTGCGTCGAGACGCTCGGGGTGGCGAGGCGGTCGATGGTGAGTCCCGGAACGGGGGGCATGACCGGATCCGACTCCCGTTGGGCATCGGCGATGATGATCTTGATGGGGAGACTCGCCCCCACGTAGCCCTGACGCCGGGGAACCTGCATGCTCGCCTCGGCCGCGATGACGGCGGGGGCGCCGGTCAGGAACAGGGCCGCGATGCAGGTGATGGCGTGTGTGATCCGCTGCATGTTCATCGTCTACCAGTCCTTTCCCGTCACGGGGGTGCCGCTTCGTTCCCGTTCGATGCGTTCCAGACGTCGCAGACGTTCCTTGTCCCGGACCGCCTGCAGCAGTCGCTGCGCTTCGTCCTGATTCATGCCGTCCTCACGTTCGGCCCCGGAGCCTGCACCGGTGCTCTCATCGGCCGGCCGGGGCTCTTCGCTGGACGGTTCCTGCTCGGTCTGCTCCTTGGGAGGGGAGTCGGACTGCTGATCGAGTCGCTCCTGGAGTTCGCCTTGCATGTCCTCCAACTGGTCCTGCAACTGTTCGAGTTCCCGAAGCTGCTGCTGAGCCTGCTGGTCGAGCGGATTCTGGTCGAGGCGATCCTGTTGGTTCTCGATGGCCTCCTCGAGCTGCTGCATGGTGTCTTCAAGCTGCTCGAGGGCATCTTCCAGTTCCTGGCGTTCCTGCTGCTGCTGGTCCTGTTCCTGCTGCTGCTGGTCCTGTTGCTGCTGCTGCTGGTCCTGCTGCTGCTGCTGCTGCTGCTGGTCCTGCT
>TARA_B100001121_G_scaffold145138_1_pt1 | contig 11027 bp, 13 predicted proteins | sample TARA_B100001121 | Tara Oceans TARA_B100001121 (sample SAMEA2622817) | marine metagenome | biome: marine biome (ENVO:00000447); feature: surface water layer (ENVO:00002042); material: "saline water (ENVO:00002010), including plankton (ENVO:xxxxxxxx)" | depth 5 m
GATGAATTAAAAACAAACTATAAGAAAAGTTCAAAACAACAACATGAAAAAATAAATGTTTTGAAAAGTAAAATTATTTACACTACTATCAAAATACAAGAATTAATTCAAACTATAATTTCCAAGAAAAAGGCCATATTGACGAATAGTTCATTCGAACCCTTCTTAGAAAATGCTTGTTGTGATAGTGAAAATATTAATACATTACAATACTTTATTTCACTCAATAATGAAATTGCCAAATTAAATAACGATGTTGTTCAAAACCAAAATATATTAGATGATTTGGAGCGTCTTAAAAAAGCAAACACAATTATTATAAACAAGGATACAAAATTAAAGTATCCCGAATTACCATCTGATTTTTCTGAAGAAACAATATACAAAACTTTTATCTTTTATTGTAGATTTAATTCCAATATTCCTCTAGTAAATGAAGAAATAAGAGCTATTTGTAATGAAAAACCAGCTTCATTTGACAATAACTTAAGTATTAAAGAACAAATTTTAAAACTAAAGGGTGAAGGGTATGTATATTCTTCGGAATCACTTCATCAATTATTGAATATTATTAACAAAGAAAATATGGAGTTACTCCAATTTAATAATGTTGTTTTCAATAATGTAAATACACTTCAAAGCATTTTAAATTATGCAAATGAGAACGATCTCTCAATACTACCGCCTGTTTTTATTAATAAGTTTCTTGCTTTACTTGATAATTACCAAGACGGTGAATTGATTGAAGATACAAAAGAAATGGAAGATATGAAAAATTATTTATATATTGCAAATAATTCTATGAAAGATGAAATTATTGCATTTATTAATAGCAATTCACTTAAAAAACCAAATAAAAAAATTATCGAATGTATTAAAACAATTAGTGATTTTACACTAACCGGAACCGATATTTTCATTAACATCAACGATGAAACTACTCATAAAATGATAAACTATATTAAATTAACTATTAAATCAATATGTAAATTATACCCTGGTATGATCATAAATAATGTTAGCTATAAAAACGTATTTCCACCTAAACATTGGAAATTATCCCCTACACATCGTAACGATTTTAACAAAATGATAAACAAATATTACACCCCTATTAACAGTTATAATAATGATGATGATGTAAAAGTGTTATTACAAGAAATCTACGAATCTACAGATATTTTATACGAGTTGTCAGAAAATACATTGTTTGATACCCCTTTTATTAAAAATAACAAATCATTTTATTCAGTATTTGACCGCAAGATGAGTATATTATTATTTCAGTACTATTTCTATTCATTGTTAAAAGAACATATTAATCTGTTAGATAATAATAAATTACTAACTGAGATTGCATTACAGAAGAAAAATGATAAACCCGATACCGAATTAATAGTTGATGAAGACGATGATTTACAAATCGAAATAGAAATTATATCTGGTGAAAAGTCTTCTCTTTCTGAAAAGATTGCGTCTTTATTAAATAGTTATGCAAATATTATATGCAGTCATAAAAAAGATATTAATTATAGTTATAATGAAATTATGAGTCTAGTCCACAGAGCAGAAGAAAGAGAAAAGGACAATATTACAGATTTTTTTAAAAATTTATCAGAAAGTGAAAGAGAAATACAAAATTATTTCAAAAAACATAAATTAGGTCAATGGAATAAAGGTTTACAAAAGGGATTACGAATTTATCAAGGAGACACATACGATGATGAAAGAAAACAATTAGAACAACAAGCAATTAATGATATTAGATATGGTAATAACGAAGCTATTACTGATATGGTAAGAAATATATATGAAGTTGAAAATATTAACCAAGAAAATGAAGCACAATTTATTGAAAATGAAGAATATAATTTAGGATTAATGGCTGAGGATGACGATTTTGGTGAACGTGATGGAGACGAAGAATTTTAAAATAAAACTTTTTTAAAAAGATTTTATTTATTTGAATGAAATAAATAAAATCAATACCTATAATATATGAATCGCAATGTTATAAGAAGAAATATAACATCATTTTCAATAATAATATTTATTATTTTATACACCATAGTTTTATTATTTAAACCTGCTTTTATATTTAAGAAAGACGGAAATCTAAGAAATTTTGGAATTGGTTTTAGAGATAAAACAGTAATTCCTGCATGGTTACTAGCTATTATATTGGCTATTATGTCATATCTTTTTGTATTATATTACTTAGCATTACCTAAATTATTACGTTAATTAATAATGGATTATTTACTAATTAACCTATCTAACTACATTATTACTTAATTCTTGTAACTTGGATTCATTATAATTACATCCAGAATTAATTATTGAATTTGTAGCTACAGATATAACCAATGACCCAGACAAAATATACCACATAAATTGTGCTACAGATTCTTTCAAATAGATCATATCTTTCAATTTATCTAATTTAGAAGGCGTCTTTTCATCTGGTGATTCATCATACCCTTCACGTAGTAAATCTTTCATATTTACCAAGAAACTATTAATATTTTGCATTGTTATTTCATTAATTAATAAGGATTGATTACCATAAATATAGTTTATGGTCTCTCTTGCTTTATCTGTTACTCCTGTTTCATCTGGATTTTTAAAAACATCTCTGATTTTTTCTTTAACACCAAATAAGGAAGTTATTAAATAACCAAAGGTATTTGAAAATGGTGATAGCCAGCCAGGGAAAATTAATATCATTAAATTTAATATACCGAATATAAGGACCCAAGGTACCAATGTAACATAGGCGGCTGTTGTATATTGATACGTATTATTACACATACCTGCAGTTATTTGTAAATTAAGTAAATATTGAGATATAGCTAATATTAAAAAGTATGAAACATTTATGGCAAAACTAACTGTTGAACTCTTTTTTTGCTTTGATGGACGACCAATTAAATAACTTAATATAAAATATCCAACTGTTAACATTATGAAAAAAGTAAATCCCATTTGTGTATCAATATTAATCACATCCATATATAAATAATATGGACAATATATTTTGAAATAATACTATATATATTTAATGGCTAATATGAATAGTAGTCCTATTTTATGTGAACCTGGAATTAAACATTTTTTAAAAAGCTCTCTAAATGAAAGTCATAAATTTAAAGAGAAATATATTAATTTTTTTTATAATATTTCAATGTTATTAGTATTTATAGCATTGTTAAGTGCCATTCTATATTATCGATATAAAGGAAGATTAAGTCCAAATGAAATAGCACTTAAAAATAGAAGAAAAAAGGAATATATTGTTTCAAAATTACAACAATTAGCAGCTATAAAAACAAGTAATAATATGTTAACTGATTTACCAACCTTGCCGACGTTAAATACTTTTTAATTATTTATTATAATAAATATATATGGAAGAAAATGTTTCCGAAGCAATAAACAATTATTATAAATTAAAACACAAATATGAAGAACAAATTACAAATCAAAAAACACGCATAATAAATAATAAGGAGTTAACTAAAAAAGATAAAAAATTAAAATTTAAACAATTAAAAATTAACTGTATTAATTGCGGAAAAAAAGGAGGTACTATATTTACAAATAATAATAATATGTTATCAGCCGTTTGTGGTAATACTAAAGACCCTTGTAATTTAAATATTAATATTAATCGTGGTAATTATACTAATATATATGATACCGAAGTATTAATCCAAAAAGATATTGAATCAATAAGGAAGAAAATAATGATGTTAAAATTAGATTTATTATTTAATTATTCTGATGAAAGTGTTATTATAAAAGAATTTAACGTTAATAAAAAAGATATTAGTGACTTAACAAAGTCTTTATTAAGTATTCGCAAAGAATATTTATCTATTATTGATAATCAAGATGATAAAGTATTTGTTAATGATGGTAATATTAAACTACGTGAATTAAAAGAACAATTAAAAACATTAATCAAAAATTATACTAGTAACAATAATATTAATTATATTAATGATATGGTTGAAACATATATTAGAGACATACGTCCATTATCCCAGGAAATACAAAATAAGGCATATAAACATATGGAAATATATGAAAGTGAAGATAAACAACATGTATTACAAAAGTATTACAATTATTCAGATTTATATGTTCCTATTAACAATAAAAATGAAGCAAAAATAATAACTAATAAACAATGATAATAACTAATAAACAATGATAATTACTATGAAACAACTATTATTATAATAAGTATATAATAATAAGTATATATATATGAAAATAAAGTCCATTATTAATATGCCTGTTTTTATTGCTAGTTTATGTATAGGATTATTATTTGTATATTTATCAAATCCACCTCCAACTATAATTTACGTGTATCCGACACCATATAATATAGACAAGGTAGAATACAAAGACAAGGCAAATAATTGTTTTAAGTTTAATTCAGAAGAAGTTTCATGTATAGGTAATAATATTAAAACTATACCTATACAAAAATAATACAAATAATATTTGTATCTAGTATATGTATATATGTTTAAGAATATTCTTAGTAAAGTAAATACTAAATATGGTAAAATTATAATATCTATTATTTTAGGTATTGGATTGGCAAGTATATTTAGAAAATCTTGTGATTCACGTAATTGTATTATATTCAATGCACCTTCTTTTGAAGAAGTAAATCAAAACGTTTATAAACACGACGACAAATGTTTTAAATATAAAGAGGAAAATGTTATGTGTAATAATACAAAAAAAACAGTAGAGATTGCGTAAAAAATTTAATATATTTAATAACTTAACTATATTAAATATGGCCACTAATTTAGATGATTTACCTGTTTCTGGAGAAAGTGAATCAAATGTAAATATAAAAATAACAGAACAGAATCAGATTGTTGATAATTCAGTAAGTAAACTAGAAGAACAACGCAAGAATGATATACAACAAGTAATATCTCAACAAGCACCACAACCACAAGCACCACAACAACAACAACAAAGTGGTGAATCAATGGATATTAACAGTTTTATTACTGGTATTCAAAATGCAGCAGCCAATGGTGGATTACAACTACCCTCTCGTGATATTCCACAATCTCAGAATCATCTAACACAAGATTCGCAATTAAAACCAAATTATATTCCAGACAGTAATACTGATTATATTGAAAATAGTTATAATCATAATGAAATTATTAATCAGAATAAAAGAATAGAAACAAATGTAAATAATTTAGATTCTTTATATGATGATATTCATATTCCTATTATTTTAGCCGTTATTTATTTTGTATTTCAATTACCTATTATAAAAAAAAACACATTAAAATATATTCCTTCACTCTTTTCAAAGGATGGAAACTATAATTTTAGTGGATATATAGTTACCAGTATAGCTTTTGCTAGTTCATATTATTTTATCATAAAAACATTAGAATATTTAACTATTTAATTTTTTAATAGTAACATTACTTTGTTTTGCAAAATATTCGATTAATTCATCATTATTATAATCGTTACTATATTTAATCTCACTTATTCCTGCCGCACATAATATTTTCATACAATTTACACACGGATAATGTGTTATATAAGCCGTTGCCCCTTTACAACTAACTCCTCGTTTAGCACAATCAGCAATTGCATTTTGCTCTGCATGAACAGTAGCCATTTCATGTCCATCACGAAGTTTTTGTTCATGAATAGCTCCTGGTAAATATCCATTGTATCCTTGTGCTATAATTCGATTATCATTTATCAATATACATCCTACTTGTAATCGTTTACAAGGCGAACGCGTTGCTGTTAATTTGGTTAGATTACTATAATATTCCTCCCATGACGGTCTTTTATCCATAAATAATATAATAATTTATATTAAAGCTATTATATTTACTTATTTAATGATTAATATCAAGAACGTCGATTTAACATACTTCATGCTATTTTTTTTATGTGGATTATCTGTAATATTTTACGAAAATTTGAAAATTATTAAATATAAAATTAATAAAAAATTATTATTTTTAGAAGGTGATATTTATCGTAATAAATATATTACAATTGATAAATGGTATTTTACACATCTATTTTTCTATTCAATAATGGGGTATTTGTATCCTATGTCTTTTTATTTATCCATGATTAATGGTGTAATTTGGGAATTATTCGAGTTTTATCTAGGATATTATAAACCATTGTGGTTTTTTCAAACTGCAAATACACAATTAAATACATCAAAATGGTGGCATGGTAGAATTTCTGATTTATTTGTTAATTGCATAGGATTTACTATTGGATATTCTATACATGTTTTACGTTATTAAATATTATTATATTTATAGTTATTGTATATGTCAATTAATTTATTAAATATTTATATTAAAACACTTGTAGATAATGTAAATATTGAAAATATACCTAAATATCTAGATATTGTTTTTGACGGAGGAGCATTTAATGGAGGTATGGGATTTGGAACTGCTCTATATCTAAAAGAATTAGAAAAAAGAAAAATTACTAAAATATCACGAGTTTCAGGTTGTAGTATAGGTTCGATTATAGCTCTCTCTTTTTTACTAGATTTTAAATATGATATTAATAAGATTTTCATATCGGTATGTAAAAATTTTAAAAACACATTTAATCTTTCTGTATTCAAAGATCATATAAAAAAAATAATTTATGATAATTTAACTGATGATTTATCATTTTTAAATAATAAATTATATATTACTTATTATGATGCTGTGAATTATAAACATATTATGATTTGTAACTATAAAAATAGAGACCATTTGATAGATTGTTTAATGCGTTCGTGTCACATTCCGTATATTACTATGCCGACAATGATGTATGATGAAAAATATATAGACGGTGTTACCCCTTATATATTTAGAGACGGACTGAATAATGTTTTATTTGTGAATATGATAACCATTAAAAATTATAAATATATATTTAACGTCGGTAAGGAAAATAATGTCAATCATCGTATGATGATTGGAATAAACGATATTAACAAATTTTTTGTCAATAAAAAATCAGATATGTGTAGTTATTACAATGGATGGTCATGGATTTCTGTCTTCATGTTAAGAATGAGAATTATGATTGTATTTATAATACTATGGATAGTTAATAATTCTAAAAAAATAAAACATATAATTCCACCGTATTTTTTAGAAAACTCGGTTGTTAAAAATATAAATATGTTACTAAAAGAATTGTATAATGACCTAATGTATAAAATAATAAACTGAAATAATTATTAATCTAGATAATCATTAAATACTTTTTCAGTAAAATAAGGTTGTTGTGGGTCAAATGGATAACAATAACACTGGTTTCTATGTTTATATGTTCCTAATTGACCATTTGCACAATTACAATAACTGTCAGAAATAACAGCTTGAATAGGAGTTTGAATACAAAAATCTTTTGGATACCCTTGATTTAAACAATCTGTTAGGGATTGATAATTCTCTCTGAATGATAATTTTTTAAATAATATATCTTTCATTAAAAATAATGGAATTATTAATATGATAAAATATAATAGCATATATTTCATTATATAATTACAATCCAAGATTTTTTTTTAATTTACTGAAAGTTAATTTTTTAGTTTTGTTATTTGATTTAGTTTTTTTCTTTGTTTTTCCTTTTTTTGTTTTGCTTTTTTTTTCCTTGGGTTCTTTACTACCAGGTGTATAGCGTAAGAAATACTCTTCGTATTCTTTACTATTTTTTTTATTTTTTAATTCTTGAAATTTCAATGCCTTATTAGCGCGTATATCTTCCATAGTCTCTTGTTTTCCATAACAATTAATACTGAATCTTTTTAATAATCCTTTCTGTTTTAAACGATTTTTAGATTGAACCATAAATAAATATTGTGACATACAAAGTAATCTTTCTTTATCAAAATAAGGTCTATTAGCATATAAAAATGCTAAATAAAAACTTAACATTGTATCTATTGATGCGATTTTTACAGTTTTATTATTTATCTTAATGCTATTATAACTGTGACAAGCAAGAGGTTTATATATTACACATATGGTATCCTTGTCTACTATTATTTCATAATGTTTGGATATTAATTCACCTATCGGTTTTCTCTCTACTATTTTTACTTTTTTATAACCAATATCATTTAGTCGTTCTTGTATTAAAATACTAGATGTTACGGGATCTTCTGATAATATGTCAAAATCAGGTATATTCTGTATTTGTCTTCGTTGTTTATAAGGCATATATTTACCATATAATGTACTTGCGTAACCACCAAAAAAAACTAATCCTTGGTCGATAATACTGTCTCTTACGGTAAAATATAGCTTATTTTCTTCTTGTGGGTCACCTTCAAAGTCCCGTTGAAAATCCAGTAAATCACATCTTTCATTATTTAGTGGATAATTTTTGTTCAATAATATTAATCGTTTTAATACTTTTTCCCATCTACTAACGTCTCCTGCTGGACGCGATAATTCTAGATACATTCCCATTCTCAAGAAATTAGGAGGTGAATACAATATTCCATTTACTTTAATAGCTTCTTTATTGAGAGATTTGAAAATCTCATTATCTAATAATGTAATATCAGCAACCGGAATAAAATTTACAAAAACCTTATAAGTTCCATGATGAACACCTGATTTTGCTTCGACATCACTATAGCCATGTTTAATATATATATCTGCAAGTTCTTTTGCGTGTTTTACGGGGTCCGTTGAAAAAAAATCGTAATCAGGTATATCTACATCTTTATTATAAAACTGGTCTTCAACAGGTAATATATTATTGATAGCAGTGCCACCATAACAAATTAATTTGTTGGTTCTTATAAAATTTTCAACTATTAAATTAATATCTTTTATAAAATCGGATTGAGCCATTTTTTTACTAACACGTGTTTCAGCTTCATCCACAGCATTTCTTAATATTTCTAATTCTTTTTCTTCAAATGTTAGATTTTTAGACATATATATTAAATTTACATTATAAATACTTCTATTATGAATTTGGATTTGTTAAATGAAGTTGGCAGCTCCTTGTTGAAAACTGGCTTCACCCTCCTCCATTTTTTTTGCTGTAGTTGAATCAACTTCTATAACTACTGTAGGATTATCTTTACGAAACAATTTAGGCTTTAATAAAAATGCCCCGCCTCTCTTGTTAAAATCATTATGATATTGCTCTAAAAGTGCATCTTTATATTGAAAACATTCACCAATAAACTGAACACCATAACCTTCAATCCCTGCTGGATCACGAGGATTTCCTACATGAGACATTTCTCTCCAATCTATGTTAGAAGGAATGCTACTTTTATTGGGTAATACAATAGATAATCGTTCCTTGTTGTAATTTTTAATTTCTTCTATATCGCCTGATAATTTTGCCTTATCTAGTCTATAAAATCTCATATTTTCAGTTCCACTAATAACATTTACATATTCATATAATTTAGTATTTTCTATATTTATAACCGAATTATTTCTATCATTTACCTTATTAACTATTATAACTATTTTTCCTACTAAATCTTTAATCTTAGCATTACCTAAATCTTTACCATTATATTCATAACTATATTGACGACTTAGCATTTTATCACTAAAATTGTTATATATTGATTCGGCCATTGTATTAAAGACATCTTCGTTTGTTGTCTTTAGTCTAAAATGTAATATCATAGGATCATCTGCTACGTTTCCTGCCGAATCGGTTGATTGGTTAAATGCCATATATCGTATTTTTTCCATAACAGAATTAAAATCTAAATAGTTATATGTTTCTTTAATATGATAATCGTCTTCTGATGATAAAGCTATAATTGGCTTACCATCAAATGAATATATTTCAAAATCTAAACACCTTGCACCTAATTTTATACAATTTTCTAGTGCACACATATCAACAAAATCATGAGAATATGAGCCACTAGCACAACAATTGTATGCTGTTTTAATATAAAAATCACGTAGACGATAGTCACCTATATTTTTTCTTTTGTCTTTACCTTGAGATATATCTTGGTCATCTCCATAATCAGTCATATTATCTGGGTCACTCATTTTTTCATTTATACTTAATGAAGACATATCAGAAACAGTACTTGGATCAAAATTATATTCTATTGTTGAACAATTTGCATTTTTAAGCGTTATTTTTGTATATGACCAAATAAATAATAATAATATTAGTAATATTCCTATTACGAACACGCCAATTTGAAGCAATTTTGCTTTTCTTAAATCTTCTAGCTGTTTTAAGTTTTTTATTCCTTGATTTAATCTTTTTGAAATAACTCCACCCATATTGTTTTATAATAATATATTATTATTTAATTAAAGTAAAATAATAAAGTTAAATAATAATATAAATATTATATATTATGCCTGGTGGACTTATGAATCTTGTTGCCGAAGGTAATCAAAATATTATATTAACTGGTAATCCTAGTAAAAGTTTTTTTAAATGTACTTATGCTAAATATACTAATTTTGGGCTACAAAAATTTCGCATTGATTATGATGGTTTAAGGACTTTACATCCTACAGCTTCTTCCAATTTTAAATTTAAAATGCCTAGAACAGGAGGTGATTTAATAATGGATACTTACTTAGTCGTGAATCTCCCTACTATATGGAGTCCTATCATTCCACCTAAAAAGAATGGAAATAATATAATTGATAATAATATTGAAAATAAATGGCGTCCATATGAGTTTAAATGGATTAAACATATTGGTTCTCAAATGATAGAACGTGTTCGGTTCACTATTGGTGGACAAGTTATTCAAGAATTTACAGGACAATATTTGTATAATATGGTTGAGCGCGACTTTGATGCGGCGAAAAAGGATTTGTATGATAAAATGACAGGACATGTTCCTGAATTAAATGACCCTGCAAATGCTTTTCAGAGATTAAATGTCTATCCAAATGCGTATTATACCGAAAGTCCTACTGGTCCAGAACCTTCGATTCGTTCACGAACACTATATA
>TARA_B100001121_G_scaffold136148_1_pt1 | contig 11000 bp, 8 predicted proteins | sample TARA_B100001121 | Tara Oceans TARA_B100001121 (sample SAMEA2622817) | marine metagenome | biome: marine biome (ENVO:00000447); feature: surface water layer (ENVO:00002042); material: "saline water (ENVO:00002010), including plankton (ENVO:xxxxxxxx)" | depth 5 m
TAATTAATCAGCCATGAACTTAGAATTTTTTAGTCAAAATCCAGAATTACTATGGATATTTACGGTTTTTTATGACCTTACTTTAGCGATAATACTATTTTATTTTTTTGGAAAGAATGGCCTATATACTGCAGTAATTCTCGGAATCATTCTGGCAAACTTACAAGGTGGCAAAGTCAGTGAGCTAACTATTTTTGGAAGTACCTTTGTTGTAAGTATGGGAGCAATAATGTACTCCGGAATTTATTTTGCCACTGATTTATTGAATGAAAAGTATGGTAGAACTGAAGCTAATAGAGCTGTAATAATTGGAGCTGTAGCAAATGTGATAGTGATGTTTACTCTCGTTTTGAGCACCTATTACTTGCCATCGGGAATAGCCTCATCAGCCAATGAAGTTCATCAAGCAATATCTACATTAGCATTGTATTCCCCTATATTCGTAATAGGTTCAATAACTGCTTACTTGATAAGCCAAACTTTTGATGTATGGGTTTTTCATAAGATTAAGACTATGACTGGAGGTAAGTATCTCTGGTTAAGAAATAATGTTTCAACTTTAAGCTCTCAAGCCCTCGATACATTTATCTATACATTTGTATGGGTTTTAGCTGGACAGATGTCTTTTCAAGCTGCTTTATCAATTGCTTTAACAAAGTATGTTTTTAAGTTTTTTATAGCAATAGTAGATACAATATTCATTTATTACGTGAGAAACTTTAATCCAACGGATTTAAAAGCAACAAATGAATAAAATTTCATCAATTAATATTGTTCATTCCTCAACCAGAGACTATAAAGAAACTTTAGAAAGGTGTCAGAAGGTAATTTCAAATAGTGATGTAACTATTAATCATATTATCGCTAATAAATCTGACGAAAGCCTAAAAAAATTAGATTCATCTGCCGATCTCATTCTCGTGATTGGTGGAGACGGTACAATGATTGGAGCCATTAGAGATCTTTGTCATCTTAACACTCCTTTTTTAGGCGTTAACATAGGAAAATTAGGTTTTTTAACAGACCTTCAGCTGGACTCTTTAGAAGATGAGCTACCCAAAATTCTAGAAGGCGAATATCAAGATGAATCAAGAAACCTATTAGAAGTTTTTAATAAAAATTCCTCGTTTATTTTAGTGAATGAGGTTGTACTACATTCGGGAGAGTTAGCAAAAATGACTAGTTTTTCTTTATTTAAAAATAATAAATTAATTGCTAACCACAAATCAGATGGTTTGATTGTCTCCTCTGCTACAGGTTCTACAGCTTATGCGTATTCTGGAGGAGGGCCAGTTTTATATCCTACGCTAAATGTATTTGCTATTATGCCGATGTTTTCTCACAGCTCATCAACAAGACCTTTGATAATTCCAGCTGAAGATGAACTGGAACTTAAGTATGAGCATGATGATGTGGCAAAAGTCATTCTCGATGGACATAACGAATTTGATTTAGAATCTGGAGACTCTTTGAAAATCAAAAACAGCTCTACTAGATATCACTTAATTCATCCAAAAGATTATGATTATTTTGAGGCATGTAGGTCTAAACTATTTTGGGGATTACCAATTGTTAAATAAAGCTAAATATTTTTTTATACTCTTAATTTGTCTTCCATCTTTTTCTCAAAGCGAAGACTATGAAGAATATCTTCGTTTTTTACCAGAATCAGTCAGATCTTCTGTTGAATCTAGATTGTCTAGTGATATGCAAGATGAGTCTAATTATGACGAAATTAATAAATTTCAGTCTAACCTACCCCTAAAGATTTTGGAATTAGACGAAAAGAAACTAGATGAATTTGGTAACGAAATCCCTGAATTATTTGGATATGATTTGTTTGAAAATTCGGAGTCTTTTTTACCAGCAGGAATAATTGCTGCCCCAAAAAATTATGTCCTTGGACCAGGAGATGAACTTACTCTTAGTTTTTCTGGAGGTATACAAGCCATAAAAAAAGTATCAATAAACAGAGAGGGCAATATTTTTTTACGCGAATTGGGAACTATTTCATTTAGCGGAATTACATTCAACGAGGCAAAAGACAAAATAAAAAATATTGCTGAAGCTTCTTTAGTAGGTACTGAAATTGAGATTTCTTTATCAAGATTAAGAACCATTCAAGTATTTATTCTTGGTAACGCAAAAAAACCTGGCTCCTATAATCTTTCCCCGTTATCTTCAATTTCAAGCATTTTATTTGCATCAGAAGGTCCTTCAAAAAATGGTTCTCTAAGAAATATTTCATTAAAAAGAGATAATGAAGAAATCGGTTCCTTAGATCTATATGACCTTTTAATTAATGCCAATACTACCAATGACCTAAGAATTCAATCTGGAGACGCGCTTTTAATTAACCCAATTGGCAGTAAAGTAAAAATTTGGGGAAGCGTCAATAGACCTGCGATTTATGAAATTCTTGAAGGTGAGACATTTAAAGAAATTCTAGGCTACGCATCAGGATTTTCAAGTGGCGCAAACAAAAACAAAATAACTTTAAGCAGAATAACATCTTCAGGACAAAGAGAGTTTAATGACTATAACCTTGATAAAATAACTGATGTCGCATTAAAAGATTCCGATGAAATTTTCATACATGATCTGTCAGGAAAATTGTCCAACAACATTCGTATTGAAGGCTTCGTAAACAGTAAGGGCATATACTCTTTCAAAGAAGACAGTACTCTGGAGGACTTTATAGATGAAAATGACATTTTAGACTCAACTTATCTTCCCTTTGGCATTATCTCAAGAAAAGGTGAAGATGGTTCAAGAGAGTACTTATCAACAGATTTAAACAACGAAACACGAAAAAACTTCAAACTTTTTCCAAATGATTTGATTTATGTTTTTTCTGAATATGATTTAGATTTCATTAATTCCGCTCTTCTTGCTGATGCTTTAGGACTTCTTTCTGAAGAAGACAAGCAATCGCTAGATATTTTTTATACAGAACAGAGCAAAAATCAGGAATTAGCGCGAACTCAGACTGATGATCTCCAAGTTTTAGATATAGATGAGCCATTTTCTAATAGAAAAACCACTGAAATCGAAAATAATTTAACTTCAAAAAATTTAGTTAAATTTATTCCAGATGATAGATATCCTTGTAAATCTTTGAAATATGTTGCCAAATTCAATGCTTCAACTTTAGTTACAAATCTTCAAAGCTTGAAATTTACTACTTCTGAAACTGATATTTCGGATAGGCTGGGACTTAATGAAGGGTGTCCGAAAATATTCGAAGATAATCCCGATTTGCTTATTGTAGCCTTAGAAAATGCTACCTTACTCAGTGGAGAGGTTAGAAAGCCAGGATTCTATCCTGTAACTAAAAATATAAATTTAAAAAATTTGACTTCTTTCGCTGGAGGAGCAACAAATCTTGGACAAGAAGGTAATTATGAAATTTTTTACTCTTTGGAAAATATTGAAAAAGTTGACTTTATAGACTCTCAAAAATTGATAATTTCGGAAAAATTTCCTAAGTCAATAGTTTTGCAGCAAGACCCAAATAAACAAGAAACATTTTCGGTTTCAATAAGTGGTTTTATAAAAAATCCTGGTACTTATTCTATTTCAAAGGGTGAAAAATTAAGCTCTTTATTACAAAGAGCTGGCGGCTATGAAAAAAACGCATATCCCTATGGAGGAGTTTTTACAAGATCTTCCGTGGCGAAAAGAGAAAAAGAGGCTTTTAATAGAGCTGCAGATCAGTTAGAAGAAGGTATAGCAACATCACTTACAAGCGGAGCAATATCAAATACTGGCAATCCACAGTTAGCTCTTTCAGTTATTTCGAACCTAATAACTAGGTTGAAAGATATTTCTCCTATAGGAAGGATTGTTACAGAGATGGATTTAAATAACCTAAAGAAGAATCCAGAAGTGGACATAGTTTTAAATTCTGGAGATAGAATTTATATTCCATCTGAAAAATCAACGATAACAGTAACGGGTGAGGTTTTATCTCCAACTAGCTTTGTTTTTTCAAAAAATTTAAGAGTTAATGATTATATAAAACTTGCAGGAGGGCTTGCAGACTCCGCCGATAGAAATGGTATATTTGTAATTCTTCCAAATGGTCAAGCAGTAAAAAATCTTGATCGATGGCGAATAGGCAGAAGTAAAATTCAGCCTGGCTCAACCATCATCGTTCCTAGGGACTCAACTCCATTTAATGCTATCTCAATATTTAGAATTTTTACTCCAATTCTTGCAAACTTTGCTACCGCTGCAGCAGCAATAAGCGCTCTAGATTAAATTGATAAGAATATTTGAGAATTTATTTTTAACTATTTTGAGAGTCTTACCTCCTGAGGTCTCTAAAAATTTGACTCTTAAGCTTTTAAAGCTTTTTTATAACTTAAACCTGATTAATCTTTTTGCTGTGAAGAAAGAATTCAATCAGTCTAATATAGAAATTAATTCTCTATCCTTTAAAAATAGAATTGGAATTGCAGGAGGTTTGGACAAAAATGCACAATATTTTCATATTTTCAATTCCCTTGGATTTGGATTCGTAGAAGTAGGTACCATAACTTTAGAACCTCAAGCAGGTAATCCTAAGCCGAGAATTTTTAGATTTTCAAAAGATAAAACTTTGGTAAATTCTTTAGGTTTTAATAATGTTGGATCAGTTGAGGCGCTAAAAAATATAAAAAAGAATAAACCAAAATTTAATGGTGTCTTAGGTATTAGTATTGGAAAGAGTAAAAATACAAAAACAAAAAATGCCTGGCAAGATTATCTTCACTTAATGGATTATTTTTATTTTGAAGCAGACTATTTAGCTATAAATATTTCGTCTCCAAACACTCAAAACCTTAGAGAATTAACTTCAGATGATAATCTCGAATTTTTGGTTGAAAAAATATCTCAGAAAAGATCTCAATTACAAAAGATGTATGATAAGCATACCCCTATTTTTGTAAAACTTTCTCCTGATGAAACCGATTCAAATTTAAAAAATATAATAGATATAACAGAAAAATATAATTTAGATGGTTTCATCTGTTCTAATACGACAATCGATCATTCTTATACAAAATCAGGAGGTATGAGTGGTGCATTGCTAGCAAAAAAATCGTTAAAGCTTCAAAAAAAAGTCGCCAACTTGAAACAAAAGAAATCCATTCTTATTGCTTCTGGAGGGGTAATGAATGAAGGCGATGTCCAAGAAAGATTAACAAATTCAGCTAATTTAGTGCAGCTTTACACAGGTTATATATTTCATGGTAATTCTCTTCTGGAAAAAGCTATTAAGATTTCATCTCCTTGACAAACCTGTAAAAAATACTCCATATTAAAAAAAGGATGAAAAATTTAGTTATTGTTGAGTCTGGTGCTAAGGCTACCAAGATCACAGAATATTTAGATAAAAACTTCCCTGATGAGCATTGGGAGGTAGCAGCTTGTTTAGGTCATATCAGAGATCTGCCAGATGATGACAATGCAGTTAATCCAGAAAACTGGGTGGATTTATCTTGGGAAGAAACCCAAAAAGGAAAGAAAACTATCAGAGAACTTAGAAAGTTATGCAAAACAATAAATACTGTTTATTTGGCTACAGATCCGGATAGAGAGGGGGAGGCCATAGCTTGGCATTTGTTATCAGATTTTACCGAAAAAAAATTACTGAAAGACAAAACCGTAAAAAGAATTACTTTTAATGAAATTACTTCCTCAGCAATTAAGCAAGCAATAAATTCTCCTAGAGAAATTGATCAGGACTTAGTTGACGCATATTTAGCAAGAAGAATTTTAGATCATCTTATTGGATTTAAAGTTTCACCTTTAGTTTGGAGACACGCCCCTCCAGCAAAGTCTGCAGGGAGAGTTCAGTCTCCATCGCTTAGGATAATCTGTGAAAGAGAAACAGAAAGAGACAAACATGTAAAAGAAGAGTTTTGGCCAATATCAAGTAAGTTTGACTTTGAAGATTTTATTTTTGATGCCGAGCTAGTTAAAAGCAATAAAATTGATTTGAAAAAAAATCCAATATCGTCTGAGAATGAAATGAAAAAAATTCATTCAGAATTAGACTCTTTAAATTTTTTTGTTGAATCTATTGAAACTAAACCGCAAAGCAGTTCTCCCAATCCTCCTTTTAGAACATCTACATTACAAATGACAGCAAGTAGTTTTTTAGGCTTCACAGCTGATCGGACAATGAGATCGGCCCAAAATTTGTATGAAGCTGGATTAATTACTTATTTAAGAACAGATGGCATCAATATAAGCACCTCTCCAAATACCGGAGAACCGTTTAGCGAAGAAAATCCTGGACCGCCACCTCTAGAAGAAATAAGAAATGTTATATCTGAAAAATTTGGAGAAAAGTTCTTATCTGAAGATGTGAGAGTGTATAAGACGAAAGTTAAAAATTCTCAAGAAGCTCATGAAGCTATTAGACCAACTAACATTAAGACTTATCCTGAAAATATAAACTTAGGCCAGGATGAACAAAAACTTTATACCTTAATTTGGAACAGGACTCTTGCAAGTCAAATGTCGAATTCACAACATGAAAGAAAAAAAATAGTCATTTGTTCTTCAAATGATAAATATATTTTTAATGCTTCATCTAGGAAAACTCTTTTTGAGGGGTTTGAAACACTCTCAAAAAAAGACTCTCAGGAAATTATTGAATTTCCAGACAGCTTAAAAGAAAAGGAAGAAGTTAATCTTGCGGAGTTTATTTCAGAACAAAAGTTTACTTCACCTCCTAATAGATATTCCGAAGCTTCTCTTATAAAAAAAATGGAGGAACTTGGTATTGGAAGACCCTCAACATATGCATCAACTGTTAAAGGTCTTAGAGATAAAAAATATGCTTATGGGGCTAAATCGATAGCTCCTTCTGATTTAGGAAGGGTTTTAAATTCATATTTGTGCGGGGTTTACAAAGAATTCTTTATAGAGACCAAGTTCACCGCAGAGTTGGAGACAGAACTTGATAAAATTGCTGAAGGAAGCGTTTCATGGACAGAAGTATTAGATAAATTCTGGAAAGAACTTCAAAACTATTTAAGTAAAAAAATAGATGGTGTACCTCTTAATGATGGTGATAACTTCAAAACAAGACAAGTTTTAGATTTATTAAATGAGGAATTAGAGGAAGTTATTTTTCCAAGAAATCAAGAAGGAAAAATAATCCGAAATTGTCCTAAGTGCAGCAACCAAACAAGTTTAAAAAAAGGAAAGTTCGGATATTTCGTAGGTTGCTCTGAATGTAAATGGACAAAAAAACCTTTTGATTTTTCAACCACTTGGGAAACTTATAAAGAACTCCCAAAAGAACTTGGAAATCATCCCGATCTAAATGAACCAATTTTTGCAGACATGAGCATAAATGGACCATGCGTTTGGACAATGAGAGATGACAAAAAAATATTTGGAAGCCCAGATGAGGATGAAAACCTATTAGATATTGGTTTGAACAGAGCTGTTGAATTAATAGAACGAGACTCTGGAGAAAACATACTATTTATAGAAGAAAATAGCGAAATTCCTATATTTTTAAAAAATGGAAGATTTGGAGAGTACACAGAATTCGACGGCTTCAACAAAGCATCTAAGCTACCTCCAGAAGATAAACCTAAAAATCCCAAAGTTTCCTACTACAATCCACATGAACTAGATTATGAGAATAAAGAAACAAGATTATTTGTTCTAAAGTCTCTAAGGATTTTAGGATTTCACCCTGACAATAAGAGACCTATTGGTATAAAAATTAGAAAGCCAGGAAAGGCATTTAAATTTATTAAATTTATTAAATGCGGTGAAAAAGAAGTGGAGTGCCCTAATGATTTTTATAAGTTAGAGGAACAAGAACAGGATAAGCTGATAAAAGAAGCTTTCTCAATAGATGAATATCAAAAAGTTTAAGAAAAATCTCTTAGAAGGCCCACACAAGTTCCTTCAAATACAAGATGATCTTTTTTAGGATTTACTTCAATGTCTGAATAAGAAGGATTTTCTGGCCTCAAAATAACAAGATTATCTGAAATCTTTGTAAGCGTTTTCACAGTAACTTCGTCATTTATTCTTGCTACAACTATGGATCCTGTTTTGATCGGTATGTTTTTATTTATCGCAATAAGGTCATTTTCGAATATACCAATATCAATCATGCTGTCTCCTTTGACTTTTAAATAAAAATCTATGCCGTGGGATAAAATTCCAGGACTATTAGGTATAGTTTTCTCTATATTTTCTTCCGCCAAAATGGGTCCACCTGCGCTAACTAAGCCAACCACAGGAATGCCCGATGACTGACTCGAAAGAGTGATACCTCTTGATGTGCCAGCAGCTAAATCAAGAACGCCTTTTTTCTTTAAAGCCTTAAGATGATCCTCAGCAGCATTGGGAGAACTGAATCCAAATGTTTTAGAAATTTCAGAACGTGTAGGCGGGTAGCCATTATTTTCAATTTCTTCTTTTATGTAATTAAAAATTTCAGTTTGTCTTTTTGTAAGATTTTTCATAACTGTAATTATATACAGTATTGATAAATTTTGTAATAGTTTCATATCTTAATAAAAAGTGTTTAAAATAAACTTTTTTATAATTAACTGAAATATAGTAAATTAGATAGTAGAGATGAAATTTCAACAATTAGTATATGTAAGAGAAGTTGCTAGAAGTAATTTGAATGTTTCGAAAGCTTCGAAAACTCTCTTCACCTCTCAACCGGGTATAAGCAAACAAATAAAACTTCTCGAGGAAGAGCTAGATGTAGAGCTTTTTGAAAGATCAGGAAAACATCTAGTTGCGATTACACCCGTAGGAGAAAGAATTCTTGAGCAAATTGAAGAAATACTTGCTCTAGTTGATGGCATTAAACATGCAGCTACAGAATTCTCAGACGAAGAGTACGGTACTTTGAGTATTGCAACCACTCATACTCAAGCTAAATTTACTTTACCTAAAGTCGTGGATAAATTTGTTAAAAGATATCCAAATGTCCATTTCCAAATGCACCAATGTACTCCTGATGAGTCCGTTGAGATGGCAGCCAAAGGAGAAGTTGATATAGCCCTTTGGACTGAGACAACCGAAAAAGGTGAAAACCTTGTCAAGATGCCCTGTTACAAATGGTCAAGAAGTATTATTGTTCCAAAAGGACACCCATTAGCCTCAATACCAAAAATAAAATTGAAAGATCTTTCTCAATATCCAATAGTCACATATGTATTTGGTTTTACTGGAAGCAATGATTTGGATAGAGCTTTTTTTGAGAGGGGTTTGAAAGCAAATGTAGTGTTCACCGCAACCGATGCAGATGTAATAAAAACATATGTAAAAATGGGAACGGGAGTAGGGATCATTGCCAGCATGGCTTTTAATGAAGAAGAAGATAAAGATTTAATTTCTATACCCGCTAATCACCTTTTTGACTCTGGAACTACATATATGGGCTTTAGGCGAGGGACATACTTAAGAAGTCACTTATTTGAATTTATTAATATGTTTGCTCCACATCTTACAAAAAAAATTGTTGCCAAGGCTTGTGCTACAAAATCTAAAAAAGATTTAGATAAAGTATTCGAAAGTATTAAACTCATCCGAAGGTAAGGATGGTGCATCTCTGTTTAGATTTCGAAGGAGTATTAATCCCTGAAATCTGGCAATGTCTTGCAAAGGAAGTTAATTCAGATGACCTAATGTTAACCACACAAGATCTTAAAGATTATGATGAGCTCATGTCATTAAGAATGAAAGTGGTAAATGACAAAAATATCAAATTAAGTGATATCCAAAAAATAGTTAAAGACATAGATCCATTTGATGGAGCTCAAGAATTCTTAAATTGGGCAAGATCAAAATTTCAGGTCACCATAGTCTCTGATACCTTTTATGAATTGGCTTGGCCTCTTGTGGAAAAATTAGGCTATCCATCGATTATTTGCCACAACATGATAGTGGAAAACGACAAAATTACGGGTTACAAACTCAGACAGCCTAATAACAAACAAAAGGTAATCGAAGCGTTGCAATCACTTAAATTTAAAGTTTTTGCTTCCGGCGATTCTTATAATGATATCAACATGTTAAACACTGCTGACTTGGGGATATTTTTTCAGGCACCAAATCACATAAAAGAAGAATACCCTCATCTTCTTACAGCCTCTTCTCATGATGAATTGAAGAAAATCTTAGAGGAGCATATTTAGTGAGTAATTCTTTTTTTGAAGCTTTGAAAAATGAGAAACCACTTTCGGTTGCAGGTGCGATCAATCCATATTCAGCATTATTAGCAAAAAAATCTGGGGTAAAAGCTTTATATATATCAGGTGCGGGAGTAGCAAACGCCTCGTTTGGTCTTCCAGATTTAGCTCTTACCTCGTTAGATAATGTTTTGGAAGACTTGAGAAGAATCAGGGGAGTAAGCAACCTGCCAATTTTAGTGGATTGCGATACAGGATGGGGTTCCGCGTTAAATATATCAAAAACCACAAGAGAGATGATTTCTGCAGGCGCATCCGGAATACACATTGAAGATCAAGTATCAGAAAAACGATGTGGTCACAGACCTAATAAAGAAATTGTTTCAACTGAGGAAATGTGTGACAGAATGAAAGCTGCTAGAGATGCAATGTCTAATGATGAATTTATGCTCATGGCAAGAACGGATGCTTTTGCAAATGAAGGCTTGAATGGCACTATTGAAAGGGCCGAAAAATATGTCGAAGCTGGAGCAAATGCACTATTTCCCGAAGCTATTACTTCTCTTGAAGATTATAAAACCCTATCAGATAGAGTTTCTGTTCCCATTTTGGCAAACATAACTGAATTTGGTATGACCCCTCTATTCAAAAAGGACGAACTAAAAAAAGCAGGGATAAGTATTATTCTTCATCCGTTAAGCGCTTTTAGAGCGATGTCTAAAGCTGCGTTAGAAGTCTATTCTGCAATTTCCAAAGATGGAAGTGTAGAAAAAATAGTAGAAAAAATGCAATCTCGAGATGAATTATATGAGATTCTCGACTATCATA
>TARA_B100001121_G_scaffold73255_1_pt1 | contig 10988 bp, 10 predicted proteins | sample TARA_B100001121 | Tara Oceans TARA_B100001121 (sample SAMEA2622817) | marine metagenome | biome: marine biome (ENVO:00000447); feature: surface water layer (ENVO:00002042); material: "saline water (ENVO:00002010), including plankton (ENVO:xxxxxxxx)" | depth 5 m
ACCATGTTCGCAGGATCGGTCACGTCCCAAAAATACGCCTCACCGTTTGATCCCCAGGTTCCGGTCACCGCAAAGTCTTTGCCTTTGTGCTTGCCGATACCGGGCCAGACCCAAAGATCAGAAGTTAAAACGTTGGTTATCAAACCATGGCCAACCAATTTGACTTTTCTATTTACATTTCTTGGAACGACTTTAATAGTCTTTTGCGCAGAATAGCCACCTGCTGAAGCTGAAACAGTATACATACCCGCGGTCTCCGCAACGAAGCGTCCGTCACTGGTGATCTGAGCAGAGGCTGGCAATCCAAACTCGCCATATTCTGCCTTTCCAGTAAATGAATAATAAACAGGAACATCATCAAAGCTGCGACTACCACTCACAGCTTTAGCGTTAACCCGAAGCACATCTCCTGTACGAATTTCATCAACCCCATTTGTTGATATGCTAACAGAGCGCGCAGGGTTCTTTACAACTTTAATCTTCAATGATTGCGAGACACCTTCTGCGGTAGCAGAGACAGTGATCCTTCCAGCTTTCTTTGTGATAAGATTGTTTAGCTCATCAAAACTTGCGATGCTCTCATCGCTTGATTTATAGGCAACTAGTGTACCAGCGGTGCGGTCAAGACCGGCCTGATCCGTGACTTTTGCAGATAGGTTCGTAGTCGTGTTCGTGTACAATTTGCTTGGAGTTTGAGAAAAAGTAACTTTTTCAATGGGAGGATAAGGAACATTGATAACAAGGCTTCCGCGCACCCTGTCATCTCTTTTAACAGTAACGGTTTGCGTAGTCAAAAGTAATCGGCCTGGATTGTGGGCTTTAACAGTAACCTTAACCTTGCCACCTGATTCACTGATGCGAGGTAATACGGAAAGATTCTTTCTTTGTCCGTATACGTAAAAAGGGTTGTCGACTAACTTATTTTTATCGTTTAGAAGTTTGATTTCAATTTCTTTGGTCTCCCCTACATTAACCTCAAGAGAATCCGCTCCAAAGTCAAAGCGCAAATCGTTTTGAGCGCTCAGGACTCCAATTAAAAGAAATAAAAGTATGTATTTTTTTGACCGCATGAATTACCTCCTATCAGTGCATTTAATAAATTTGAAGTAGTAAATATACATCAGAAAAAAATTTGCGTCTATTTTTTATTTTTGGACCACTGTGGCGGTGAACAATTACAAAGCTCTCTAATAACATTCACGTGCTCTACGATCTCTTGGTGTGATAGTTTTAAGCCCCAAGCAGGCATGAAATGATGTTTTTTCATAATCTTACCACCATTATATAATGTTTCATAAAGGGTATCATCGGAACGCGAAGAAATAGTTTTGGCATCTGATAAATTTCCAGGGGCCACTGGAAGATATTTGGCATTAAATCCATCACCTTTGCCATTTAGCCCATGGCACGAAGCGCAATTAGCAACGTAGTCACTGGAGACCTTATATATGTTATCATCCAAAAGAGATAAATACTGTGTCTTGTGAGGGTCGCGCTTCGCTGCTAAATAGGATTGTAAAAGCGCGGTTGTTTTTTTATCAAGGTTTTGTTTTGGCATTATGCTTTCGGGCATGACCATATGAGGCATTTCTATTGCCATTTTTATATACCCATCTGTTAGCCGATCACTAGCATTTGTTAAATCTGGACCAACCATTCCACCTTCACCATTTAGCTGATGGCATCCCAAGCATGAAAGATGGTTGGTTAGTAAGTTTTCAATTTTATTACTTTGAAATTCTGATATATTTGGAAGTTGAGTTTTTTGTTTGTCCGATCCAAATCTTTCAACCAACAACTCAATCTCTTTATCTGTATGGTCAAAAACAGGCATCCTGCTACCTGTTCCAGGAAAATATCCGTTTGGCCTTATGGGTTTTGGATTTTTTAAGTATGACAATAACCAGGATTTTTTGGTGCGCATTTTTTGACCTGAAAGGTCAGGAGCGTTATGCTTGTCAAACCAGCTAATTTCATTTTTCATTTCATGGCAAGCTGTGCAATTTTGCGATTGAAAAATCTTTTGGCCATCTTCAATGCTCATTTCTGAAAAGGTACTTTGTGCTTTCTTAAAATCTTTATCAAGCTGCTTCAGTTGGGGGGTGCTAATTTTTTCAATGAAATTTGTCATTGCGGAAACAACCATTAATGAGCTTTGATCCTTATCGTCAAAAAACATAGGCATAGCTGTCCCCAGCAAATGATTTTGTGGATATAGTATGGTCTCATAAATCCAACTGCGCTTCAATCTTGCTCCTGTGGTATTTAAGTTTATTGAATTGTTCTTGCCTGTGTTATTAATGACATGACATGATGTGCATTGGTAATCATTAATAATCAATTGGCTTGCGTTTAAATCTGTTTTTCTTTCTATGGTATAATTTTTACTGATGTTTGATTTTTTAGAAGCAAGATAAATAGATAGTGCAAATGCCTCTTTATCAGAAAAGTTGTAATTAGGCATTCTTGATCGTCCAATATTTTTTCTAACACTATGCGGAGATTGCAGATAGTTGTATATGTATGAGGTGTTGTACTTTGATCCAGCATGGCTTAGATCTGGTGCTCTATTAGACATCAACGATGATTTTTCTACTCCGGCATGACAATTACCACATCCAAGTTCATTAATCAATAAATTTGCTTCTTCTTGTAATTGACCAAAAGCAATTGAAAGAAAAAGAATGCTATTAAATTGTAACGAAAGAAACTTACCAGCCAAATTGAACATCAAACGTTGGTAATAAGTGGGCTTGCGATCCAAACGGGTATTCCCCAGCAATTAATTTGTATCCAAGTGCGATCCTTGATTTCGAGCTAACCTGCCATATCAATAATCCCTGCTGTTCAAAGGCATATCTTCCGCGTCCACCAGGCATTAAAAACATTTCATAATTTATTAGATAATGAAATGAACGGGAAATTTTGCGTAAATATTCTCCACCAAAATTAATGATGAGATCGTTATAGTATACAGACAGTCTTGGATAGATAATAGGTAGGTCAATGGTAGCATCATTCGAAAGTTTTTTTCCATTGACAGCTAGACCAAAGCCCGAGCTTAGAGATAATTGACCTGTGTCAGGATTTCCCTTTGTTCCGATCGCGCTGGCATAAAGTGAAAACATATGAGGAATTAAAAATTGGGGAGATATTAATGCTCCCATGTTCGGATCACCCATCTCTTTACCCAATGGGCTTTGAAGCCATCTTAAGCCTGGAGTTGGATATTCTAATCTGAATGAGCGGGCCATTTTCCATCCCCTGTATGAAGAAACCTCCTGTTTAATCGACGCGCTTGGCATTAGAAGAAATTTGTTTACACTAATTTCCGATCCATTTTCTAACCCGTATTTAAATGGTTTGAATATGCTGATTTCTTTTCTGTTTTTTTCTAACAAATACGCAGATTGGCTACTCCACTGGGAGAATAAAATAGAAAAAAAGGCTAGGAATGGAATGAGCCTCATTCAACAACCCATGTTGCTATTACAGGTATGTGGTCGGAAAGCGTAGTTGCGTCTTGGTGTGTTTCACCGTTTGACCATGCGGTATTAGTCCAAAGATAATCTAGCTTTCTATCTAAAAGAAGTTTATTGCCCGGACTATGAGTGAAATGCTTTGATTCTTTCATGCTATACTCTTCTAAAGTGATTGCCGGTTCGTAGGATCCGTACAGATCATTGAGCCACGTTATTTCCTCTGTAAAGTCGCAACCTCCTTTTTTATCTCCAGATTCACTATTTGGATCGTATTCACCAGGCTCGCATTGATCATCAAAGCAATAGTTTGTTTTGGTTGCATTAGGAGGTATTGCGTTAAGGTCACCTCCAGCTACAAAATTGAATCCGCTGGAAACAATATCATCCAAAATATTTTTAAACCCTGAGATATGCTTTTGTTTTGTATCGTCTGTAGCAAAAGCGGTAAGGTGCGCGTTAACAGCATAAAAAGGTGATCCAGGCATTTTAACCTTAGCTGTAATCACATTCCTTCGTAGATAAAATAATTGAGTTAGAGCATCCTGGTCTCCTCTCAACGGAAGCTTGTGTCGGATTGCATCTTCGAGTTTCCATTTAGATAAGATAAGGTTTCCTGCATCAAACCTACCATAGCCTTCCGCGGGTATAATTTGGGTTTTTATTTTTGACGCATACGCTCCGTAATTCATCCCTGTATTGTTTAACAGCCACTGTACTTGGTCCAAGTAAGACGTTCGCTTTGATTGAATATCAACTTCCTGCATCAATACAATATCGACATCTGTCTCATTTATCTTTTTTGCTATTCCTTCAAGACCCACCATAACTTCACCCTTACTAAATATGGCCTTGTCGCCGCAAGCATCTCCAAAAAAATCTAAACGCGCTATTCCAAAACGTATATTCCAAGTCATCACCCTTACAGATTTTTTTGCTGGGTATTCATTGATGAGATTCGCCTGATAAAGAATGGCATCTTCAGTATCGTTGAAAGTTGTTACGAGCGGTTCACAGCTAATGACTAAAAAGCTAACGAGAGATGCAATAAAATAATTTTTTCTTTTCATATTTATAATTTACAACGCTCGGTACCCGTTGCAAATAAAACAACAGATTGATTGCGATCAATCCAGTCTATGTTGCGTAGCTTTTTGTATGCACCCCAAACCACTCCAGCTTCGGGACCAGCATTGATTTTTAACATTGAGTTAAATTCTTCTGTAAGGATCGTTAGCTCGGTTTCGGAAACATCAATAGCAATCCCATTGCTTTCATACAATATTCTTAAAATCCAATATCCACCAATTGGTCCTGGTACGTTCAACCCCAATGCTTTTGTTTGACTGTTTTCCCAGAATTCAGTTTTGTTATCTAATTTTTGAAACGCATCAACAACTGGTGCGCAGCCAGTTGATTGTGCCGCAACCATGCGAGGCAAACTCCCTGATACTTTTCCTATTGATTTAAGCTCTTGAAAGGCTTTCCACATACCTATAAGTCCCGTTCCTCCTCCAGTTTCATATACGATGATATCTGGGAATTTCCATCCTAGTTGCTCAGCAATTTCATAACCCAATGTTTTTTTACCTTCAACTCTAAAGGGCTCCTTTAAAGTTGAAATATCAAACCAGTTCTCCTGTTTCTGTTGAATCATTTCTTTTGCTGCATCTGCTATGGTGTTTCCTTTTAGTTGAACGTGTTTTGAATACCGCTTGCTCTCAGAAAGATACTCTTTAGGGATTGATTCTGGAAGAAAGACGTGACAGTTCATTCCAGCCTCCTTACAGTATGCAGCAGCTGAAATACCAGCATTGCCTGCTGATGGTAAGCATATATTTTCTACTTGTTGCTCTTTTGCCATAGAAATTGCAAGAGACATTCCTCGATCTTTAAATGAACCGGTAGGGTTGACTGTCTCATTTTTTACAAAGAGTTTATCTGAAATCGGAATTAAGGGTGTAAAGCCCTCGCCCAAGCTAACTCGGTTTTTGACTGAAGGTAGGACTGATGCGTACCGCCAAAGTGACTCTTCATTTGTATCAACCTTCAGTCCTATGTTAGAATTTTCCCATTCATAACGTACAGATAAAGGCTTTCCACATGAGCATAAACCTACTGGTGTTATAGGATTTTTTATAACTGATTTGCAATAAGTGCATTCAAAATGCATATCGATTATTATAACTTTTTTATAGTTGTAGTTTCTATCAATGAGTTGATAATTAAATTGTTATATATTTTAATAAAATATAACAAAACAAAACAGGATACATCATGAAAAGGTTTTTAATTTTACTGTCTTTGGCTTTTTTATCAACAAGTAGCGTTTTTGCAGATAATCTAAAGAGCAAGATAATGCCTCTAAAAGATCGCGCTGAAATACAGAATAGATTATTTAAGGACAGGATTAGCACAGTATTGCCAAAGATTATGGAGCGTACCGGTATAGATATGTGGATTATTATTGCAAGAGAGTACAATGAGGATCCTGTCATTAGAACCATGCTTCCATCCACGTGGCTTAACGCTCGCAGAAGAACTATTCTAGTAATTTATAACCCTGGAAATGGGAAAAATCTTGAAACATATGCCATAGCTCGTTACGATGTTGGTGAAGTTTTTAAAAAAATGTGGGATCCGGAAAAAGAGCCTGATCAATACCTTGCTCTATCTAAATTAATAAAAGAACTAAACCCCAAAAAGATCGGTATAAATCAAAGTGAGTACTTTGCGCAAGCTGATGGCTTAACTGCGACAGAATATAATTTATTCAAATCTTCGTTAACCCGTGCTCAATTTAGAAGGGTTGTAAGCGCAGAGAAGCTTGCTATTGGTTGGCTTGAAACACGAAGCGGTTTAGAGATGGAATATTATCCTGCAATCTGCAATATTGCACATCAGATTATTAGGGAGGGTTTTTCATCTAACGTTATTTCTCCTGGAAAAACTACGACAGATGACGTTGTATGGTGGTACAGAGAAAGAATCATTGAGTTGGGTTTAACAACCTGGTTTCATCCAACAGTTGATCTTCAAAGGTCAGATAATGCCGAATTTAATTTTTTAAGTGCTTTTTCCAAATCTAAAGACAGCAATGTCATTCAACGAGGTGATCTTTTACACGTCGATTTTGGCATTACGTATCTTGGATTAAATACAGACACACAGCAACATGCATACGTACTAAAGGTTGAAGAATCTGATGCGCCAGCTGAACTTCAAAATGCTCTTGCTGTTGGTAACCAGCTTCAGGATATCCTTACAGAACAATTTGTAATTGGTAGAACTGGAAACGAAATCCTGTTGGATGCCCTGAACAATGCCAAGTCTGTAGGGATTAAACCCCAAATATATACTCACCCAATTGGTTACTATGGACATGGATCTGGACCCACCATTGGTATGTGGGACAAACAACAGGGAGTACCTATAAATGGTGACTATCCGCTTTATAAAAACACTGCATATTCCATAGAACTGAACGCTAAGGTATATATTAAATCCTGGGGAAAAGAAGTAGCTATAATGCTGGAAGAAGATGCTTTTTTTGACGGTGAAAAATGCGAATATATGGATCCCAGACAAACAAAATTAATACTGATTAAATAGAATTAATTTATCGTTTTGTCTCAAATTCACCGGTTTCGGAATTTTTTATTACTTCATTATAATTGAAGCATTTACCGTTCATAGCAATATAGACGCCACAATTCAAACTTTGAACAAATCCAATTGCAGCACCTAAATTGAATAGCCCATCTGAACTCCCAAATTTATAAGGAATCATAGCCCCTGTTAAGACTATTACCTTATTTATGTTTTTATTAGCAATCGAATGTGCAGTTTTTACCATTGTGTCTGTACCATGAGTCACTATAACCTTATTTTCATTTGAATTTAGACAATTGTCAACAATTAGTGATCTATCTGCAGCTGTCATTTCAAGACTGTCCTTCATCATTAAGGTTGATACATTCACATCTATTTTCGACCTGCCAAGATTAAGCATTTCACGTAAGTGAGTTTTATTAAAGAACAGTTTACCTGTGAGTTCATCATATTCTTTATCAAATGTTCCACCAGTTACGAAAATTCTAATACTCATATTCAATCCAATAAATAAGGCGCGTGCTTGAAAATAAATTTTTTTGCAGTTTTATCACTACATCTCAGTTTATAAGCCAGTTTTTTAATATTAATTTTGTTTACGTTTTTAAACATACAATCTTTAACGTAACCATCGATCATACCATTTTCAATTAGAGTTATTATTTGAGCTTCTACTGGACTAGAGTACCATTTTCGGTGATTAGGATTAGCCCTTAAACTATATGAAGCGTTTATCTTTTTTACACTTTCCGCTGAACTAAAAGCGACAGGATTATTGTCGGTTTTCATACCTCTTAAACCTGATGATAAAGTAGGTATTTCATGAAGATCTTGACCGGACGACATAAACCAATCCTCATATTCTATGATCGGTTTGTAAAGTGTGTTATCAACTAACAAATTCTTACCGCCAGATAGTTTAGTCAAATATACATAAATCATTTTGTTAAATCTTTTGGTAAACTCAAAAGAGTTTAGTTTTAATGAGCATTTGTAAAGATACTCATTATTTAAAATTCTAACCGTAGGTTTATTAATTGCTGTGTTAGGAGCTGTATCGTTATTCAATATTGAACTACTAAGTGTGACTCTTACACCCCATAATGGCAATGGGTCAACTAAGTCATAAATCGCACCAGATTTTTTATGTTCTTCATCACATAATCTATTATAATAGTCAATTCTTCCATTAATATAATCAATTGAGTCCAGTCTAGATTTTTCATCATCAAATTTATAGTTTCTATAGAAAACTTGATCTTGGATAGGATCATAAAATTCAGCTTTATTAGATATATAATACCCGTTAGCGTGCTCTATTGGTAGCAAAGCCTTGATCCTCTCCCGTATGCTTGTGAATTTTCCAGATTCGGAGTATCCGACGAGGGATTTTACAACATCATATATTTCAGAATCGTTCATTTATTTATCGGAATATCGGAATAATTTAAAATTATTGTCAATAATTTTATGGAATAATAGAAATATTTATTATAAATATCTTATCATAATAATTTATACAAGATTAATATTATTATAATATAGTGCTATACTTTAAGGCTATTTTTATAAACTTTGCTCATTTATGTTAAGCTTTTCACCTTAAAACGATACAAATTTTTGTTGATATGCTTATGACAAATACATACAAATTTTTATGACAAATTCATGTCAACATTTCATTGATCATTTAACGGAATTTTAACCTTTCATTAAACTATATTTATTTAATTATTCTAGTTTTTACTTCATATAATAATTGTGAATATATTTTTTGTCTGGGGTTAATATTTTTTCCCAAAATTTTATTATTTTTTTACAAACTCAATTTGATTTCACTTTATTTTAAATCATTTAGCGCTATTTTTTTTAATTTTTAAATGCTTAATTGATTTAAAATTTATAAATCATTTTTTCACTATTTATATTTTTGTTGTAAATATAAAATAAAAAAATATATATATTATGTATAGTTATTCTTTCAATAACTCTGTGAATTATCGGTGAATATATTGTCGATAAATTATTGATAGCTATGTTCATATGTTATTTAATTCATTATCTTTGATTTTTAATTCATTGTTCTGATTATTACTTTAATATTTTTATAAAAATGACATGAATCTTTTTGCCACGTGTATGTAAATTTTAATTGTGAAAAATTACGTTCATAGATTATCGGATCCTCGCGATCCTGCTTATCCCTTTTCAGATACCTTTATTTGTTCCAAATGCAATGAACGTTTATCACTAGAGGCAATCACCTGTGATATTTGTAATTTATATATTTATGGTGAAATTGATACCTCTACGCTTAACCACCCTTCCACATACCCTGAGCCATCACCATTTAATAAAGCCTACATAGTTGATAAGTCCAACTCAAGCCTAGCTGAATCACAAAAGTTTGAAGAATCTGATATTAATCCTGAAGTTGATGATTATATTAAATCACTTTTCAATCAATCTTTTGTCATGATAGCCCTGCTTAGTTTTATTTTGATGGCATTTTTGTATTTAGACTTCACAAATATTGTCATGGATTTTAATAATCAACTATTAGGCAATTAACATTTGATAAAATTTCTCATCAAACTCACCGCGTTTTCTTTTATTTTTGTACTTATGCTTTACGTATCTATTGAAGCTGGTAAGTTTACGCGCGATAGAGCTAGGCTTTCTAATCTGGAGACACTATCAAAATCTATTCAATTTTATAAGATTACCTATGGGTCTTATCCATTGTCTGGCCAACAAAATAATGTCTCAGATTTATTATACAATGAGCAAATTGTTTTTGGCCAAATCAGGGACCCTTTATTTTTAAGCTCTACTGTAAACCTTGACAACGCTATAAACGCAGCTTATTCATCCTATAAAGATTTTACACAACGAGCCAACGCTGATACCATCAGAATGTATTTTGAAAGATTAAAGGTTGGCTTGCTTGGCTATTTTAATCTTACCTATGAAACAACAGATTCTGTTACAACTATCGTGCAAGATAGCACTATTGCTAGCAATATGGTTTCTGATAGCCTTTCAAGTGAATTTTTAAATGAACTCATTACGTATTCTCCCGAATGTGTAATAACATATAGCTCTAACCCTGAAACGGATTCTTATGAATTGAGCGTATGTTTTGAGAGTGATTTCTTTAGCTCTAAGAAAAAGTGGGATGGTGGAAACGACGATAATCGTTATGAAGTTGGTAATGATTTAAGGCTCAACACCTCAATAATCATAGATGATAATAATAAAATAACTTCCTCAGAAAATACATCTATTATTAAGTAAATTGTACAATGGCGACAAAAAAAACTCAAATCATTACATTGGTTTGCAACAAAGGAGGTGTGGGCAGATCTACTACAGCTATTAATATAGCGTGGAGTCTTGCAAACAAAAGATGCAATGTATTGGTGTGCGATCTCGATGCACAAGCCAATACCTCATCAAGCCTTGCAAAAAATTATCAAGAAGATGTAATTGAAGATGGTAGACATGTTACCAATCTTTTAAAATCTTATGGTGACAGTGCAACTGACTATTTAGTTGATACCAGGAATCCCAACATTAAACTTTTAGCCTCTACTCTTATGCTTGACAACACCGAGGGAGAAATCAAATCGCTACTTGACTTGAATGTCTTCAGACTATTTGATCATTTTTTTAATAGAAAGCTAAAGTCAGAGTTTGATTTTATTATTATTGATACACCTCCGCAAAAATCATCTATACTAACTTTAAACGCGTTGCTTACCAGTGATTGGTATTGGTATGTTTTAAGTGCAGAGGATCAGTGGTCGCTTGATGCAAGAATTGTAAGCGATAAGATAATGCAAGATGTTAGGAAATTAAATTCAAAAATAAGACCTCTTCCTGTATTAATGACAA
>TARA_B100001121_G_scaffold107020_1_pt1 | contig 10977 bp, 9 predicted proteins | sample TARA_B100001121 | Tara Oceans TARA_B100001121 (sample SAMEA2622817) | marine metagenome | biome: marine biome (ENVO:00000447); feature: surface water layer (ENVO:00002042); material: "saline water (ENVO:00002010), including plankton (ENVO:xxxxxxxx)" | depth 5 m
AGACCTGGTTTGTCAGCCACTGGTCGGCCTCACCGCAGCCACTTCGATCGCAGCACCGGCTGCCAAAAGGCTGCTTTGTTCCGCAACGACCTGCGCTCCAGCGCTGATACCACGCACCCACACCCGTTGCTGCTCGCGTCTGAGCAACTCTACTGGCAGTCGTTCCAGTCGGCTGTCTTCGTTCACCAACAGCACGGTATTGTCCCCTCGCAAAGCGGTGTTGGGCAATTCAACGGATTGCTGAATAGGCTTGCCGCGAATGCTCGCCTCCACGAACAAACCTGGCGTCAGCGGTGGTCTTTGTGAACCGCTCTCCCCAAACGGATTGCTCACTTCCGCAATCGCAAAAGTGACGCGACTGTCGCGATCGATGCTGGCCTCAACACGGGCAATTTTTCCCTGCCACTGCCAGCGTTTACCACCGAACCGCGCGCTCAAGACCACCTCCGGGTAGGCCTCGACCGCCGTCTCAAACAGCGGCAGTTCTAATAGTGCGAGCTGAGAATCACTGATCGGCAGATGAACCTCGACTCGCTCTGTCGCGTAAATCTGCGCCAACGCGGTACCAGGCGCGACGAACTGACCGAGGTCAACCGACTTCTTCTCTAATCGACCGTCAAACGGGGCACGAACCGTTGTCCGTTCCAAAGCCAGCTCGGCCGCGGCCACATCAGCCTGGGCTGCCGCGAGCGAGGCCTCGGCGGCGCGGAGTTGCGGCTTGCGCAAAAACAAATCGTTCGCCTCGCTGGTGCCGAGCTCACGCCACTCTCGCTGCGCCTGCAGGTTACGGCCACGCTCCTCTGCGACACGTTGTGCGGCAGCAGCTTCCTGAGCACGGGCTCTGGCGATGGAAAACTCATAATCCGCTCGTTCGAGTTGCAGCAGGATGTCTCCTGCCTTGAAGAAACGCCCGTCGAGGAATCGATCACTCACGCTCTCCACTTTGCCGCTGACCTGCGCAACCAGTCCAACGCGTCTGACCGGCTCGACGGTACCTTGAGTGCGAACCGAAATACTATGGTCGGCGGGGGCAGCCAAAATGACATCCACCAGCGGGCGACGCGGTTCCGGAAACTGGGTTGGCTGGGTTTGCGGTTTACCCACTAACACCAAGAAGCAAACCGCCAAACCGGCAGTCGTAAATGCCGCCGAGCCGAACAATCGGCGGCGGGAAAAACGGCCACTTTTGACGTTGTTCTCAGTCATTGGTCAGTCACTACCTTCCATGTGCGTGAGCGTCGGGGGCTGGATTTTAACGCGATACGCGGCGCGAGGATATTTGGCCTAGTGTGCAAAGCTACCAAACGGCGTTTGCAAAAGGTTTGTTCAGTTTTTCTGGGCCTTATCGACAATGCGCAGTAGAGCTGCCGCAATGATCTCGGGCACCTCCTCTTGCAAAAAATGGCCCGCCTCAGTCTCTGTAACAGGTGCAGTTGGAAACATTTTCTGCATGAAGGGCAGGCCTCTGCCCAAAATGGGGTCGTTCATCCCCCAGACCAGCTCTGCCGGAATATCCAATCCCTCCACGTAGCGCTCGATATCCCCCAGTGCAGGTGAACTGGCGTGGTCAGGCCCATCTGCCACCATTCGCATGAGCGCCAACGTCGCTTTGCCATTACCGCTATCCTCGAGGGGACGCCGATAAAGATCCATGACCTCCGGCGGCATCGTCGCCGGATCACCTTGCACCTGTGCCAGACGCATGAAAAACACCGGAGACAGCGCCTCGACCACCAGTTCGCCAACCAGCGGCGTTTTTACAAGCGCATGGGCCCTGCTCAAATCCATGGGCTTACGGGGGGCGCGAAACCCGGTATTCATGACCAAAACCCCTTTCAGCACCCCGGGCGATAGTGACAAGGCCCCCATGCCCACGGGCCCTCCCCAATCCTGACCCGCATAGACTACCTCTGTGAGGTCCAGTGTCGTCAACACACGGTTCATCCAGCGCATGTGGTTATAAAGAGTGTGTTCGCTCGCCGGGACCTTGGTGGAGAAACCGAGCCCCACCATGGTCGGCATGATGACCCTGACGCGATCCAAAGGTAGCAGCTCTGCGACCTTTCGATACAGTAAGCCAGTAGTCGGATTGCCGTGCTGGAGGTAGACCGGGTACCCCTGACCGATCTCCAGCACATGTATCTTGATACCGGGCTCGACTTCGATGAAGTAACTTTTGTAGTCGTCACTGACTGCGGTGGCCGCATAGTCGGGGAGCGGGAAAGCCTCGAATTCGCCCACATCCAGCTCAACCTTACCCTCGCCCTGGGGGATGATGCGCTCACCGTCCCGCACTAACACCAAGGCAGCGACTACGAGTAAGGCGGCGAGGACTAACGCTACTCTTAACGTTGTTCTTAACGCTGTTCTCATTGCCAGCCTCTCTGAACAGTCAATATATTGGCAGTTATTATGTCAATTTCCGTTGGTCTGTGCAAAATTGCCACGGCCACCCGATTTTTAGGGGGCGGATTCTAATTTTCAACGCCACACTGCTCCCGGATTACAACACACCTCAATGAGGAGAAACGTCATGGCAGACGCCAAAACCAAAGCAGCACCCAAGGCTGCAGCCAAGAAAGCTGCAGTAGAGAAAGCCTCCGCCAAGGCCAAAAAGGTCCCGGCAAAGAAAAAGCCGGCCGCCAAAACCAAGGCCAAGGCAAGCACCAAAGCCAAAACCCGAGCGCGACCCAAGACCATCGATACCGGCCGCAACGCACTGCTTGCAGGCCTGGGCGTCTATGGCAAGGCCTACGATCAGGTACTGGAGCAGTTCGCCAATCTGCAGGAGCAGGTAGACGAGGCGCAAACCCGTCTCACCGAGCGCCGCAAGCAGGCTGAAGATCTCTACAAGTCACTGATCAAGCGTGGCACAGCGGTCGAGAAAGAGGCGCTGAAGGCGCTGGCAGATCTGGAGCTCGACTCACTGGCTGATCGCTCCAAGCTGGAAGCACAGATGAAAAAGGCGAAGTCTCGCTTTGACGATCTGAAGACCAAGTTTGGTAAAGCTGCCTAAACCCACTTTTTAGCGTCCGTTTTTTTCGGGGGAGCGTTGCTCCCCTTTTATATGGATGTCCGCTTTCAACGCGGTGCAGTGGGACCCCGTAAAACCTGGCGCAGATTCAGGTAAGCGCCGGAACTGTGTTTCAGTGGGCAGCCGGGCCTGCAGCGCGCGGCGCGTCACGCGCCGTCCCGGCACGGTACACTGACGTCCCATGAAAACCGCGGAACGCATTCTGGTCGTCGCCACCGAGCTCTTCAATGAGCGCGGGGAGCGCAATGTCACAGCCAGTGACATTGCACTCGAGCTGAATATAAGTCCAGGCAACCTTTACTACCACTACAAGGGCAAGGACAGCATTCTCTCGGCCATTTTCGCTCGCTTCTATCGGGATGTTGCCAGTGCACTCGCAACGCCCATTATTGAAACTGGGTTTTTGGATACAGATGACGTAGTCGAAAGAAGCTGGCTATTCCTCACCGTCGTGATGGAATCGATGTTCGCGACGCGCTTCCTCTATCTCAATCAAAACGACCTCATGTATCGCTATCCCGACATTGACCGTGGCATGCGCAGATTGATGTCGCTCAAACGCCAAATGGCCCGGCAGTTAGCCTCCGCACTGCTGGGCTCTGTTGACATTCACGCGCACCCCCAGCGGCTTGATCAGGTCTCTGACAGCATGGCCATGACGCTCATGTTTTGGCTTAGCTTTGAGCAACTCATGGAAGCATCACAAAAGCCGCAACAGGTTATCCATAGCGCGGTTCTACAGGTGCTATCTCACTGCGCACCGTATTTAGGCGATAAACAGGCCGATTTCTACGCAGAATGTGAGCTAATCAACGCTCGACTGCTCGACGATCGGCCCTCGTAAGGTACTATTCGCAGTGCTTACCTCAGCTTTGCCGGCGTGACTAGCTGGTCGGCAATCGATGAGTACAACAGTGACGAACCGTTAATCCGAAGAAATGGAGCCAGATTATGACTATTGCCGTAGGAGATAGCATTCCAAACTGCACCCTGTCAGTAATGGGTAGCGAGGGTCCCGCACCAGTATCGACTGCTGACCTCTTCAACAACAATAAAATTCTGATGTTTGCCGTCCCCGGGGCCTTCACGCCCGGATGCTCTATGACGCATTTACCTGGGTATGTCGCAAACGCGGACAAAATCAAGGAAATGGGTGTCGACGGCATCATTTGCCTGTCAGTGAACGATGCATTTGTGATGCATGCTTGGGGCGAGGCGCAAAATTCAAATGACTCCATTGTCATGCTGGCCGACGGCAACGGCGAGTTTACTCAAATGCTGGGGCTGGAAATGGACGCTTCTGGGTTCGGTATGGCGATGCGCAGTCAGCGTTATGCCCTGATTGCAGAAGACGGCAAAATCACGCATCTCAATATTGAAGACGGTCCGGGCGTAGACGTCAGTTCTGCTGAGACCATGATGGCGCTGCTCTGAGACGAGACATTAACCCCCGCGCATCGCGCTATCAGCAGGTGCGTGGCAGGGTTCTCTCAGTCCGCGCAAAGGGGTAGATGGAAAAGCCAGACTGACTAGGTCAGCAATACCCACGCCACCGTGGCAATGAGTAACGCTCCTATCAGATTCAATGCAAATCCCTCTCTGACCATCCGCCGAATTGGCAATTCCCCGCTCCCGAAGACCACCGCGTTGGGTGCAGTGGCCACGGGCAGCATAAACGCACAGCTGGCACTCATGGCAGCGGGCACCATAAGCCAGAGCGGATCGATCTCTACAGCCAAGGCCACTGCGGCCAACACAGGCATCAGCAGCGCCGTTGTTGCCGTATTGGAGGTAGCCTCAGTGAGAAACGTTACCGCCAGGGCCAATAAAAGCATCATTGCAAAGACCGGTAGCGCAGCCACTGCGATCAATGCATCGCCGACTTGGGCACTGAGTCCCGAAGCCACAAAAGCGCGAGCCAAACAGATGCCTCCACCGAACAACAGGAGCACCCCCCAGGGAATTTGACTCGCCTTCGCCCAATCGATGAGCGGTTGCCCCTGATCATCGCGCACCACGAACAGCGCAACGACCGCCAATAACGCTACTGAGGCGTCGTTTGCCGCTGGTAAACCAAGCCACGTCTGCCAGCCGCCGAAAGGTTCAGCGCGCGTTATCCAAGCCACGGCAGTGAGACCAAACACAACGAGCACCCGCCTCTCGGCGCTCCTCCAAGGGCCAACCGCTGGCACCTGAATATCCAACTCTCTGGGTACAGCGCGTGTCACCCACCACCACGCCAGAGGCAAAAGAGTCAGTACAACCGGCATGCCCCAGGACATCCACTGCGCGAAGCTGATGGTCTGAGCCGTGTTTGCTTCGTATACCTGCACTAAAATAAGGTTTGGAGGTGTGCCGATTGGCGTTCCTAAACCGCCAATGCTGCAGGACCACGCTAACCCCAGCAGAAGTGGCGCTGCCAAGCTATTGCGGTCTGAACAGGAGGCCAAGACTGCCAGTGCTACCGGCATGAGCATCAAAATTGAGGCCGTGTTGGAAATCCACATGCTGAGCAACGCGCCCGCGATCATAAATCCCAGCACCAAACGACGCGGCTTGTGTCCGCCCACCAGGTTAACCACGGACAGCGCAATGCGATGATGGGCGCCCGTGCTTTCCATACCGCGGGAGAGCAAAAAGCCCCCGAGTAACAGAATGATCAGCGGTGACCCGACCGACGCCCCGACTTGTTCCGAAGTCAGGACCCCCGAGATGGGAAAAACCGCGATCGGCAACAACGAGGTCACCGGAATGGGCAGCGGCTCAAAAATCCACCACAACATGCACAGCCACGCTACCACCGCTGTAATAACGATTGCTTCTGGTTGCTCCAATGCCGCCATAATGACGGCCAGGCATAATCCGGACACAAGGCCCGGCCAGATACTTTCTCGTGGATCAAGGAAGGTCATCGTTTTCATCTCCTGTATGCTCCCCAACCCGCGCCCTTGTGTAAACTCCTCTGATGGCACCTGATCGCCCGACACAGCTGATCGACCGCTTCGATCGCCGGATTTCATACCTGCGTCTGTCCGTGACAGACCGCTGTGATTTTCGATGTCAGTACTGCATGGCAGAGACCATGGAATTCCTGCCTCGGTCCGAGGTACTGACTATCGAGGAGCTCCTCAGAACCGCGCGACTGTTCACCGACTTGGGCGTGCGAAAAATCCGCGTCACCGGAGGCGAACCGCTGATTCGACGCGGCGTTCATGAGCTTTTCGAAGGGCTGGGCGCCCTTACTGGACTAGACTCGCTGGCGCTGACCACCAATGGCAGCCAACTTGCTGACTCTGGGCATGCCCTGCGCGATGCCGGCGTAAATACGATCAACATCAGTCTCGATAGCTTGCAGGCCGAACGCTTCAAAGCCATTACCCGTACAGGTGACCTCAACACCGTATTGCGGGGCATCGATCGTGCCGTGGAATGCGGCTTCGATCGTATCCGACTGAATGTGGTGATCCTCGACGGACTCAATCGCGACGAGGTGGTGCCACTCACCCACTACGCACTGGAGAAGGGTATCCATATTGCCTTTATCGAGGAGATGCCCCTCGGGCAGGTCAACGTGGGCGGCAAACCTCTGTCCTATGTGTCATCCGACACGCTACAGGAGGAATTGGCAGAACATTTTACTCTGGTGCCCATGACCGCCTCGGATACCGCCGGGCCGGCCAGAGATTTTCTGATTGCCGGTTCGCAGACGCAAGTGGGCTTTATTTCACCCCACAGTCACAATTTTTGCGCCCAGTGCAACCGTTTGAGAATCAGTGCCGAGGGGCGCCTGCTGATGTGCCTGGGCAACGAGGAGTCCATCGACCTCAGAGGGCTGCTGCGCGCAGGCAGCACGGATAAAGAGATTAAAACCACTATTGTTGAAAGCCTCAGCATCAAGCCCGAGCGCCATGTCTTTGACCAGCCCGAGGAGCCGCAGATCGTGCGGTTTATGAATGCGACCGGTGGTTGAATGCTGGTTCCGATCCCTTTAAGCCAAATCGAGAGAGTCCCTTGTCTAATACCCACTACCCAGCTCTGAGCGACATTGATGCGATCCAGCAGGCTTTCGAGTCAGCGGGGTATATCTGCACTCCGCGCATCGCCACCGTCGTGCGGCTAGCCGCTGCGCTCGAAAAGCCGGTATTGATCGAGGGCCCACCCGGCGTGGGGAAGACCGAGCTGGCCAAGACCTGTGCGATGGTCGTAAACCGCCCGCTGGTGCGTCTCCAGTGCTACGAGGGGCTGGACGAGAGCAAAGCGCTCTACGAATGGAAGTACGGCAAACAGCTCTTGTACACCCAGCTGTTAAAAGAGCAGTTGGGGGATGTGCTCGATGGCGCCAAGGGGCTCGATGAGTCTATGAACCGGCTGCACCAGTTCAGTGATGTTTTCTACTCCGAGGCCTTTTTGGAGTCGCGACCGCTCTTGAAAGCAATGGAAGAAGATAACGGCGGTGTATTACTCATCGATGAAATCGATAAAGCCGACTTTGAATTTGAGTCCCTGCTCCTAGAGGTGCTGTCTGATTTTCAGGTGTCCATACCGGAACTCGGGACGATTCAGGCGCATTCCAAACCCCTGGTTTTCTTGACCAGCAACGATACGCGCGACCTGTCCGATGCACTGAAGCGACGTTGTCTGCATCTCCACATTCCTTTCCCCTCGATTGAGCTCGAGGCGCGGATCGTCGCCAGCCGGGTTCCGGATCTCGCGCAATCCATGACCGATCAGCTGGTGCGCTTTGTGCATGCTATCCGCTCTCTGGACCTGAAAAAAGCGCCTGCCATCTCGGAGACGGTAGATTGGGCCAAAAGTTTGGTGCTGCTCCATGCCAAAGATCTGGATGGGTCGCTTGTTCAGGACACCCTCAACGTGCTGCTCAAGTATGAAGAGGACATCCAGATTGCCGAGGGTCAGTTACCCAAACTGATGGCTGCCGCCGCAGGCTGACGTTGTCGGTGGATTCCCCACATACGGCGCGTGCTGCGGCAAGCAGTGATCAGTTGCTGGCCTTTGTGCACTACCTGCGTGGGAAGAAGATCCCTGTCTCACCTGCCGACACCCTTGATGCCGTTGAGGTGGCCGAACTGGTGGGCTACCAGAATCGGGCCCTGCTCAAAAACGGACTTGCGGCTGCGCTGGCAAAATCTCGACATGAGTTGACCGTATTCGAGGCGGCATTCGACGACTATTTTCAGCCAATCCCCGAGCGCCCGCCCGCGGGCGGTCAGTCAGATGCCAAGCCAGAGGTGTCTTCAGCAGATCCATCTCAGCAGTCACCCCAGACAGACCCGGCAACCCCGGGCGAGGATCCACTGGAAGGGCTGCGCGGCAATTCGCTCTTTGACGCACTCGAATCGCAGAACGAAAGCGCGCTGTCCGTGGCCATTGAGACGGCTGCGGCAGACGCCAAGGTCGAGGAGATTTCGCTTTTTACCCAGCGCGGCCAATACGTGCGCAAGATACTTGACGCGCTGGGTGACGAGGCGCTGCGCGAGGCGGCGATTGAATTCGAGCAAAGCGAACCCGCTGCATTTGAGGCAGTTCAGGCGCTTCGGGAGCAACTGCGTGAACGGGTGCGTGATCGCGTGGAGCGCGCCTACTTGATTCATGCGAGTGCGACCACCGAGGATCTGCTGGACGAGTCCCTGTCGAAACTGAAACTCGGCAACGTGGATCACAGCCAAATGGCCCGGCTCAAACGCCTGATGGACCGCATGGCGCGGAAACTTGCCGCGCGGCATGGTCGCCGCCGCCGTCGCTACCGTCGAGGCAAACTGCATGTCGGGGAGACGGTGCGCCGGGCAATCCCCACCGACGGTATCCCTTTTCATCCGCGCTGGCGCAAAATCGAGCGAAAGCGCCCTCAGATCATGGCGATTTGCGACGTCAGTGGCTCAGTAGCGGCGTACGCGAAATTCTTGTTGATGTTTCTCTATGCTCTGCAGGACGTGTTACCGCGTACCCGGAGTTTTGCATTTTCTGCAGCCCTCGGTGAGGTGAGCGACCTGTTAGCCACGCTCCCGGTTGAGGAAGCGATCGAGCGGGTGAATCTAAAATACGGGGGTGCCACCGACTATGGTCGGGCGCTGCAGGACTTTTCCGAGCTGGCCCTTGCTGAGGTAAACAGCGCGACCACGGTTATTGTGCTGGGTGACGCGCGGAACAACCAGGCCGACCCGCGACTGGATCTTCTAGGGGAGATCAAGTCACGCGCCAGGCAATTGATCTGGCTCAACCCAGAATCCACGCGACTCTGGGGAACTGGTGATTCAGAAATGTTACTAGTAAAGAAAGAGTGTCACTTGGCCAAGGAGTGCCAAAATCTCAAACAGTTAGAACGCGTCATTGACAAAATATTGTCAGACAGGCGTTGAAATAGTCTGGGCTAAAATGCCTCTTACCACTATTGGAGATTCAAATACAGATAACTACCATCTATATCGCGGCCACAAGCCTTTAGCTCAATGCAAAAACCGTTTTCCCCCTATACGGTGCGCCTTTGGCGCCGTACACTCCGCCCCAATTTAATCCCTGAAGGAGGCACAACCCAGGTGGTTGTCCTCAAATTCTCACACAGGAGCCACCGTGTCGAATCACGCTGCGATCTTCCGAAAGGTGCTCGAGACTGATCCACAGTGGCTGAATCAGATTCGTCGTGGGGTAGAAAAGGAAAGCCTTCGAGTCAGTGAAGATCAAGCGGAGCTGGCGCAAACACCGCATCCCTCAGGCCTGGGTTCTGCGCTCACTCACCCTTCAATCACTACTGATTACTCAGAAGCACTTCTCGAGTTTATTACGCCGGTATCGGCCTCTATCGCCGAAACCGAGAGAGCTCTGCACAATTTGCATCTTTACACAGTAAGACAGTTGAACGGTGAGCTACTGTGGAACGCTAGCATGCCCTGTATCGTCCAAGGGGACGCGGGTATTCCAATTGCACAATTTGGCACCTCGAATGTAGGCCAAATGAAGCGGATATATCGCAACGGCCTGAGTGTGCGCTATGGGCGAAAGATGCAAGCTATCGCCGGTATTCACTATAACTTCTCCATGCATGAATCTTTTTGGGCTGAAGCCAATAAATTGGAGGGCAACCTACTCAGCACAGAGGCACTTCAGACAGATGGCTACCTCGCTCTGATCAGAAACTTCTTTTCCAGGGTCTGGCTATTGATGTATCTGATTGGTGCATCACCAGCAGTATGTGCCAGTTTTGTGCAAGGCAATCCGTCTCACTCCCTGCAACCAATTGGAGACCACCAAGATAGTTATTATCTGCCCTTTTCTACGTCTCTTCGGATGGGAGATCTGGGCTACACCAGTCAAGCACAGTCAGGAATAAATGTTTGCTACAACGACTTGGACGAATACATCTCGGCATTACGTAATGCTATCTTGACAACGCACCAACCCTATTCCGCCTTTAGTTCAATGGACAATGGAGAGCGTGCTCAGCTTAATGACTCTCTCCTTCAAATTGAAAATGAGTATTACAGCCCTATCCGCCCCAAACGAGTTACGCGCAGCGGGGAGGCCCCTGTGGTTGCCTTGACAAGAGGCGGAATCGAATACGTTGAGGTGAGGTGTATCGATATTAACCCTTTCGTACCGCTGGGAATCGATAGCGACACAATGCGTCTACTCGACTTGTTTATACTATCTTGTCTGATTGATGAAAGTCCGCAATGCGACGCTCTTGGACAACAGCGTAATAACACCAATCTCCAGCGCGTCGTTAATCGCGGCCGAGAACCCGGTCTCACTCTTCTTTCAGCGGGTGGAAGCGAGGTAACTCTGCGTGAGTTAGCCGACCCTACCCTAGCCAGCATGGCAGAGATAGCTGGTTGGTTCGACTGCGCGACGGGGGGTGACGGTAGCTATCTGAAAGCTATAACTGAAGCGCAGCAGAAAGTTTCAGACCCCTCTCTGACGCCGTCCGC
>TARA_B100001121_G_scaffold112947_2_pt1 | contig 10922 bp, 8 predicted proteins | sample TARA_B100001121 | Tara Oceans TARA_B100001121 (sample SAMEA2622817) | marine metagenome | biome: marine biome (ENVO:00000447); feature: surface water layer (ENVO:00002042); material: "saline water (ENVO:00002010), including plankton (ENVO:xxxxxxxx)" | depth 5 m
GGTTCGTTTACTAAACGTAACTCTTTGTTTGTGCACTTCTTTGTCATCATTCCTTTTTCTTTCTTTTACATTATTCGGTAGCAGTAAGAGAATTTCTTACGATAAAGAAATACTGCCAATTCTTGAGGAACATTGTTTTGATTGTCATGGTGATGGATCTTCTAAGGGTGGTCTTTCTCTAGATAACTGGAAGTCTAAAAAAGAGCGTTTACAGGACATGGAGGCTTGGAAAGACATTATGAAAAATGTGGCTTCTAAAACAATGCCGCCTCCAAAAAGAAAGTCTCAGCCCACTGAGGAAGAGAGAAAAAAAATCGTTAAATGGATTGAGTCAGAAGTTTTTCGATTTGATCCTGAGAATCCTGATCCTGGAAGAGTCACTATTAGGAGGTTAAACAAAACCGAATACAATAACACTGTCAGAGATCTGATGATGGTTGATTTTAAACCTGCAGATGATTTTCCACCTGACGACACAGGATATGGTTTTGATAACATTGGTGATGTTTTGAGTCTCTCTCCTGTACTTCTTGAGAAATACCTGAAAGCATCTGAACAGATCACATCAGCTGCAATCTGGACTTCGGATCCCCCTAAAGGGTTACAAAAGCGAGAGGGCTCTGATTTGATAGGAGGGCAACCAAAATTAGACGGTCGAATTCAGCCTACCAATGGATCTATCAAAACAGAGCACGATTTTTCTGCCGCTGGTAAGTATAATGTTAGAATAAGTGCTGGTGCTGACCAGGCAGGTGATGAGCCTGCCAAAATGTCTTTTTTACTCAATGGTAAACAGTTAAAAACTTTTGAAGTTAAAAATAAGCCTAATGAGCCTCAGCTTTATGAAGTTGTTGTCTTTGTGGACGAAAAAGAATTATCCAAAAAAAATGGGGTTAATCAGGTCTCTAAGACTCTTGAGGCTAGATTTACCAATGATTTTTATGATCTTAGAATCAAAGATCCAGAGATGAGAGATCGAAATCTCTTCGTTAATTCTTTCGAAATTGAAGGTCCAATTGGGAAAAAATTGGACGATCCTCCCGAGTTTCATAAAAAGATTTTTGGTGATATCAAAGTTAATTCAGAAAATAGAATTGAGCAGGCCAAAAAAATTCTCTGGCAGTTCACCAATAGGGCTTACAGACGAAAAGTCCCAGAGTCTGAAATTGATCGATTGATGAAATTTGTTCAAATAGGCATTGATGAAGGAGGTAAGTACGCATTTGAGCAAGGTATTAAGCTTGCTTGCCAAGCTATCCTTACCTCTCCATACTTCTTATTTCGAGGAGAGATTCAGCCTGAACCTGACAACCCAAATGCTACCTACAGGATTGATGAGTATGCTTTGGCGTCGAGGTTGTCTTATTTCATTTGGTCTTCGATGCCGGACGATGAGTTATTTAAACATGCGACGCAATCCACGCTTCGCAAAAACTTAAAGTCCCAGGTGCTGCGAATGTTAAAAGATCCCAAAGCAGAATCGCTTACCAAAAATTTTGCAGGACAATGGTTGCAACTTAGAGATGTACCTTTGGTAGATCCTGATCCTAAAACTTATGGAAGGTTAGACACAAGGCTTAAAGAATCGATGCGAATTGAAACTGAAATGCTTTTCGAGCATGTCCTGAAAGAGGATCTTCCCCTTACTGAATTGATTAACGCCAATTATAGTTTTCTTAACAAAAGGTTGGGTAGACATTATGGGATTGAAGGTGTCAAGGGTAATGGGTTTCAAAAGATTTCTTTGGAGGGTACTAGAAGAAGAGGGATTTTAACTCACGCGAGTGTCTTAACGGTGACCTCCAATCCTACGAGAACTTCACCCGTTAAAAGAGGTAAGTGGATTTTGGAGAATATTTTAGGGACTCCTCCTCCTGATCCTCCGCCCGGAGTTGATGAGTTGGATTCTAATAAAGAGCTGAAAGGAAACCTGCGTCAGCGACTTGAGCAGCACAGGGAGGATCCCAACTGCGCCTCATGTCATGCTTTGATGGATCCGTTGGGTTTTGTTTACGAAAATTTTGACGGTGTAGGAAGATGGAGAGATCAAGATGAAGGTTCACCCATAAATACGGCTGGTGAATTAGTTTCTGGCGAATCATTTCAGAATCATGAAGAATTTCAAAAAATACTGACTGAATCAAAATTGGACGATTTTTTACGCTGTTCTAGTGAAATGATGATGACCTACGCAATGGGTCGTGGTATAGAATTTTACGATAAACCGGCAGTCGAATCTGTAGTTAAATCATTAAAATCCAACGACTTAAAGTTTTCTTCTATGATCCTTGGAGTTGTAAAATCTATCCCTTTTCAGTACCGTAGAGGTGATGGTAGAAGAATTTATGATTAAATAATTAACTTTTCTTCAGTAATTTTTTGAACTTAATGGTAGTAGAGTATTAGGTATTATTCGTTAAAGAAATAAGATGTCGAATTCGATTACACGTAGAAAAGTTTTAAGAGGTTTGGGAATCAGCATTTCCTTGCCAGTTTTGGACTCTTTGAATTCTAAGGCGTTTTCCTCCGACGCTCCGAATGTTTCCCCCAAAAGGATGGCATTCATTTATTCTCCAAACGGAAAGAATATGGAGAGATGGAGACCTAAATCTCTTGGTAGTGATTATCAATTATCTCCAACACTTGAGCCACTAAAAGATTTGAAAAGTGATTTCCAAGTTCTTAGTGGACTTGATCACAAAAACGCAACTAATGGAGGTGATGGAGCGGGTGATCACGCTCGAGCAAATGCGACATTTCTTACAGGCATGCGTGCTAAGAAAACTGCTGGGGCTGACATAAGGCTCGGTGTTTCTGTTGATCAATTAGCGGCTGCATCACTAGGACATAATACCAAACTTCCATCACTTGAATTGAGCTGTGATGCTGCAAGAAAAAGTGGTAGATGTGACTCAGGTTATAGTTGTGCTTATCAGTTTAACATTTCATGGAGGGATGAAAAACTTCCTATGGCACCTGAGGCGAATCCACGAATTGTTTTTGAAAGGTTATTCGGTACCAATGACTCAGGCTCTAAAGAGGAAAGAATGAGGAGAGCCAGGCACCAGAAAAGTATATTAGATTATGTTCTCGAAGATGCGGACAGGCTCCATAAAAGCTTAGGGCGTAATGATAAGCAAAAGCTTGATGAGTATCTTACGGCTGTTCGTGACACCGAAAAGAAAGTTCAACGAGCTGAAAAATTTGCTGCAAAAGCACCGGATGTTGATGCGCCTGCGGGTATACCTGGAACCTATAAAGAGCATATCAGAATGCTTTACGATTTAACTGCTCTAGCCTTTCAGACTGACACAACTCGAATCTCTACTTTCATGATGGCTCATGATGGTAGTAATAGAAATTTTCGTGATATAGGGGTCCCTGAAGGGCATCACCACCTTTCACATCATGGTAATGATCAAAAGAAGCTTGAAAAGATTGCCAAAATTGATCGGTTTTATATAGAACAGTTCGGTTATTTTATTAATAAACTTAAGTCGATTGAGGACACTGATGGTAAGAACGTCCTTGAAAATTCTATGATTGTTTACGGCTGTGGTATTGCAGATGGTAACAGCCATGCTCATCACGATTTACCTATTATTCTTGCCGGTCATGGTGGAGGAAAATTAAACGCCGGTAGGCACTTAGATTTCCAAGGGGAGGTCCCATTGTCTAATCTCTACGTTGCCATGCTTGATAAGTTTGGTGTCGAAGTTTCAAAGATGGGTGATAGCACTGGCAAGTTGCCTAGAGTTTAAAGCTGACTTCCTCGGCGCCTTTTAGGAAATCTTTAATTTCATTTTCATCACAAAGGTTACCTCTTCCACCGATTTTCTTGGCATTTAAGGCTCCTGCTGCACTGGCAAATTTGGCTATTTCTTTTAGGTTTCCTCCTTTAAGAAAGCCACTTAAGAAAGCTCCATGGTAAACATCTCCACACCCTGTCGTATCCATGATGTCAGATATTTTGTAAGCGGGCTGGTGAAAAATATTTCCATCATTCTCTTGGATCCAGCTGCCCTGAGCGCCATCAGTGATTCCAAGTGTGCTTGCTCGTGGGAAAGCACTATTCAGAGAGTCCCATAGCTCTGAATTGATTTCATCTTGTGAACTGAGTTTTAGAGCAAAGTCTTTGGCAACGATTCCGATATCGACCTTCTTGAGCAATGGTATTAGTTCTGGTCTGAAGCGGCCAGCGCCCCCATCAAATGATAAAAGAGTTTTACTGCCAAGTAATTGACATAATGATCCTGCCTCTAAACAGGCATCTAAATGTCGGCCATTACAGTGAATGATCTGATGTCCTGAAATGAGCTCTTTAGTTATCAGATCTTTTGAAATTGGATTTGAAGTGCTCTTGACAAATCGAATTGCTCTCGCTCCATCAGATTGTCGAATAAGAACAGATGCTAGTGATGCCTTGCAGCCTGACTCAATTATAATCTTTTCGCAATCTATTCCCAATCTATTGAGTTCTTCAATAATAGTTTTTGATCGCCAGTCATCTCCTAATGTATCCATCATTGCAACCGGGGCACCAAGCTTGGAGGCTGCTGCTAGAGCGGTTGGTACAGGACCGCCGCCCATGAGTTGAGAAGATTCAGCCTCTTCAACGCTTTCTGTTTCTGGAAATGATCTCACACGAGTAAGTACATCTAGTGTACAAACACCTATACCTAAAATACCACGAGTCATATGATGGTTTTTAGGATTTAGTTGAGACTTTGTTCTTCACTCTTTCAAGTAAAGCAGGCTGTCGTTGGAGTTCATCCGTTAATGCTTGAATCGTCTTAAGAGTCTTTTGATTCATATGATGCTCTATTCCCTCAATGTCTTGATAGGTTTCTTCATCGTTTAGGCCAAATAAACTAAAGAACTCTGCCAGGCTTTTATGTCTTTTTATAATTGCTTTTGCAATTCTTTCTCCATCAGATGTGAGAACAACACCACGATATTTTTCATAAGACACTAATCCATCGGAATCCATTCGTTGAATCATTCCAGTGACGCTTGCTTGGGATATGCCTAAATTTTGAGCGATATCGACAACTCTAGCATATCCTTTTTCTTCGATAAGATTTGATATTTGCTCCAAGTAATCTTCCCTCGCACGGGAGCCCTTTTTTTGTTTTTCGTCATTTTCAATGACTTCCTTCATTCTTTAAGAATGGCATTGCTAATGTTCTTTGGCAATAAAAATAAAAATTGCATAAACAATAAAAGTTAGTCTATACTAACTTTATATGATTAAAATTTTAAGATTATTTATTTTAACGATACTTGGGTTTTTCCTTGCTGGATGCGGCGGAAATAAAAAAGAGCCTAACGCTGATGGGAAAATCAATGTTGTTACAACGACCACCATGATTACGGACATGGTGAAGCAGATCGGTGGTGATAAGATAAATTTAAAAAGTTTAATGGGCCCCGGAGTTGACCCCCATTTGTATGATCCTATACCGACTGATGCGATAGCATTAACTGAAGCCGACGTTATTTTTTATAATGGCCTCAAGTTGGAGGGGCAGATGAGCTCTGACCTTAAAAAGCTTGATGGGATCGCTTTAAGTTCGGCTATCAACAAAGATTTAATTCAGGGCGATGAATCATATCCTGATCCTCATATTTGGGGAAATGCTGCACTGTGGTCGAACTGCATACCTTTAGTAGTTGATGCTTTGAGTGAACAGGATTCTAAGAATGCTGAATACTACAAGAGTTCGGGTGCAAAGCTTATTGAAAAGTATAATTCTCTTCATAGCTGGGCTATAAAACGAGTTGGTGGGATTAGTGAGGAGGCTAGAATTCTTATTACTAGTCACGATGCATTTGAATATTTTGGTAATGCCTATGGATTTAAAGTGGTTGGGTTACAAGGAATCTCTACAGCAACCGAAGCTGGAATTTCAGAGCGGGTTAAGTTAGTTGATTTTATTAAAGAAAATAAGGTTAAGGCTATTTTTGTTGAGTCGAGTGTTTCGCCTGATGCTATAAAGAGTATTGCTGAGGATTCTGGTGCAATAATAGGAGGGGAACTTTTCTCTGATGCAATGGGTGAACCCGGAGAAATGGAATCCTTTAATGGTGATCGGTATGACTTGGGGACTTATGAAGGAATGATAAAACATAACATAAACACTGTTGTCGATTCGTTGAAATAATAAATGTCAGAGATAATTGATAATGTTCCGGCGCTGGAGATTCATGATCTGATTGTTTCATATCAGAAAAAACCTGTTCTGTATGGAGTTGACCTTGCGATTCCTGAAGGCAGTATGGTAGGTATTGTTGGTCCAAATGGAGCAGGGAAATCTACATTGATTAAAACAGTTATGGGGCTAGTTCCTCATGCCCACGGTTGGGTTAAAATATTCGGCGGTGACCTGAAAAAAAGTATCCGGAGAGTTGGATATGTTCCACAAAGAGAATCTGTAGATTGGGATTTTCCAGTGAGCGTTATGGATGTTGTTCTTATGGGTTGCTATGGTGGATTAGGTCTTACTAAGCGGCCGGGGAAGAAAGAAAAAGATAAAGCTATGCAGGCTCTTGAGATGGTAGGATTAAAATCATATTGCAATCGTCAGATATCCAATCTGAGTGGAGGGCAGCAACAAAGAGTTTTTCTTGCTCGGGCACTCGCTCAGGAAAGTGATCTTTATTTGATGGATGAGCCATTTGCTGGAGTAGATGCCGCAACCGAAGTGGCTATCGTTGAACTCCTTGGTCAAATACGAGATAAAGGTAAAACTCTTATTGTGGTACATCATGATCTTGCAACTGCGAGAGAATATTTTGACATGATTTTATTACTTAATATGAGAGTTGTAGGCTTTGGAAAAACGGAAGATGTATTTAATGCTGAACTCTTGCAGAAAACTTATGGCGGACGACTTACGGCTCTTTCTGAAATAGCAGACAAACTTGCAAGAGAGGATATCTGAACATTTTAATAAGTGAGTAAATTTTCTAAAGCGATAATATTTATTTTTGCTGCCTATCTATTTACGATTGATCAGCTTTACGCCGCCAGAATAGGTGAGCTTGTTGAATCTAATACTTGGGACCAAATAAAAAGATTTTTCTCTTTTTCTGATAGAGGGCTTCAATTAAGTTTGATGGCTGCACTTTTGTTCGGAGCGGTATGTGGGTTAACGGGTAGTTTTATCGTTGTTCGCAGAATGGCTCTTTTTGGTGATGCTATTTCGCATGCGGTTCTTCCAGGTGTTGCGATTGGTTTTATGTGGGGAATGGAAAAAGATCCTCTGGCTATTCTAATTGGTGCCACTTTAGCAGGCCTTCTTGGATCGGTGCTTGTTCAGGCAATAGTTCGGACTTCAAGAATTAAGCAGGATGCAGCCTTGGGAATAGTATTGGCTTCATTCTTTGCTTTGGGCCTTTGCTTGATAAGGATGGTGCAAAATAATGAAGGGGCTTCAAGAATCACCGGGTTAAAGACTTATCTTTTTGGTGATGTGGCTGTTATTGATAGGGCTGACCTAATTACCATGGCGGTGATTGTGATTTTAACGTTTGTATTATTTTATTATTTATATAGGCCTCTTCTTGTTATTAGTTTTGACCGGCAATTTGCGTACTCAATAGGAATTTCTGTACGATTACTCGATGCAGTTTTTCAAATGTTTTTGGCTGTGGCGATCGTAGTTTCTTTGCAGGCAGTTGGAGTTGTATTGGTTTCGGCAATGTTAATTATACCCGCTGCTACAGCTTATTTGTTAGTAGACAGAATGAATAAGATGATTGTTTTTGCAATGATCCTAGGAGTCATGTCTGCAACTTTAGGTGTCTTCTTTTCATTTCTTGGAAGTAATTTACCGACTGGTCCTTTTATGGTCATTTCGTCCAGTCTTTTGTTCTTAATGGCTTATCTTTTCTCACCGAAAAATGGAAGGATTACGAAGTGGTTTAGGTATATGAAACTAAAATCGAAGGTACGTAACGAGAATACGCTTAAACTTATTTATCATTACCTTGAAAAGAATTCTGAAGCGCGAACCGGAATACAGATTGAAATATCTGAGCTTGTTAAGCTCAAAAAAGTATCCACAAAATCGATGCTATCTGATCTTAATAAACTTCAAAAATCTGGCAGTGTTAATGTTGAAAATAAAACTGTAAGTCTGACTGAAATGGGGATGGATCTCGCTGTTTCCGTTGTTAGAAATCATCGTTTATGGGAGTTGTATTTAACTAACGAGGCTGATTATGCTGCCGATCATGTTCATGATGATGCAGAAAAGGTTGAGCATTTATTGAGTGAGGAAAAAGTTAGAGAACTTGAGCTGTTTCTTGATTATCCAACAGTGGATCCTCATGGAAAGCCCATACCTGAAAGGGGGCAATTATGAGCTTTAAAGAAATTTTCATAGATCCTTGGGACATTCATTTTGCCGCATATTGGCCAATTTTAGTGATGTCATTTTTTGTCACAGCAGCTTGCGGATTAGTTGGTAACTATTTGGTTTTAAGGAAAATTTCATTAGTTGGAGATGCCATTAGTCACAGTGTTTTGCCTGGAATTGCAATTGCATATATGATTGCCGGATCAAGGTCTGATTTGCCCATGTTTATTGGGGCTCTCATCGCGGGAATTTTAACCACATTGATTATCGAACTAATACATTCTAGAAGCAAAATTAAGCAAGATGCAGCGATTGGAATCACTTTTACAACAATGTTTGCCATTGGTGTTATTCTTGTCTCAGTTTATGGCGCAGATACAGATTTAGATTTAGATTGTGTGCTCTTCGGTAAGTTGGATTTTATTGCCTCAAAGGAGAAAGTGTTTCTAGGGCTCCCTCAGATTGTTTTAACTATGGGTATTATTCTCCTTGCGATCGTTTTTTTGATTGTATTATTTTACAAAGAATTGCTTGTAAGTTCATTTGATCCAAACTTTGCAGCAACTTTGGGAATTAAACCTAGGTTTGTTCATTATTGCTTGATGTGTTCTTTGTCCGTCGTTGTTGTTTCAGCATTTTCTTCTGTCGGTGCGATTCTTGTGATTGCTATGCTTATTTTACCTGCAGCAACTGTTTATTTATTAACCGATAAACTTTGGCTGATGATGATACTTAGTGTTGTGCATTCATTTTTAAGTTCGATGATCGGATTGCATCTTACCATTGCACTTCAAGTTTCCACGGCTCCGGCTTGTGTTGTTGCTGGAATGTTTTTGTTTATTACGACTTGGATAATTAGCCCCAAATATGGTCTCTTGAGGCATTTTTCTAACTCGTTTGATCTTTCAACTTTTCAGAAAGAGAATTAAATTACTTTGTACCACAAAGTTTTTATTGACCAATTTAGCTTTGTGATACAAAGTTAAAAAAATGAAATATTTAACCAAATAATACGTACTTAAGATTATAAGCAATGAGTAATAATTGGATAATACCGGCGATGGAATCGATAAGGAGTTCCCTTTTTCTGCGAACCTTACTAATCGGTTTTTTAATATTGATCATGCAAATTCCAGTAGTGATGATTAATGGGGTCATCAGAGAGAGGGAATCTACAAGAGATGCAGCGTTTCAGGATGTAACGAAGAGTTGGGGAGGAAAGCAATCCATTGTTGGACCATGGATTTCTGTTCCTTACAAACATCATTCTGTGCAAAGAAAAAGTTCAAATAATAAAACCGAACATTTCACTACTACTCAAACCAAAGTCGCTACGTTTTTACCAATGGATCTTCGAATAGATGGCGATGTTGTCAGTGATTTGAGAAAAAGAGGGATATTCAAGGTACCTCTTTATAAAGCAGAGCTTTCATTTAGCGGCCATTTTTCTAAGCCTGATTTTTCATCTTGGGGAGTTAGTGATGATGATATTTTGTGGGACAGGGCCTATCTTTCAGTGGGTCTAACAGATTCTAGGGGGATCGTTAAACAATCTGAAATAACTTGGTTAGATTCCAAAATAGATTTTTTACCAGGCACTGGAACATTAAATTCAAGCGCTTCTGGTATTCATGCCCCTTTAAAAGGTCTGTCATCCGAAAGTGAGTTTAAATTTTCATTTCCATTACATATTAACGGTAGTGACACCTTGCTGTTTACGCCATACGGCAACGATACGACAGTTAACCTTAAATCAGATTGGATAGATCCAAGTTTTCAAGGTAATTGGTTACCAGTTAATCACAATATTGATCAAGAAGGTTTTCAAGCCTCTTGGAGTATTCCATATTTAGGTCGTAATTACCCTCAGAGTTGGAAAGATACCAGAGATTTAAGTTCTTCTATTAAGGCGTCAGAATTTGGAGTTAGATTTATAGTGCCAGTTGATAATTATAGAATGGGTTTCAGGAGTGTGAAATATGCACCACTCTTTCTGATGTTAACTTTCATCACATTGTGGTTGTTTGAAATTATAAGTCATTCAAGAATTCATCCTTTGCAGTACCTTTTACTTGGGGCAGGTATGTGTGTTTTCTATTTGCTCGAATTGTCCCTTGCCGAGCATATTGGGTTTGGTTGGTCTTATGTAATTGCAAGCACTCTAGTTGTCGGCCTTATGGGATCTTATTCTTTTGTTTTTCTCAAAAGCATATTTAAGGCATCCTTTGTGGGAACTATAGCAGCCCTCCTTTACGGATATCTTTATATTTTGCTGAGAAGCCAGGATTATGCGTTGCTTATAGGATCCTTCGGATTGTTTTTTACTATAGCGATAGTGATGTATTTAACCCGAAATATTAACTGGTATAATTCTGGTTCTTCGGAAATTAACCAGAGTTCTCTAAATCCTCCTCCTCTTCAAAATAATTCTTAATAACTTGCTCAATCATCTGAAGATAATTTGGAAGTTAATCATTAAATTTAATGCAAAAATACTTGGACGGGGGAGACGAAATAACATTTAACAATTCTTAACATTTAGAACACCTGAATTGTGAG
>TARA_B100001121_G_scaffold54135_1_pt1 | contig 10913 bp, 10 predicted proteins | sample TARA_B100001121 | Tara Oceans TARA_B100001121 (sample SAMEA2622817) | marine metagenome | biome: marine biome (ENVO:00000447); feature: surface water layer (ENVO:00002042); material: "saline water (ENVO:00002010), including plankton (ENVO:xxxxxxxx)" | depth 5 m
TCTGGTCATGGCCGCAGCACTTCAAGAAGTCTCGGCCGAGGTATGATACGTCGACTCCTATTTCATCAAAGATGGTAAACGCTGAGGTGGTTGCATCGCCTAGATTCATCTCTCCCTCATTGACATGTGAGAAAACCATCTCTTGATCGAGATAGTCAACACAACCTGGGTAATACCCGACATTAGACTCAATTGGATAATCTTCGACGGCGATGAAGTCTCCATCAGCCTCTTCCTCCGCTTCTGCGGCTAATACTGCTTGGAGCACTGTGTGCGGTATCTCCGCTTGTGGGCCGCCAACAATTAGTCCTCGCCTAATGTCTACGTATGAGTCATAATCCACCAATTGTGGACATGCGTTGGTACAAGCAGTACAGGTCAAACAGGAATACAATGGTACCCCATCATCCTCATTGTTCCAAGAATTGTATATGATGTTTAATTTATCGCCACCATTGAAAAGTCGGACAGGACAAGCATCATCACACAAATCGCATCCATAACACTTGTTCATTTCGAACTCATATCCACGGGCCATCGATCTTAACAGAATAAATACCATAGCACCAAATGTTAGACATGGAATGAACATTGCATAAATCAACTTAGCATCCAGACTCTTTGGGTTCATGTGATAGCTTGGATTACTGACTTCACTATAGCTAGTACCTCCAAGCATCATTTCAGCATTATTGCTTAGATTAACCGTTTTACCCTCAAGTGATGCAGGAGCGGAACTACTCCAAACAAGCAGTGGTTGGAACGCTGCAATTTCTAAACTGATTTCTTTCATCATGGTATCGTTTAGCGCTAATGGTCCGGTAATGTCGACATCTAGTTCGTAAGTGTAGATTCCGACAGGTAAATCTAGGGAGTCTCCAGCACAGTTGGTGAACTGTGAGACCACTTTGTTGTTAGAGTTGTACAGAGTCATTGTGCTGCTAATCATTGTCTCGGTCTTGACATCATTGATTTTTCTTTCTTCAGCACGGTGTTCGCAAGCAATATCGGTGGTTATTTTGCTTACTGATTCGTGATGCCCATCTGGGAATAGCGCTGGATCTTCAGTGATGGTGAACGTACCCGATGAAGACCAAGTGTCCTGATAAGTGAGCACAGTAGAGTCTTGAGCTGCGTTTATTGAGTTTTCAGGGTCTTGATGGCCATTGGCATCAGCGAAGTCTATTATCACCTGTTGTCCGGGTTGATAAATAACCCAATCAAGCCATGCAGCGGTCGGAACGATTCCATCATCGGACCAACCGAATTCATCAGTGAATTCGTTCGTGTCGTGAACGTGTATGTCAACGGGTTGCGTTCTCATGGATTCAAGTTCTTCATAATCGGCAATTGTACCTAGTCCCTTTGCGCCCCAGAATCCTTTGTCATAGACATCCCAAGTCGCCACTGTAGCGGCAGTTGAGAGTATTAACGCACCAACAAGTATCTGTTTGGCGTGGCCAGGAGTAAAGGCAGAGCCCCATGCTTTGGTTAGAATCATCCGCGCCCCGAAGTAGATACAAATCCATAAGAAAACTCCCGTCATTAGCCATGGTAAGGCGTTGAAAGCTTCCGCTAACCATGGTTCCCTCACCCCACAAAGCAAGTCTCCATGACTGTCTAATTTACAATAATCCGACCTATTTTTGTGATATAGCTCAAGGAAGATATTGATCGAGAACACCGAAATAAACCAAATATGTGCTAGATAAACTGCACCAGCGGCGGCAAACCATGGATCTTCTACGGGTCGCTTTTCCCTACCACCTAAAAACGGTGGTAGAACTAGAATTCCTACAGGTATTCCAGTTAGAGCAGCACCCCACCACGCAGCATTCCAAGGGAATACTGGCTGACCAAAGATGTCGCCGACAAATCCCGTTGGTACGGTAAATTGGGGTAAATATTCACCCCACCTCAAATATCCATATGAGAATAGCACATACCAGTCAGGGAACACGAATCCAGCTTGGGCATACGGGTCTGCAGCACCATGAAGCGGGGGCGGAATAATCCATGCGTAGTAAAGCAATACCGCACCCATGAATGCAAAAATCAAAACATCTCTCAAAACTTCATGTGGCCAGAAACCATGGCCTAATCGGGTTCTCTTACGCTTCTCGCCAGTAGTTTGAAGCTTTTCCTTTTCATCCATGTAAGATGATGCGACTCTACCCAGATTTTCTACTAGTCCCATTTAATACCCCCAAATATCAATGCGGCTCCGCGATGCCTTGCACCCATACAATAAACAAGTGAACGATAATTAGTCCGGTGACGATTACAGGTAGGATGAACACATGGATGAAATACATTCTAGTTACAGTTCTTGGCGTAAGAGCAGATCCACCAAACAATAGTGTTGCTATTTGCTTGCCAACTAGTGGGCTGGAGTTTGCTAGATTGATTCCAATAACTGCAGCACCATAAGCTAGCGAATCCCACGGTAGTAGGTAGCCGGAGTATCCAAACACAATAGTCAAAGCCATTAGAGCAACACCAATTAGCCAGTTAAGTTCTCGAGGATTTCTGTACGCGCCAGTGAAGTAAACCCTACACATGTGCAAGAACACGCTGGCTACCATGAAGTGAGTGCCCCAATGATGCACTGCTCTAATGATATAGCCGAACGGCAACTCAGTCATGATGTATTGCATACTCAGGTACGCAGGTGAGGGTATTCCTTCGCCTCCAGGTACGTAGTAGATGCCCAAGACAGTCCCCGTCATGACCAGTATAATGAATGAGAGGAATGAAATTCCACCAAGGCAGTAGAGGGGGTACCAATACCAAATTATTCTCAACTTGTATTTCTCTGCGTGAGTCAAAGGCATCTGTCTGTGCATGTTGTAGTAGGCTCCTTTTGACATGTTCCAATAATCTTGGATTCTAAATCTGGTATCTAGCCAAGAGAAAACCCATAGGAACGAACGCTCTGCGAAGCCCATTTTTCCGGTTGACTCAACGGCACGAAGAATTTCCCTGCGTGGCATCTCCTCGTTTTCTTTGCGCAGAGTAAAGGCAACAAGGACTATGATGAAGGCAATGAAGAACCACAGAATCCAAAACATTGTTGTCATTTCTTCACCTCAATCACAATATGTATACCAATCCAAGTAGTCAGTAATGCCTTCAATGTTGTCACCATTCATCTGCACCGGGATAATCGGCAAACCCACAGGGGCTGGCCCACCAGAAACTTTTATCCCGGCATAGTTAAATGTGGCGCCATTAGCACGGTTTCTGTTTGAATTCATCTCTAAAGCAGTCGGGTCAAATCTTGATGAATGACAGATACAAAATAACTTGGTTCCACCATCATCAGTTCCGCCTGGCGTCCATGAGTCGTCTGTGAAAGAATTAGAAACTAACTGCCAACCTGGTATGCAGCATAAGTGTGTACAGCGTCCATAAATTATCACTAGGTTGTCACTCGGGAATATCCTAGGATCTAAGTCAGACATGTCCTCAAAGTGTCCAATCCGCTTTCCTGTTTCGTCATACCCTTCCATCATTTGGAATCTTGCCTTACCACTTGAATCCGGTAAATCTTTGTTCTTCGTGTGGTCTACATAAACAACAATTACTGGCACTCCTGCCCAGATTCCAGCCGCACCGGCTGTTCCAGTGGATGACTTTGCTGCTTCATCAACGAAGTCTTGTCTAGTCATTGCCAGTTCATGTTTTGCACCATACCATGCTTCATCTTCTCTACCTTTGGCCCAAAATATAACGCCATTGTTGCTCCCTCCCGAATCTGCTCCGGGTGGCAATAGAATCGCTGAAAAACCTAGAACACCAAGGGACGCAGCGAGAACTCCTGTGGCGGTATTGAAACCATATTTGAGGAATTGCCGACGGTTGATTACTTTACTACCACCAAGAACTGAATCACTATCGCTTAGTGACGGAGCTGGTTTTAGATCGTATTCCCTCGCCAACTAAATCACACCTTGTATTCTTTCCAGTCCTTCTCATGTTCTGGAATAAATTTGTTAATCGCATGCTTGACAATAATTGTATCTGGAAGGATGAATCTGAGATAAACTAACCCCATCAGTATCAGTGTTGTAATTCCTATTGCGAGGTGGAATGCTAATTGGCGCTGGTCCCAATCATTGGCCAGCCCGTAGATTAATGAAAACATCCAATAGCATGCCCAGAAAATACCCCAAATGAAGAAAAACATAGTGAGGTAAGATGCTCCAGACGGTGCTAGTTTTGCGCTAACTACGGAGCCCATATCTGCCTCGGTGAAAACTCCTTTGTCAATAGCCATTTCCATCTGCTCTTCGGTCAATGAAGCATCTTCGAGAGATTTTCTAGCATCATCGATGCTGATATCTCCACGTGCTACGCCGCGCAACAACTTGGTAATTGCGTCATCCATCACTGATCACCTCTTCTTCTTATCTTGTAACGCAAGCGCAACTGGTTGCTTCTTCCCTTGTATGAAGACGAAAAACTGTATCTTAGCATAAGTCCAGAGAACAGTACTACTGCAATTACTGCGCCAAATCCTAGCAATCCGAGAACGTGCGCTCTAAATTCTGCTCCCATGTGCTTGAGGTCAACCCCCGTCTCTTGAGGCTCAGGCGGACTGACGTTACCATCTCCAGCAAACAGGGTTCTAGTGCCCATAGCAGTGGTTTTTTCGTCGCCTTCTTGTAGCGCGAAAATGAGTTGATTCCACTTATCCTCAGGTCCTGGTCCTTGGTCTCCGTTGACCGCATTGCCAGTTATCCAAAAGTCAACTACGCCTGTATCGGCCACGGGAGCTTCCCAAGATAGCATCCATAATCTGTCACTTCCTCCCGCAGCTGCTTCTGTTTGAGTCAACGTTGTTGGATCATCTTCCCAGTTTTGCAGGTTCTCACCGGACAGTATGCCATCAGAAACTCGCATGGAGAATCCTGCAGTCCATGGGCTTGCTGCGGCAGGACCGCCAATTATTTGCAGTTTTAACTCATAGATTTGACCGGCTTCCCAAGCATAGGGGACATCATCGAGAATTATCTGGACGGTATTGTCTGCGACTGCATTGTGGCACAAGCAGCCTTCTTTTGCGACATCATCAATGGTTTCACCAGCGTTAATTTGTTCGCCACCAATTCCGCCATGGTAGGATGAAGCAATGCCTGGAAGTGTCAGCAAAATCAACAACATGGTGCCTAGCGCAAGGCGATTGGAGATAGGCTTGCGCAGCATTGACACACCCAGTTAAATATGCCACCGGTGTGAACCCTTTAAACATTACCAAATTTAGTGGTCGGATTAATCCGCAGTGCCTCGTTTTTGCCCGACCTTATATAGGTCGAAAACCGGCTTAAAATACTTATTAAAGGGAATAGTTCAAAAACAGGCAGTTTTTGTGCATTTTGATAGCGATGCCGACCCCGTTCGATAATACCTATGAATTGTCTGAAAAACAGCTGTTAGATTTGGAAAAAGCCGAGGAAATGATGCTAAAAAACGATCTTGGTAACGCTGAAGAATTACTCTTGGATATGTTGAACCAAGATGATAAATGCATTCCAGTGTTATCCAACCTAGGCCATCTATACGGTCGTTATCTATCAGAATTCAGTACTGCAGTCAAGTACTACGATCGAGTATTGGCACTCGAACCGGATAATGCTTGGGCTCGTGATTCTAGAAGACGATATCTAAGGTACATCGAAAAGTGAGCGAAAGTTCATTGAGCATCAATACTACCACACATTGATGGAATCATCTCAGATTTTGATTGCCGGGGTGGGCGGCTTAGGCTGTTCATGGGCCAAAGGGGCTTGGTCTCGATGTGATTCTGAAGCAGACATCCTGCTGATTGATGCTGATGATGAAAGTTTTTCTTCAATTCAGCAAGGCCATGTATTGCGACTGGGTTCAGTCGTCGATAAACTCGGTTGTGCTGCTTTACCCCCGCTTGCTGAGCAAAGGATGCGAAGCGTGTCAGCCGTGGTGAGAAAATTGATGGAACCTGTCGAGTTAGTGATTTTGTTGACTGGCCTTGGAGGTGGTACTGGCACTGGTGCTGCGCAAGAGTTTGCTCGTCAAGCAAGGTTGTCCGGAGCAATGGTTATTGCCGTTGCTGCAATGCCGTTTGACATACAATCAACTCGACAAGTAATCGCAGAAGAAGGGTTTGCTCGATTGGATAGCTTTGCGCACGTCACTGCGCGCTTGTCATTGGAACGATTAGCAAGACAAGCAAGGGAAAAAGGTCGGTCGTGGCAAATGGGCGCTGAATGGGTAGAAGATTTAGTAGACGGCCTTGTTAGAACCCTTCTTAGAATGGGCTTGATAAATCTTGATTTGATGGATTTAAGGGCGATAGTGGAACAGGCCGGTAAATCCACTTTGCTAGTTGGAATGGGAGATCCTAATGAGCCTGAAAAAATTCTTGATTCAGCGCTTATGGCCCCTCTAGCGGCGCTTGATGTTGGGGGCGCGACCGGTTGCCTGATTCAAATAGAGGGTGGTCTAGGCATGACTTTGAGTCAAGTTGATACAGTAGCAAGGTTATTCACTAACGCGCTTGATTCCGATGCACAAGTAATCCTAGGTGCGAGAGTAAGTGAAGACTTACATGGCGTAATGCGGGTTGTAACGCTCCTGTCTGGTATCCCTGAAAATTAATCCAAATCAATTGTTTCATCCCATTCGATATCATCGATTTGAACCTGTTTTTTCTCGCTATCCCAATCAACGTCATTGTCTTCCTGCCAAACCTCAGCAGATTCTTGCTTTGTTGTTGTGCTAGATTTTAATTTAGTTTGTACTAATTCAATCTGTTTTTCTTCTGTAATTTTCGATGCTTCTGTATCTCCCACGATTCGCTTCACATCAACACTTGTGTTATCCTTTTGGATTACTTTTCCAAGTACAAGTTTGTGAACATAAAATATCGTAATTACGACGACTGCGTGACCGATTGACATCACAACCTTGATGTCGTCAAAAAATGTAGTCAGCATCGCTACACTTCCCGCGTATGCGTATCCGAATGCGAGCCCCCAAGTCAGCGCATTTTCTTCCGTTATGAGCTTGAATTTGCTTTTGTATCCTTTTGCGGTCATCGACCAAATTGCCACAAATACAGTGAAGATCATCAATGCAATTTCCTCGATGAATACTTGGAGAATCGATGGCTGCATGAAGTTCTGACGCCATATAGTAAGCAGGTGCCAAGTTATGAACAAGTGGCACAAAACAGTCCATCTATGACTAAATTTTTGTAACCTTGGTTTCATGGATGAGAGTTTTTTGTACCCCCAAGAGTAACTGAGGCTGACAAATGTTACGCCAAGGGCACTGAGGGTGAACGGAATACTTTCTAACAATGATTCAGATAATAAATTGTTGAAATCTTCCAGTTGATAGAAGAGGCACGCTAGCAGTAAACTAACAGAGCCAACAATTACGCTTAATATCACAATGGATGTACTAATCTTGCTCATTTTTTTACCAGTATGAAACTTCTTGGCACTCGTTGTTGATGCCCACTGTGCGAACGAGGTTCCTTGCACTATTGACCAAGCAACGAATAACATTCCAAGAGCCAACGGAATCGATTTGTTAGCGTTAGCGATAATACCGTTTTCACCAGTAGTTAAAACAATCAATATAAGTATAAAAATTGCAGAAATCAACGGCAACAAGCAAATTCGAAATCGCAAGATTACTCGCATGATCATTGCTAAATCATCATGTGAGTTCTGTTCGTTTGGAGTTACCCAGTTTTTTACAGTCTTATTTCTAATCAACAGTGCAGTTATTGCGTAAGATACAGAGAGGCTAGTGAACGCCATTGCGGCGAAAACAGTCATGGAATCTATTCTGGCAATTACGTAAAAAATCACTGAAAGTAAGATGATAAGGATGATGTGTGGCATTGTAGCAGTTGCTAGTAATGTTTTGATTAGACTAAACATCGAGACGCTTTGTTGTTCGTATATTGATAGCAAATCATCTCCTGATTCAGCGCTATGTTTGTCTGATTCCGAACTCTCTAGCATATTGCGACATAGTAACCGAGATGGGGTTTAGATTTCATATTATCCAAAGAAATTAAGAGAAATCCCCGGTAACGAAGACTATGGCCAAACGTCTCTCTAAGGCACTACGCGGGAAGCGACGTTGGATTGGGGTGCAAATCTCTGCCGAAGTATCATCTAGGAGTGAAACAAAAAAGATTCTTGAAACCATTTCCACTGATTTGCAATTGTCAGCAACTCCTAAATTAATTGATTTCAATCAACATGCACTTGCCGATGGTTGTGGTACTGCTGTAATCCAGATTCCTTTGACAGACTACCAAGAATTCAGAGAATCTATATCTAATGTTGAATCATTAGACAAAATTGGCATTATGAGTCTAACAACAAGCGGCAAAATTAGACTTGTCAGGCAAAGACTCTCTAATCTTCGATAAGGAAGAATTCATGTGTCTGTGTTGTTGAGTCCTGACCATGGGGGCTGGTGGCAGTGCGGATGCGATGAAGTTTAGCGATGTCCTCATTCTTGTGGGCATCGGCATGCTATGCGCCGGTTTCATTATGCATGGATGGGTTGAAAATGCGCAGATTGATGCAGACGGTCAGTCCAAGTACGAAAAATCAGTTTATCTTCTCAAAGGCGACAAACTGATGCTAGACTACCAAGCGCTTACGGATTCCCGAGTTAATGTAGAGATATTCTTAGATTCAGAATCAATTGAAGATGAGCAGTTCACCATGACTTCGGGGGAAACAAAATCTATGCCTACTTTGGAGTCCAAAGAATATGGTGAATATTTAATCGAAATAAGTGTAGATTACGGATCGATAGAAATTGATGCTGATATTAGCCGTACGTTGATGCTAGATTTCATCATATATCCCATCGGCGCTGCCATCCTTATTTATGGTCTACAGAAGCGTAAAGGTGAGACGGCAAATCAACCTGTAGATGCTGAATTAGAATTATAGGAATAACCAAGTCAAATCCTCGCTTTCATAGCAGGTGATAACTTGCTTATCATGGGTGATAAGATTGACACTAACATCGTCATTGATGCTATCTAAAGAAACTGAACTATTTCTATAGAATAATGACTTGGCTTGCATAAATCCATGTGTAACTGCGTCGAATACATATTGCTTAATGTTATCGAAATTAAGCTTAGGAATGCCATTGACATTCTCAAACATCCCTGCAAGGCGGCAGTGGATTTGGTTGAATAAGAACTCTTTTGTTATGTTTTTTGAATACCATTCTGCAAATCCAATCGGAAATTTTGTGTCCGATTCAATACCTCCGTTGGAAATGTTAATTCCGATTCCGATAACGATTTGGTTATCATTACCTTTAGAAATAGATTCAACCAGAATCCCACAAACTTTGCCCCAGTAGTTTTTTTTCACTAAAATCAAATCATTGGGCCATTTAAGTAATACTTTGCAATCTGAAATAGGGAAATCTGCCGATTCAAATGACTCCTTGACGATATACCCACACAATATCTGTAAAATCTCGGGAGTTATTTCACGTTGGTTAGCAATTTTCCAAGAACAGGCCATTAATTCAGCGGAATTTGTCCATTCTCTGCTGTATCTGCCACGTCCTGCTGTTTGATAATCAGTCGATATGGAAGTACCAACAGGCCAATCCTCCGTTAACAGTTCACTATTTGTTGAGCCAACGACTTCCTTGTGTGTGTGAGTTGCTTTAGCAAATGGGTGCCAGAATGCCAAAATTCTCAAGCATTCTCCATCCTCAAAATTCAACCGATTGGTTATTCTGGATGCGAAGCCATTTGTCGCACACCAAGAATTGATCTGCTCTTCAGAGTATGTCTCTCCAATTGTGAATAGGCCAACACCAGACGGTTTAAGCATATTTGCGGACTTTATTTTTTCCAATGTTATGGCTACAAGGCTCTGTTCACTGGTATCTATTAATGCAGCGTCTTCCAATGGGCCGAGGTGCTGAAAGTTGTGAGCAGCTGGTTTAATGTAAGGGATATTCCAGAATATTAGGTCATAATTTATGCTACCAGACCATTGTTCAAGACGACCATCGTCTTTCGGTCCAGGCCCCCCCTCACTCAATTTTATCTCGCTACCAGAATTACAACGAAAAAACTCTCGAGCAGCGGCTATTGCATACGGGTTTATGTCACAGGCTGAAACTTTCCATCCTTGGCGATGACAAAATAGCGATAAAACGCCACTTCCAACCCCAATTTCGAGACATTTTCTTCCTTTACCTGGCCCGAGACGTAGGAGGTTTTTAGCCATAAAATCGGTATCTTCTCGTGGCGGGTAAACCGTGTGTGGTAACTCGAGATGAAAGATTTCTCCGGTGGGTGATTGCCAATGGTGAATCTGCGTTGATGTGTCGAGTAATTCCATCTCTCTAGCAACCGAATCATCAGAAAAAACAGGTCCGCTCACACCATTATTGTTTTCGACGAAGCATTTATTCATTACCATCACCAGCGGCCAATACCATCAGGACGCTCAAAATGGCCGATTTTGGTTGGGCTTCGCAATAGCGAGGCTGGGCTGACCATGCCGGAAAATATAATAACGCAAGGCAAGTCGGCTGTAAAGCCCAAGTTGCTACGTTGGGCCTGTAGCTCAGTCAGGTAGAGCATCCGGCTTTTAACCGGACGGTCGCGGGTTCGAACCCCGTCGGGCCCGCCTGATTCGCTGCCGGTCTAGCATGTTGCGGGTGTTTGAGGGGTCTGGCATGGTAGTAAAAAGCGCAACAAAAAAACGACTAATGGAACTAGGTGTTTCTGAAGAATTCGCTCACAAATTGGCGACCGACAGGAACATGACAGATATCAAAACCCTTTCTCATGATGAAATAGCATCGATTTTGGGTACTTCCAAGGATTCTGAAGCGTTCACTAACGTCATGTCAGT
>TARA_B100001121_G_scaffold646_1_pt1 | contig 10867 bp, 10 predicted proteins | sample TARA_B100001121 | Tara Oceans TARA_B100001121 (sample SAMEA2622817) | marine metagenome | biome: marine biome (ENVO:00000447); feature: surface water layer (ENVO:00002042); material: "saline water (ENVO:00002010), including plankton (ENVO:xxxxxxxx)" | depth 5 m
GAGAGTTTGAAGTTACCAACAAAGCTAATTTTGTTTCTAGAGATTCTGGCATTAGACAAAATCAAGTTTCGGCTTGGATTTGGACTGGACTACTTCCATCTGATACAGAAAGTTTTTTAAAAGATAAAATTGAAAAATTTGAGTCTGAGCTCCCTCCTGGTTATATTCTTGAAGTTGGCGGTGAGGCAGATGCCCGAGGAAAATCTCAAGCCAACATTTTTTCATCTGCAATATTATTTTTTGTGCTTATCATTATAGCTTTGGTTTCAGCCTTAAATTCATTTAGACAAGCAGCCTTAATACTAAGTGTTGCTGGTTGGTGTACTGGTTTAGCTTTTTTAGGCTTGACTATTGGTCAAGCCAACTTTGGTTTTATGGGTCTTGTAGGAGCAATCGGGCTTGCCGGATTGTCAATAAACGATTCAATAGTTGTTTTATCTCACATTAAAGAGGCAAACGCTGAATCTCCTTTAAATAAAAAAGACTTGGTTGAGGTAATCATCAGATCTACTCGTCATGTCGTTACAACCTCTGCAACCACAATAGGAGGATTTATGCCTTTATTAATAACAAGCATTTTCTTCGAACCGCTTGCATGGGCTATGGCAGGAGGTGTTATAGGCTCAACGATTATTGCTGTTTTTTATATTCCAGCTTGCTACGCAATTTCAAAAAAGTTATAAAATCATTTATTAAGTAAATTACAAAAAAGAAAATGAGAAGAATAATTACTGGACATAATCAAGAAGGTAAATCGATCATCACAATTGATGGTCCACCTGCATGCTCAATAGGAGAAGAGGTTGGAGGACTGTTTGAAATCTGGAATACAGATGGAGCAGCAATTGATTCAACAGATGAAGTCGATAGGGGTGATTCAGCGATCATTTTGTCACCTCCTAAAGGCGGAACAAAATTTAGATATTTTCAAATTAACCCTACTCCCGAAGGTGTCCCATGGGATGTTCTTCAAGATTTAGCCGCCGAAGCATTTGATCGAATTGGAGCAGCTCATCATAGGATAGATACCTCCAAGCATCCTGCGATGCACAAGACAGAAACCATTGACTACATAATTTTGTTAAAAGGTGATGTCAGTCTTTTATTGGATGAGGCAGAAGTGAGACTAGAACCATTTGATACTGTGGTTCAGAGGGGAACAAATCATGCCTGGATCAATCATGGAGATGAGCCCGCATTGTTAATAGCAGTCTTGATTGATAGCGATATAAAAGATTAAAATTTATACAAAGAGATTCATTAATAAATGTTTGAAGTAAAACCAATAGCTGCAGCCTTAGGAGCAGAATTATATGGAGTTGATCTATGTACCGAACTTCAACCTGAAGTCTATGCTGAGATAAGAAGACTGCTTGTAAAACATCAAGTTATTTTCTTTCGTGATCAAGATATTTCGCCTCAACAACATAAAGCATTAGCTGAATCATTCGGCCCAGTTCAAACACATCCTGCTTATGAGACAGTTGAGGGTTTTCCAGAAATTACAATTCTTGAAAGTACGGCAGAAAAACCAAGCAAGATTGAGGTATGGCACTCGGACATGACATTTCGTCAACACCCTCCATTGGGATCAGTTTTAAGATCAAAAATTTGCCCTCCAAAGGGAGGAGATACAATGTGGGCTAGCATGTCAGCAGCTTACGATGGTTTATCTGAGGGAATGCAAAAATTTCTTTCCACTCTCAATGCAGAGCACGATTTTAGCTACGGTTTTAAGGAAAGTTTGGCAGAACCTGGTGGTAAAGAGCGCTTGGCTGAAGCTGTCAAAGACAATCCTCCAGTTCAACATCCCGTGATAAGGGTTCACCCCGAAAGCAAGCAAAAAGTTATTTTTGTAAACGCTTTATTTACAACCAAAATAATCGGCTTGCCCCAAAAAGAAAGTTCAGCAATTTTGGATTTTCTATATGATCACGTAATTACTGCTGAGTACACGTGTCGTTTTAATTGGGAGCCAAATTCTATTGCTATTTGGGATAACAGAAGCACTCAACATAAACCCATAAATGATTACTTTCCTGCTCATAGATTATTAGAGCGAGTGGCAATTGATGGGGATCAACCCTTTTAAACTAGTTTTTTATAAATTTTAATAAAACATTAACGACTGCCAATTCGTCAGTTTTTTCAGTTAGTGTCTCACAAGCACTTAAATATTTCGCATTGCCAATCTGATTTTTCCTAAAGTCATAAATTAATTTTGCAAAATCTTTATGTAGTTCAATATGCCCCTGAGTACAAAGAATGTGATCATCAATTACAAACATTCCATTAGGACATATTTTTGAGCCTGCAATTAATTTTGCTGTTTCTGGTAAGCTTATTACCTCATCTTGATGACTGAAGATTAGATTAAACTCGTTATATTCATAATCAAACTCAAAGTTTTGTTTAAATAAAGATATTGAATCTACTCCAACATGCCAACCCTTAGAGGAATTTTTTACTGATCCACCTAAAGCTTCTGCTACGACTTGATGTCCGAAACATATACCAATCAACTTTATTTTATTTTGATGTAGAGTCTGAATAAATTTCTTTAATTTATCAATCCAATTGGTTTTATCGTATGCACTTGCTTTACTTCCTGTAATTAAGTATGCATCGCAATCATCAATTTTTTTTGGATAGTGATCAAATTGAACTTCATATGTCTCAAACTGAATAGTTGGATCTACTGCCCAAAAAATTCTTGAAAACATTTCTGGGTATTGACCAAATGAAGATGCACCAGGTAGCTCCACGGTATCAGCATTAAGAATTCCTATTTTCATATCATATAAATTTCTTAATGTAGTATATTCAATTTATGAAAACTAATAGATTTTTTTTTATCATCTTATTAATTTCAATACCATTATCAGCAAATGGAATTGACGCCTCAATTAATGCTTATATTCAACCTTTATCGGATATTTTATCTAGTTTTATTTTTTATGAATTTATAATTTTTAATACTCCTATGCCTTTGATAGTTTTGTGGTTAATCGGAGGTGCGATTTTTTTTACGCTTTACTTTAATTTTTTAAATCTGCGTGGATTTAAACACGCATATAAATTATTAAGAGGAGATTTTACTAAGTCAGAAAATGAAGGAGAGCTTACACATTTTCAAGCACTATCTACTGCTGTATCAGGAACTGTTGGAATAGGAAATATTGCTGGAGTTGCAATTGTAATTTCTGTTGGTGGTCCTGGCGCTACTTTTTGGCTGATCATTGCAGGTTTTCTCGGGATGTCTACAAAATTTGCTGAATGTGTAGCTGGCGTAATGTTCAGAAGAGTTAATCCAGATGGCAGCATTTCTGGAGGCCCAATGTATTATCTTGAAGCTGGATTGCATCAAAAGAATCTTTCTTGGCTTGCAAAACCGATGGGATTATTTTACGCATGTGCAATTGTAATTGGATGTTTGGGTATAGGAAATATGTTTCAATCTAATCAGGCCTTCCAACAATTTATTTTCATGACTGGTGGGGACTCTAGTTACTTTGTTGATAAAGGTTGGTTATTTGGTGCAATTCTTGCCGGAATAGTCGGATTAGTAATCATTGGGGGAATCCAAAGCATAGCAAGGGTTACTTCAAAGCTAGTTCCATTTATGACATTAATCTATGTTTTGGGTTCTTTGATAGTAGTTATTTTAAATGCAGAAAAAGTGCCATGGGCATTGTCTGCAATATTTAATGAAGCATTTAATCCAACTGCTTTGGGCGGTGGAATGTTAGGAATAATGATCTTAGGATTTCAAAGAGCTGCATTTTCAAATGAGGCTGGCATTGGATCAGCTGCAATAGCTCACGCAACAGTAAAAACTCAAGAACCGGTTTCTGAGGGCTATGTTGGTCTAATGGAACCTTTTATAGATACTGTGATAATTTGCACACTTACAGCTTTAGTAATTTTAACAACAGTTTATGATCCAGAAATGGCAAGGGAAGGAATTCAAGGAATTGAATTAACATCAATGGCTTTCAGTAGCACTCTATCATGGTCAATAATACCATTATCATTTATTGCTTTATTGTTTGCATTTTCAACTATATTAACCTGGTCATATTATGGCTTGAAAGGGTGGACCTATATTATTGGAGAATCCTCAATAGCAGAAAATATTTTTAAAATATTTTTCTGTATTTTTATTGCTATTGGCTGCATGGTAAATTTAAAGTCAGTCTTAGATTTTTCTGATGCACTTATATTTATTGTAGCTTTGCCTAACATTTTAGGCTTATATATCTTGGCCCCCATAATTAAAAAAGAGTTGTTAAATTATCAAAAAAGGCTACAAAGTGGAGAAATACAAAATTACAGGGAATTAGATGGTTAAGGGAGATTGTGACTCAAAATTTCTGCCTGTTAAGGAAATTTTTTCTGAAGCGCTTGAAAGTGGATTTGAGACAGGTGCAGCTATAGCGATTGAACATAAGGGCAAACTCGTCGTAAATCTTTGGGGAGGATATAAAGATTTAGAGAAAACAAAGGAATGGAAGGAAGATACCTTAGTAAATGTTTTTTCTGTTACAAAGGGAATAACGGCTACATGTGCAGCAAGATTAATTGATAAAGGAAAGCTAAATCCAAATCAAAAAGTTAGTCATTACTGGCCTGAATATAATTGCAATGGTAAAGAAACTACAAAAGTTAGCGATATTTTATGTCATAGGGCCGGTATGTTTGGATTTAAAGGTGGAATTCCCTCTGGCTCATTTCAAGATTGGAGCAAGTTTGTTAAACACTTAGAAGCGCAAAGTCCTTATAGAAAACCAGGTTTATCTCAGGGTTATCATGCACTTACATATGGTTGGTTAGTTGGAGAAATCATAAGAAAGATCGATGGTCGAACGGTTGGACAATATTTTAAAGAGGAGATAGCTGAACCTTTAGGCATAGATTTTTATATTGGCCTTCCAAAAGAAAATTTTAGTAGGTGTGCAGATATGATATTGATTGAACTTGATTCCATCAAAGTTCCAGGCGGATTCTTAAAATATATTCCTGATTTTGTTTTACCGAAACGTATAAAAAACTTCAAGGAGGCCCTGAAGAGTGGAGACTTTGAAAAGGCATTTGAATTTAGAGAAGAAGATAGTAATGATTTTCAAAACTCTGAGGACTGGCGAATTGCAGAGATTCCCTCGGCAAATGGTCATGGAACAGCTAAAAGTTTAGCAAAATTATACGGAATTTTGAGTAATGGCTGCAGCAGAAACGGTATTGAAATAATGAATACCAAAACACTTGAGCTGGCTATTTCGATTCATTCAAGTGGCCCTGATTCAGTATTATTTGGAGCAGATATAAAATTTGGATTAGGTTATGAGCTTTCGCAGGGAATTTCTTTTCTTGGAAATGTTACACCAATTTTTAATAACAAGATGTTCGGTCATGCTGGTATTGGGGGCGCAGTTGCTTTTGGAGATCCTGAAAAAAACCTAGGATATGGATTTATTTGTAATCAACAGCATAAACCAAAAGAAATGTATAAAACTAATAACCAGCTTACAAAAGCCTTGTATTCAATAATCGAAAATTCTTAATTTGGTGCAGGAGCATTTCTCGAGAAGAAATTCCATAAAGAATCTTTTGGCGCTTCTCTTATCTCGCCTCCATTCATCAAAATGACTGAATCAATGTCCTCCATTAATTCAAAATAACCTAATTCTTTATAGCATTCTCTTGCTATCTTTAATGCTCTGATTGTCTCTGAGGTATTTGGTATATTTTCAATTACATACTTAGCTCTTCTTAAAGCTGCAACATATGCTTTCCTTCTAAGATAATATTCTGCTGCAACTAACTCACTTTTTGCTATCAATGCTCTTAGATAAATTAATCTTTGTGATGCGTAGGGTGCATATTGACTCTGTGGAAAACGTGTTAAAAATTCTGACAGTTCTCCGAAGGCCTGTTTAGCCCCTGAAATGTCTCTATCAGATAAATCTCTCTTAAAGACACGTGCGAATATTCCTTTATCTCTCGTATAGCTTGAAATACCTCTCATAAAATAGGCATAGTCAATATTTGGATGCCTTGGATTTAAGCGAATAAATTTTTCAGCTGCTTCATGAGACGCCTCATCTTCGCCATTCATATAGTATGCATATATTAGTTCTGACTGAGCTTGCTCAGCATATCGGCCAAATGGATAATTTGTTTCAATGGCTTGTAATGCTTCGATAGCAGAGAAGTAATTATTTGCTTTCATTCTCCGCTGAGCAAGATCATAATAGATTTGTTCAGGCTGCTCTAATACTGGACCATCTGAATTGCATGAAACGATAAAAACGACCTGAGTTATAACAATCAGCATTTTAAATTTGCGAAGATTTTTATATTTATTTATCACAGGTAAAGTATTTTACATTTATTAAAGCATTTGAGTTAATTCATTTAGATTAGATTGTAATATAGTTAAAAGGTTTTCAAATTAAATAAATGATTCACAAAGACATCGATGAAAAACTTAATAATTACCGACTAGATCAAGCTGCAACTTTTGTATTTGAAGATTTTTCACGCACCCAAATTCAAAGGTGGATAATTCAAGGTAATCTTTTAGTTAATGGCGAACACTTAAAAGCAAAAGACAAAGTACGAACAGGAGATGAGCTTATTTTAGATCCGGTCTCCGAGAAAAGAGTTTCATGGGACGGAGAGGATATTCCTTTAAATATTTTGCATGAAGAGGAAGATTTTTTAATTATAAACAAGTCGCCTGGGATGGTTATGCATCCTGGTGCAGGGTGTCACAGCGGAACTTTGGCAAATTCACTGGCTTATCACTTCCCTGATTTAACAGCTCTTCCAAGATGCGGAATAGTTCATAGATTAGATAAAGATACGTCCGGAGTATTAGTTGTAGCTAAAAATGAAAAATTTAGAAACTTTTTTGTCAATAAACTTCAAGAAAGATTAGTTTATAAAAAATATGAAGCAGTAGTAGTGGGTAAAGTAATTGGAAGTTTTTCTATTGATAAACCTATTGAGAGAGATCCTAGAAACAGAGTCCGCATGAGAGTTGGTGAAGATGGAAGGGAGGCTTTGTCGCATGTTTCATTAATTAAGTCTTATGGTGGCTATTCTCATATTTCTATTGAAATTGAGACCGGTAGAACTCATCAAATTAGAGTGCATTTAAGTCATCAAAGGCTTCCTATTATTGGAGATAATTTATACAACCCAAGAAATATTGTTGCAAAACGGACCTCAATAAGATTATTAGACTGCATTCAAAATTTCACTCGGCAAGCCTTACATGCTTCAACAATAAGATTTCCATCCATAAACAGAGATGATGCTTATGAATTTAAGGCAGAACTTCCTCAAGACATGAAGTCTTTAATTGAGTTAATGCAGTAGCCTGAAAGTGCTTTAAGATAGGTAATAAACTTGTTTTTAACCATAATTAATGTATAAAACTCTTTACTTTTTAGTAAAAAATCTAATTTCATGAAACTTTCAGGCGGAGATCTGTTGTTACGAGCTCTTAAAGAGGAGGGAGTAAAGTTTATATTTGGCTATCCAGGTGGCGCAGCCTTGCACATTTATGATTCTATATTTAAACAAAAGGCTTGTGATCATATTCTAGTTCGTCATGAACAAGGGGCAACTCATGCAGCTGATGGTTATTCACGAGCCACCGGAAAACCAGGAGTTGCTTTAGTAACTTCTGGCCCTGGTGCAACAAATGCAATTACAGGCTTGGCAACTGCTTATATGGATTCGATTCCTCTTATTGTAATTTCTGGTCAAGTACAGAGCCATTTAATTGGCACAGATTCATTTCAAGAAACAGATATGATTGGCATTTCTAGACCAATAGTTAAACATAGTTTTATTGTTCAAAATACTCAAGATATTCCTAGGATCGTTCAAGAGGCATTTCATATAGCTACAACTGGAAGACCTGGACCGGTTGTTATTGATATTCCAAAAGATAAAACTGATCCAGCAAATCTTTATGAATATAAAAAACCAAAAGAGGTCTCGTTAAGGTCGTATCAACCTCGGATCTCTCCTCATCCAGGGCAGATTAAAAAAGCATGTAAAAATATTTTATCTGCTGAGCGCCCAGTAATTTATGCTGGTGGAGGAGTGATTTTAGGAAATGCGCATAAAGAACTCATTGCCTTAAATAAATTATTAAAAGCTCCAGTTACCAATACTCTGATGGGTTTAGGTGTTTATCCTGCAAAGGATAAATATTTCATGGGAATGTTGGGCATGCATGGAACTTATCAGGCAAATATGGCAATGCATAATGCTGACGTTATCATTGCAATCGGCGCAAGATTTGACGATCGTATAACAAATACACCTTCATTGTTTGCCCCAAATGCAAGAATTATTCATATAGATGTTGATCCTGCCTCCATATCAAAAATTATTAATGCAGACATCCCTATCGTCGGACAAGTTAAAGAATCGCTTATTGCGCTTATAAAAGAAATTAAGCGGTCAAAAATAAAAATTGATACAGATGCTATTGAGTCATGGAATTTGCAAATTGCTCAATGGAGAAAAAAACATGGCCTTGATCATGATCTATATCTCAAAAAAAGCAAATCTAAAATGATACTTCCTCAGGTTGTTGTGCAAGAACTTTATCATGCAACAAATGGAAATGCTTGGGTTACATCAGATGTAGGTCAACATCAAATGTTTGTAGCTCAGTATTATCATTTTAATAAGCCAAGACGGTGGGTAAATTCTGGTGGTTTGGGAACCATGGGTTTTGGTTTACCAGCTGCTATGGGTGTTAAATTAGCTTTCCCAAAAGATGAGGTTGTTTGTGTTACTGGTGAAGGGAGTATTCAGATGTGCATTCAAGAGCTATCAACATGTTTGCAATATAACTTACCCATAAAAATTATAAATATTAATAATGAGGCTCTCGGTATGGTCAGACAATGGCAGGATATGAATTATGGAGGACGGCACTCAGCAAGCACTTATTCCGATTCTTTGCCTGATTTTGTGAAATTGGCTGAATCATATGGACATATTGGTATGAAGGTAACAAAAAAAACAGACCTAAAGAAAACCTTAGAGAAAGCATTTTCTTTGAAAGATAGATTGGTATTTGTTGATGTCTATGTCGATCCAAATGAACATGTATATCCGATGTTAGTTGCTCCAAATGGAAGTATGAAAGACATGTGGATCAAAAAAAATATAAAAGCGTGAAAAGAATAGTATCTATATTGATTGAAAACAAACCTGGAGCATTGGCTAGGGTCGTTGGTTTATTTCATCAGCGTGGATACAACATTGAAACTCTAAATGTTGGTCCTGTTTTTGATGGAAGCTACTCAAGAATGACAGTTACTACTCGTGGCTCAGAAAACGATGTTGAACAAATAACGAAACAGATTAATAAAATAATTGATGTTATCAAGGTATCTGATTTAACTGAGGGAGAGCATCATGAATATGAATTTATTATGGTCAAGTTTAAACAGAATGCAAAGATTCAGAAAATCCTTGCTAAGCTTCATGGAAAAATTCACGAAAAAAATAAACATGCCATTGTTATGTCTGCATGGGGCACTTCAAGTGACATAGAAACAGCTATAAAAGCTATTGGAAAAGCTAATTTACTTGAAATAGTAAGATCAGGAAGTATAGGCCTGCATGAGGGTGAAAAGGTATTAAAAATTTAGGAGCTTAATAAAATGAAAATTTTTTACGATGATGACGCTGATATTTCAATTATCCAACAACTTAAAGTAACTATCGTTGGATATGGATCTCAGGGGCATGCGCATGCAAATAATCTTCATGATTCAGGAGTAGACGTAACAGTTGCTTTGAGAGAGGGCTCCGCATCATGGAATAAAGCAGAGGAAGCTGGATTAAAAGTTGCTACTGTTTCAGATGCAATTTGTGATGCAGATTTGGTTATGATACTTGCGCCAGATGAATTTCAGCAAGGACTATATGAATCTGAAATCAAAGCAAACCTCAAGCAAGATGCTGTCCTAGCATTTGCTCACGGTTTTAATATTCATTTTAAAAAAATTGTTCCTGGAGAAAAAACATCTGTAATTATGATTGCTCCAAAGGGCCCTGGACATACAGTAAGAAATACCTATGTTAATGGTGGAGGAGTACCATCTTTGATTGCAATATACCAAGATGGAGATAACCCAAATGAATATAGCGCAAGAGATATTGCACTTTCATATGCTAAGGCAAATGGAGGAACAAGAGCAGGAGTTTTAGAAACAACTTTTAAGGAAGAAACCGAAACCGATCTGTTTGGTGAACAGGCTGTTTTATGTGGTGGTATGACAGCTTTAATTAAGGCAGGATATGAAACTTTGGTAGATGCTGGTTACAGCCCTGAGATGGCATATTTTGAGTGCTTACATGAAACAAAATTGATAGTTGATCTTATTCATGAGGGCGGTATAGCAAATATGCATTATTCCATCTCAAATACTGCAGAATTTGGTGATTACATATCTGGTCCTAAAATTATTACCAGTGATACAAAAGAAGCCATGAAAGGAATATTAAGTAGAATTCAATCAGGAGAATTTGCGGATAAATTTCTAAATGACTGTCGGCAAAGTAATGATGGAACAGGCGGCCCCGTGATGAAAGAAATGCGTAAAAATACTGCATCTCATTCGATAGAAGAGGTTGGAGCTGAGTTAAGATCAAAGATGAAGTTCCTTAATACAGAACGATTGGTTGATAAAGACAAAAATTAGTAATAAAACCTGTTGATATTTGTATCTAAGGGTATACAATTCAACATTCCTGCCTTGAGCTGGTGTATTCTTTTAACATATTTGGTTACTCGTGTGGGTGTTCAAAATACGAGATATATATTTTT
>TARA_B100001121_G_scaffold26232_2_pt1 | contig 10859 bp, 10 predicted proteins | sample TARA_B100001121 | Tara Oceans TARA_B100001121 (sample SAMEA2622817) | marine metagenome | biome: marine biome (ENVO:00000447); feature: surface water layer (ENVO:00002042); material: "saline water (ENVO:00002010), including plankton (ENVO:xxxxxxxx)" | depth 5 m
GAAACTTTTATTTCTGGTAATGCATCAAAAGGATCTCAGCTGGTTGAATCTTGTGCTGCCTGCCACGGCGCTGATGGAAATAGTATAAGTACAGATTGGCCAAAATTAAATGGTCAAAATCAAAAGTATATTTATGAACAATTAAAATATTTTAGAGATGGAGAAAGAATGAATGCTTTGATGATGTCTGTAACGCCTTATTTACAGACTTTAGAAGATGAAGACCTATTAGATATTGCTGCTTTTTATTCACAATATAATGTCACCGTTGGACAGGCAAAAAATGACGAGGATTTACTCACTCTTGGGACACAGCTGTATAGATTTGGAAATATAAAAAAACAAATACCAGCCTGTACTTCATGTCACTCCGTTTATGGTGAGGGGAATAGTCTTGCAGGCTATCCTTCAGTTGCGGGACAACAAGTTGGTTATTTGACCTCTTCTTTAAAGGCTTATAGATCTAAAGAAAGGAATGCTGGAGAATCTTCACTAGTAATGCAAGCAATTGCAGAAAATCTAACTGATAATGAAATAGATGCTTTAGCGAATTATATGCATGGGTTGTATCAATGAAAAAAATTAATTTAGTAACATTATTTCTTGCTGTTTTTACTATTACAGCTAATGCGGAATATAGAGTAGGCCAAGACTATGAAATAGTTAAAAATTCTCTTCCTGTTAAGAAAGACGGTGTTGTAGAGGTCGTAGAGTCTTTTTGGTATGGTTGCAGGGGCTGTTATTCATTTGAACCGGCTATAAATGATTGGGCTTCAAAACAAGGTGATGATGTTAAATTTTCAAAAATGCCTGTTCCGTGGAGTAGCATTCACCAATTACATGCACAGCTTTACTATACAATTGATGCTTTAAATCTTGATTCATCAACCCACTCAGCAGTTTTCGTAACAATCCATGATGAGGGCAATCTTTTAGGATCAACAAAAAGAATTAAAGATTTTTTAGTGAAGTTTGGAATTGCTCCAGAGGTAACAGAGAAATATTTAAATTCATGGTCTATCAAACAAAAAATAAATCGTGATGCAAAACATGCTAGGCAGTTAAAGATTGATTCAACACCTATGATTGTTATTGATGGCAAGTATATCGTTAGACCAGATAGGTCTTATGAAGAAATGTTTAAAATTGTTGATTATTTAATTGAACTGCAAAAACCTAATTCTTGAAAATTATGAGAAGTAAGATACTACTATTGATACTACCTTTATGTTTTTTATTTTTATTTAATGGTAAAAAATATGAGGATGCTGTAAAGAACAGGTTGTTTGTTCCTGTAAAAATATGTTTAGAAGGACAAGATTGCGGAACTGCCTCTCAAACTAATCAAGTCTCAGCTGAAGAACCCATTGCCGTAAAAAAAGTTGAACTTTCTGAAGGATCAGAACATACGATAAAAATGTTAAATTCAGGCTCAGGCGGTCAGATGATTTTTGAGCCAGCCGTCATCAAAGTTTCAAAAGGAGATACGATTCATTTTAAGGCAGTAGATATGTCACACAATTCGGCAACTATCGAAGGCATGCTTCCTGCAGGAGCCAAATCTTGGGCCGGAGAAATGAATAGTGACATAAGCGTAACTTTAGATACTGAAGGCGTATATGTTTATCAATGTGATCCTCATGTAATGATGGCAATGATTGGAGTAATTCAGGTTGGTGAAGCTGTTAACATGAACGAGATTAAAGAGGAATCCCAGAAATTAAAATCTTCTTTTGTAATGAACTCTGAGAGAATTGATAATTATTTAAATCAACTTTAATCTTTTTCTAATTTATCCAATCTCTCTTCGAGATCAGAAATAATTCTTTCAAGATTTTCATATTTAGATTTTTTTACATATCCGCTCTGCTCAATTATTTTTTCTATTTGTGGCGAAATTTTTGTTTCAATATCAGAAATAACATCTTTTGGAATAAGGCTTCCAAATTTTTTAATTTCCTTCTCAAGAATTTTTTTTAATGCTGCTGATAGATCTTTATTAGCCATATTTATTTTTAACTATCTTAGGTAAATTTTTCCAAGAACTAAATTCATTTGGTTTTGGAAAATTTTGTTCCCAATTTGATTCATTATTATTAAACCACAAAACTTCAATGCCAAGTTCATATGCAGCTAATATATCATTTATTTGGTGGTCACCAATATGCAAAACTTCATCAAATTTGATATCTGGCACAATCTCAATTGCTTTATCAAAATGTGCTCTGTTTGGCTTACTATTCTTTGCCTCAAGAGAGCTAATAGAAAAACTAAAATATTTTCCGATGTTAAACCTAAAAATATCAGCATTACCATTTGTTAAAACACCTAGTATGTATTTATTTGATAATTGTTTGAGTGCTTTTTCGACACCATTAAAAAGTTTAACTTCATGACGCTTACTGATAAATACTGTAAATGCATCATTAACAATTTTATCTCGATGTTTTACAGGGGTAATATGATTAAGTTTTTTTCTAAAAATTTCTTTTCTTAATTTACTTATATCCCATTTAATAGATTCATCTTCTTTTATTAACTCCTCTCTGAGACTGAGAAAGTCATCTAAGTCACCCCAATTTATTTTACCAACCTTGTTTTCAATCCACTTTCTGGTTTCAATTTCTGCTTTTGTAATAGTTGGCACGTTATCCCACAAAGTATCATCCAGATCAAAGGTTATCATTCGAATATTTCTATTCATTTTTTTGCTCTTGGGTGTGCTTGATCATAGATTTTAGCAAGGTGCTGATAGTCTAATTTTGTGTATATTTGTGTCGTAGATAGCGAGCTGTGGCCAAGTAATTCTTGTATAGTTCTTAAGTCACCACTAGATTCAAGCATATGTGTAGCAAAACTATGTCTTAGCATATGAGGATGTATAGGAGGTAGACCTTGTTTCATAGCCATTTTTTTCAATCTTAGTTGAACACTCCTAACACTGAGCCTAGTTCCTTTAGAGTTGAGAAACAGAGCCTTTGTTTTAGTTTTAATTTTCTTCCTTTCTTCTAACCAATTCTTAATTGCTTTTATAGCAAACCTACCCATAGGAACCAATCTAGTTTTAGAACCCTTTCCAAGAACCCTTAGAAAGCTCATATCATCTTCAAAATCTGACAAATTAATATTTACTGTTTCTGAAACTCTGAGTCCAGAAGAATACATTAGTTCTACTATAGCCACATCTCTTATTTCAATAACATTGGCAGGCTTAAAATTTAGCAATTGCTCAACATCTTCTGGAGACAGGACCTCAGGTAAATTACTTGGAGATTTCGGAGCGGTTATCAATTCAAAGGGCGAAGAATCTATTAAATTATTTTTTTTAAGAAAACGAAAAAAACCTTTAGCTGAAGATAAGTGTCTTTGAATGCTTTTTGGATTATTATTTTGATTGTATAGATTACCAATCCATGCAGAGCAAATCTCGGGCGTAATATCCGAGTAATCTGAGATTTTTAATTCATCAATAAATGTACTCAATTTTTTTAAATCACGCCTGTAAGATTTTGTTGTATTTTCAGAAAGATTTTTTACTTCTGAGATATAAATTAGATATTGACTTATATCTTTAGGAATAAATGTAGATTCATTCATAGATTATTTTTCAAGTTTTTTCTCTAAAACATCTCTAATATATTCTATGAATGTTGTATCTTCATCCCCTAAATATTTTGTTCTGTCATAACTTCCAAGCATTAGAAGGCCAATTTCATTTTTAGCTACAATAACAGTAAGCGCCATTGACTCAATTTTTTTATCTTTAAAAAGTACATTCATTCTCTCTGATGAGAAAGAACCACAATGTATTGCACCCTTGTGAAAAGAAAGACCTGTTGATTGTTCTAATTCGTCCAACTTTTTATCCTTAAAAAAGGCAAGTATGGGTTTATCAACTTTGAATTCTTCTTTAAAAGCATTCTCAACAACATCTATTATTTCTTTCTTATTTTTTGCACTCAATATTTGAAGCGTAAGACTTTTTGATTTATTAAATAAATCCTCATTAATAGATGCCGTTTTAATAAATGTATTTAATAAGCCCATAAGATTTTTATGTTCGTCTCTAAGTTTTGCTACTTGTCTTTCTAGTAACGATGATGCAGATCCAGAATCATGTTTAAATTTCAGTTCACTCACTAGGGATTCCCTTGTTTCAAAGAAATTTAAATTTTCTAATAAAAATAATTCAACATCTTTAGGATTTAATTTTTTACTCATTTATATTTCCTTTATAAGAAAAACCTGTTGGCCCTGACATTAATATACCATCTTTAACATGCTTGAATTTTAATTCTCCACCCATCGAAATAACCTTGAATAAATTGTCTTTTTGGTTGATAAATTTTGATGCTACGCAAAGGGATGCAGAACCACATGATAACGTCTCTCCCACACCATTTTCATATGTTCTGATTTGAATATGGTTCCCATTCTTTTTAAAAATTGAGAGATTTATATTATTTTTTTTCAAAAATTTATCCAGGTCTTTATATAGCCTATCTAAATCAAACATTTTTATAGATTGTTTCTCAATACATAAATGATTATTGCCAATATTTGAAAAAAAGAATTTTCTTCCTGCCACTGCTTCAATTCTATTATTAATATCTTTAGATATCTTCATTTCTGTTGGTTTCTCAACAAGAACAGAAACGTCTGTTTTATTTAGTGGAGTACATAAAATATTCTTAGTTTTAGTTTGAATTTCTATAGTAGATAATGGATAAAAACTATTGTTCCATATGTATCTAGCCCCACATCTAATTCCATTCAGACACATTCCAGCTTCGGTCCCGTCCGAGTTATAAAATTTTATAAAAAAGTGTTTATTAGACTTTGTTGGTAGACAGATATGAATTAACTGATCAAAGCCAATACCCTTATTTCTATTTGATATTTTCTTAATAAAGTTTTTTTTGATTTTGATTTCGTTATCTAATGAGTTAACGATGACAAAGTCATTACTATTTCCATGCCATTTTTCGAAAGCAATATTCATTGAATAATGTTATTTTAAAAGACTAATGGGCCTTTGACACCACAGCTTATAACTAAAAATAATAAACAAAAATAAAAAAAATTTTTTAATAAAATCATGCTACATTTTATTAATACTTATAAGTTTCTTCCTTGTATGGCCCTTCTTGTGGAACATTAATATACTCTGCTTGTTCTTTGGTAAGTTGCGTCACTGTTCCACCAAAGCCTTGGACCATAAGGCTTGCTACCTCTTCATCCAATTTTTTAGGTAGAACTTCAACAGTTAGCATTTCAGCTTTTTTATCTGCGTCATTCACATTTGCATATCCTTGCTTGTATAAATGAATTTGTGCTAAAACCTGATTTGCAAATGACCCATCCATAATTCTACTTGGATGACCCGTAGCATTACCAAGGTTAACTAATCGTCCTTCTGCAAGAAGGATAATATAGTTCTTGCTTGAAAGATCTGGTGTTCCATCTGGAGGCGTATCTCTAAAGACGCGATGCACTTGGGGTTTAATCTCATCCCAATAGTAGTTTTCTCTCATAAAAGCAGTATCTATTTCATTATCAAAATGACCAATATTACATACAACAGCAGTATTTTTTAAAGTACTTAACATTGCTGAATCGCATACATTCACATTTCCAGTTGTTGTAACTATAAGATCTGTATCACCCATAACTTCCATATTAATATCTTTAGGATCTCTAGTAACAACTCCATTTTTATAGCAGGAAACTACTGCAAAACCATCCATGCACGCTTGCATAGCGCATATTGGATCTGATTCGACAACGCTTACAATCATTCCTTCTTGGGCTAAACTTGCTGCTGAACCTTTTCCGACATCGCCGTAGCCAATAACAAGGCCTTTTTTGCCTGATAACAACATATCAGTACCTCTTTTTAGAGCATCATTAAGGCTATGTCTACAACCGTATTTATTGTCATTTTTGGCTTTTGTAACCGAGTCATTTACATTAATTGCAGGTATTTTTAGTTCGCCTTTTTCTAACATCTCTTTGAGTCTATGAACCCCTGTGGTAGTTTCTTCTGAAACACCATGAATTGTCTCCAACATATCTGGAAATTTTGCATGCACCATAGCAGTTAAATCACTACCATCGTCAAGAATCATATTTGCATCCCACGGTTTACCATCTTTACAAATAGTTTGTTCTATACACCACTCATATTCTTCTTCAGTTTCGCCTTTCCAAGCAAAAACGGGTACTCCTCTTGCAGCCATAGCAGCTGCTGCATGATCTTGAGTTGAAAATATATTACAAGAAGACCATCTCAATTCAGCCCCAAGCTCTATAAGTGTTTCCATCAATACTGCTGTCTGAATAGTCATATGAATACAACCCATTATTTTAGCCCCAGACAATGGCTGTTCATCTTTATATTTTTCCCTGAGTGCCATCAAGGCTGGCATTTCATTTTCAGCAAGAGAGATTTCTCTTCTACCGAACTCAGCCATATTTATATCAGCTACTTTATAATCATTTTCCATTCTATTTCCTTATATTAAATTTTATTGTGAAATTTCTGAGACCTTATCTGTCTTTTCCCATGATAAATCTATATCAGTTCTACCAAAATGACCATAGGCTGCTGTCGGAAGATAAATAGGTCTTTTTAAATCAAGCATGCTTATAAGACTTTTTGGTCTTAAATCAAAGTTATCTTCTACAATTTTTTCAATTGCTTCTTTTGATATCTTTTCGCTATTAAAGGTATTTACATTTATTGAAGTAGGCCTTGCAACGCCAATTGCATATGAAACTTGTATTTCACAATAATCAGCAAGACCAGCAGCAACTATGTTCTTTGCTACGTATCTTGCTGCATATGCAGCAGAACGATCTACTTTTGAAGGATCTTTTCCAGAAAATGCACCACCACCATGTCTAGCCATGCCACCATAGGTATCGACTATAATTTTTCTACCGGTGAGGCCACAATCACCAACAGGTCCGCCAATCACAAACTTGCCAGTAGGATTTATGTATATTTTTGTTGAATCAAGTATCCACTCGTGTGGAACAATTGGTTTAATTATTTTTTCCATCACTTGATCTTTAATTTCTTCTTGGGTGACATCTTCATCATGTTGCGTAGATAAAACAATAGCTGAAAGACCTTCGATTGTTTTTCCATCGTCCGAATATATTGCACTAACTTGGCTTTTTGCATCTGGTCGAAGCCATGACAATTCACCACTTTTCATAACATCAGCCTGCTTTTTTACCAATCTATGAGAAAGATCAATTGGTAATGGCATAAGAGATTCTGTTTCTGTGCATGCATATCCGAACATTAGTCCTTGGTCACCGGCTCCCTGCTCTAAGTTTTCTCCTTCACCTTCTGTAACACCTTGTGAAATATCAGGAGATTGTTCAAAGACTAAGTTTGTGAATTCACATGTATCACCATTAAATCCATATTCGTCTGTGTTGTAACCAATATCATTAATAGTTTGTCTTACAATCGGCTCCAAATCGGGGGAGCCTAGGGAGGTAATTTCGCCTGCAATGTATACCATATTATTTTTGATCATTGTTTCGCAAGCAACTCTACTATTTGGATCTTCTGCTAAATAAGCATCTAAGACAGCATCTGATATTTGATCACAGACTTTATCTGGATGTCCTGCTGAAACTGATTCCGATGTAAATATATAACTCATAAATTTTCTCCCCAACAATAATGTGAAAATTTTTTTTAGATTTTTTACTTTAAAAAAAGATTGTGATCACAATTAGACTATTTTATATCAAAAAAACAAATTTTTTCTATGCTTTTGACTTTAAAAATATTATTATCCTTAAAAGCAAAATGGGAAATAAAATTTGCAACAAAATAACTCAATAAATGCCCTTAGATTCCTATCAGCTGATGCTGTTCAAAAAGCAAACTCTGGACATCCCGGTATGCCGATGGGTATGGCTGAGATTGCAACAGCACTTTGGAGTAAGCACTTAAAACATAATCCTTTAAATCCGCGCTGGTTTAATAGGGATAGATTTGTTTTATCAAATGGACATGGGTCAATGCTGTTATATAGTTTGCTTCACTTAACTGGCTACGATCTATCTATTGATGATTTGAAAGATTTTAGACAGTTAAAATCAAAAACTCCCGGACATCCAGAATACGATATTGATATTGGCGTCGAAACCACAACAGGTCCTCTAGGGCAAGGCATTGCAAATGCAGTTGGTATGGCTATTTCAGAGAAAATACTTGCAGCCGAATTTAATGAGGAGGACATTAAACCGATTGATCACTATACATATGTTTTTCTTGGAGATGGCTGTTTGATGGAAGGAGTTTCTCATGAGGCATGTTCATTTGCAGGCACACATAATCTTGGAAAACTAATATGTTTTTATGATCAAAACGGAATTTCAATTGATGGCGAGATAGAAAATTGGTTTACTGATGATTCAATTGAAAGATTTAAAAGTTATGGATGGCACACAATAAGTGTTGATGGTCACAATGTTGAAGAAATTGAAAAAGCTATAGAAGAGGCAAAGAAAGAATCTGATAAGCCTTCTATGATTTTTTGCAAAACCACAATTGGTTTTGGTTCTCCAAATAAATCAGGAACAGCTGATGTTCATGGAGCGCCTCTTGGAGAAGAAGAAATTAATAAAACTAGAGAGGCCTTGGAATGGACATATAAGCCATTTGAATTGCCTGAGGATGTTTATGAGTTTTGGAATGCAACTGAACAGGGCTCATCTTTAAATTTAGATTGGGATAATTTGATGTCTTCTTATGAAGAAAAATATCCAGAAAAGTCAAAAGAATTAAACAGAAGAATTAATGCAGATCTTCCTCAGAGTTTTGAGAATGATTTTGATAAATTTCTAGCTGAATGTGACAAAAATAATAGTGCAATGGCTACAAGAAAAGCTTCAAAAGCTTGTTTAGACTTTTTTGTAAAAGAAATGCCAGAATTAATAGGAGGTTCAGCAGACTTAACGCCTTCCAATAATACTTTTTCTGCATCAAGCTCAACTTTTTCAAACGAAAACCCATCAGGAAATCATATAAATTATGGAGTTAGAGAGTTTGGAATGTCAGCTATCATGAATGGAATGGTTCTTCATGGTGGCATTAAACCATATGGGGCAACCTTCCTTGTATTCACAGATTATGCCAGAAATGCCGTTAGGCTTTCTGCACTTATGGGCTTACCAAATATATTTGTTTACACCCATGACTCAGTTGCACTTGGTGAGGATGGTCCAACTCACCAACCAATAGAACATATGGTGACTTTGAGATCTACTCCAAATCTAAATAATTGGAGACCGGCTGATTTGGTTGAGACTGCAGTTGCATGGAAAGAGGCGATAAGTTCTAAATCAACACCAACATGCTTAATATTTAGCAGACAAGGAACCTCTCCAATATCAAGAAGTACTGAACAGATTTCTAATATTCAAAAAGGCGGATATTTGCTTGAAACAAATCCAGATCCTCATCTGACAATTGTTGCTACGGGGAGTGAGGTTCAGCTTGCAATAGATGCAGCAAATGAATTAAAAACAAACTCTATAAAGGCAAACGTTGTATCAATGCCTTCTTTAGATATTTTCATGCAACAAAAAGAAGATTTCCAAAATAGCATTATAGATCCTGACAAACCAATTTTAGTTGTTGAATGCAGTCACCCAAACTCCTGGTATAAGATCTTAAATAGAGGTGACATGGTAATAGGCATAGAAAGTTTTGGTGAGTCTGCTCCAGGCAATGAGCTACTAAAGCATTTTGGGTTTACAAAAGAAAATGTTATTAATGCAGCAAAGTCATTAATAAATGATTAACCTTTCTTCACTAGAAATAAAAAACAAAAATCTCGTTATTCGAGTGGATATGAATGTTCCTATATCAGGCGGCAATGTTTTGGATACAACCAGAATTACAGCATGCATACCAACAATTGATTATGCACTAAAAAATAAAGCAAAGATTCTATTAGTAAGTCATCTTGGTAGGCCTACTGAAAGTGTTTTCGAAGATCAATTTTCTTTAAAGCCGGTCGCAGCATGCCTAAGTGAAATTATTGATGAGTCTGTTGAGGTTGTTGATCAACTTGACTCTAAAAAAATATTTAATAGCGCATCAAGAGTTCAGATTCTTGAAAACATTAGATTTTTTAAGGGTGAAAAAGATAACTCTGATGAGCTTGGTAGCATCTTGGGAAGTTTAGGCCATATATATGTTTATGATGCATTTGGTACTGCACATAGAAAGCAAGCTTCGACACATTCTGCAATTAAACATGCTTCTATTGCATGTGCTGGCCTATTAATGGAAAAAGAGAATAGTTTTCTTTCACAAGCATTAAATGTAGATGATAGGCCATATTTAGCAGTTATTGGTGGAGCAAAAGTGTCAACCAAGCTTGAACTTATAAAGCATATTAGTGATGTAGCAGACAATATTATTGTTGGAGGAGGTATCGCAAATACTTTTTTAAAAGCTTCAGGAAAAAACATAGGCACATCATTAGTAGAGGATTCAATGCTAGATGTGGCGAAAAACATACTTAATCAGAAAAAGATAATCTTGCCTGAAAGAGTAGTGACATCAAAGACATTTGATGGAGAGAATGTTAATAAAAAATCAATTCATGATATTTTAGAAAATGAGATGATTCTAGATGCCTGTTTGGAGAAAGAAGTTATTTCTTTGATTCATAGCGCAAAAACAATTTTATGGAATGGTCCTATGGGAGTATTTGAGAATATCCACTTTGAGGAGGGTACTAGAGAGCTTGCAAAAGCTATAGCAAAATCGGAAGCCTTTTCTATAGCTGGAGGAGGAGAAACATTATCTGCAATTAATA
>TARA_B100001121_G_scaffold292977_1_pt1 | contig 10798 bp, 8 predicted proteins | sample TARA_B100001121 | Tara Oceans TARA_B100001121 (sample SAMEA2622817) | marine metagenome | biome: marine biome (ENVO:00000447); feature: surface water layer (ENVO:00002042); material: "saline water (ENVO:00002010), including plankton (ENVO:xxxxxxxx)" | depth 5 m
CCCATTTATCAATATTGTCAAAAAAACTTCTTGGTTTTCCTAAAGTATTTTTTGTTACTATAGCTTTTACGATAGATCCTGATTTGATTAATTTTTTAAAGATTTCAAATTTTACATCTTCTCGATTTAAAACTTGAGTAATATTGTTTATTATAAGTGGATTTCTTAAATCAGGTTTATCTGTTCCATATTTTTCCATTGACTCATTAAAAGGAATGCGTGGAAATTTCTCAAACATAATTTTTTTTGTAGAAAATTTTTTAAATAATCCTACCATTAGTTTTTCAACTACCCTAAAAATATCTTCTTGATCTACAAAAGACATCTCCAAATCTAATTGATAAAATTCTCCAGGACTTCTATCAGCTCTTGCATCTTCGTCCCTAAAACATGGTGCTATTTGAAAATATTTATCAAAACCCGAAACCATAATTAATTGTTTAAATTGTTGAGGTGCTTGAGGGAGTGCATAAAATTTTCCTGGGTTTAGTCTACTAGGTACTAAAAAATCTCTTGCTCCCTCTGGACTAGATGAAGTCAGAATAGGAGTTTGATACTCTAAAAAACCAAGTTTCAACATTTCTGTTCTTATAAAAGATATTACTTTGGATCTCAAAATTATGTTATTGTGCATCTCTTCTCTTCTGAGATCTAAAAATCTATATTTTAATCTAATATCCTCTGGATAATCTTGCTCACCAAACACTGGGATTGGTAGTTCTTTTGACTCAGATAAAATATCAACAGTATTTATTGCTATCTCGATTTTGCCTGTGCTTAGCTCCGAATTTATGGTTCCTTCACTTCTTGCTAAAACTTTTCCAGAGATTTTTAAAACAGACTCAGGTCTAATTTTTTCAAGAATAGGAAAATACTTATTATTATTTTCTATAACACATTGAGTAATTCCATAGTGGTCTCTTAGATCAATGAATAGTAAATTTCCGTGATCCCTTTTCCTGTGAAGCCAACCTGATAAAACAACATTTTCTTCTATAGCCTTTTCATTTAATTCTGAACAATTGTGTGTTCTAAATTTATTCATTGATTTAATACTTTTTTTATTAAATTAATATTTATTGATTTACCAGAAGATAACGACAATTCGTCTAAATCAACCAAAAATTTAAACATTTTTTCATAAGAACGGTCAACATTCTTAATAATATACTCAGATACTTTTGGGTTCAAATATATTTGTTTATCCGAAAAAGATTTTGAGATGATTACTTGAAGTAAATCATCTGTAGGTAAATCAATTCCAATAAAAATAAAACTATTTAATCTTGATTTTAAATCTTTAAGCTTTATTTCAAATTTGTTTAGTTGCAACTTACTATTGATTACAATAAAATTTTCCAACTGTTTTGATTGATTCAATATAGAATATAATAATTTACCTTCAATTTTATTTTTAAAATTATCAATAATCAGACAATCGAAGTTTCTTAATTCTGAAATTATTTTGTCATTTACATTAATTTCATCAACAACTTTTAATTTTTTTATTTTTTTTTCGAGAATTTTAGATAAATGGGTTTTTCCTGATCCAGTTGGTCCGATTATATTTACCCATTTGCCAGGCCAGTTAGGCCAACTTTCAATTAATTTATAAGCAGAAAAGTTGTTACTAGAAACAAAAAAATCTTGTTCGAAGTATCTAGTTTTAAATGGAAATTTAAATACTAACTGGCTCATTATACAAGCTTAATACTCCATTCATCATCTTTTAATCTCAAAAAGATTTTTTGGTTTTCTAATTGTTTAATAATTTTATCCAGTTTGCCTAAGTATTTGATTTTTAAAATTACAAAATCCTTGTTAAATTTTTGCACATAAACTTGGTCGATCAAATCAATTTTTTTAATTCTTTCTTCTAAATCAACTAAATTATTTTTAGTATTTACATTAAACTTTGTATTTAAAAAGGAAGGAGTTTTTATATCTATTAAATTTTGTAATTTTAATAAACTAATTAATTCCTCATTTATAACTTTTATTATTTTAGCGTAAAATTCTTCTTGATTTAAGCTTGATCTTTTTATGGATAAACTTTTATCTATATCTTTTTCTAAAAATTTTGTTTTTAAAAATATTTTTTCAGATTTAGAATTATTATCTTCTATGAAAACAAGAGCTAAATTTTTTCCATTATATTCAGGGTACAAATTTTTTAAATCTAAATTAAATAAATCATTTTTTTGCGAGTTAATTTTTTGTATCGTCTCTATATTTTCTAGGGGTAGAATAAACTCAACGAGTTTATTTTCACTATTTAAGTTCCATTTATTGTAAAAATAATTGTTATTATACAAATTTATTTCATTATCTTTCAAAAAAATTGGTAAAAGAAATATCTCTTTATTTGTAATTTCTGCATAAGCTATATTGTTTATATAAAATAAATTGTGCAGCTTATCTTTATCAAATGAAATATTGTAAATAAATACTTCTTGATTTTTCAATTTTTTGTTTAAATTTTGGACCTGATAATAAGATACAAGTTCTTTAATTTCTGAAAAACTTAATTTTGATAATTTTTTAAAATCTTTTTGTAATAAGATTTTTTTTTTTAATAATTCAAACCCCGTTTTTATAGCTTGATTAGCCATTTCTTGATTTGATACATTAGATTTTTTTATTATCTCAATATTATTAACATTAAAAATGCTATCTTTTGATAAAACATTTCCTGTTTTAAAAAAAATAATTAAAATAAGAGCAGTTAAACTAAAAATTTTCATAAAATTAGATATCAATTTATAAATGAAAAAAATGCAAAATAATTATAAAAAAAGTGGCGTAAATATTTCATTAGCAAATAAATTAGTTGAACATATTTCAAAATTATCAAAAAAAGGTGTCAAAAAAAAGAAAAAATCCTTTGCAAACGATTCTATAGGAGGATTTGGTTCTATATTTGATATAAGCAAAAGCAACATCAAGGACCCGGTAATTGTCTCTTGCACAGATGGAGTGGGAACTAAAATTGAATTAGCAAACAAATTAAAAAAATTTGATACTATTGGTATCGATCTTGTCGCAATGTGTGTGAATGATTTAATTGTTCAAGGAGCTAAGCCTTTATTTTTTTTAGACTATATCGCTGTAGGAAAATTGAATTTAAAAAAAACAAAAAAAATTTTAAAAGGAATTTTTAAGGGTTGTGAACTGTCTCAATGTAAATTAATCGGAGGGGAAACTGCAGAAATGCCGGGAGTTTATTCTAAAGAGAAATTCGACTTAGCAGGTTTTAGTGTTGGAATAGTTTCAAAAAAAAAATTATTATCAAAAAAAAATGTCAGTGAAAATGATGTAATTTTAGCTATACCTTCCAACGGAATTCATTCTAACGGTTACTCTTTGATAAGATCAATTTTGAAAAAGAACAAAATCAATACTAAATTAGAAAAAGAATTAATAAAACCCACAAAAATTTATTCATCAGAAATATTAAATTTAACTAAAAATAATCTTATTAATTCTGCTGCTCATATTACTGGGGGTGGTCTAATAGAAAATCTACTTAGATCAATTCCTGAGAACTTAACTTTAAACATAGATCTAGCTAAAATAAAAATTAATAAAATATTTAAATGGATTAAGAGTAAAAATGTTTCAGATAAAGAAATGATGAGAACATTCAATTGTGGGGTGGGGTTTTGTGTTATTGCACCAAAAAAAAATATTAAAAAGATAAAACAGAATTTTTCCAAGAAATTCTCACCCTATGTGATTGGTAATATTTCAAAAGATAACATTAGAATAAATCTTAAAAATTCACTAAAATGGTAAAAAAAAATGTATGCGTATTTATATCAGGTAAAGGCACAAATTTAAAAAACTTAATTATAAAATCTCGAAGTTATAATTGCCCAATAAGTATTAAATTGGTTATTTGCAATAAAGAAAAAGCTACTGGTATAAAATATGCAAAAATAAATTCAATTCCTTATTTACTTATTAATACAAATAGTAGAGGTTTTGAGAGAAAAATTTTGATAAGTCTTAAAAAATACAAGATATCTTTAATTTGTCTTGCTGGATATATGAAAATACTATCAAGAGAATTTTTAAAAAATTTTAGAAAAAAAATTATTAATATTCACCCTTCTTTGCTACCTAAATTTAAAGGTCTTGATACTTTTACAAAGGTCCTTAAAAATAAAGAAATTAAAACTGGATGCACTGTTCATTATGTAAATGAAAAGTTAGATAATGGAAAAAATATAGTGCAAAAAAGTTTTTTTATAAGTCTTAATGACGACAAAAATTCACTTAAAGTAAAAACACAACAACTTGAGTATATTGCTTATCCAGAGGCGATAATTAAAATATTTAGGTATACTAATTTTTAAAAAAAAATTTTATTTCACTTTTAGCATTATCTACAGAGTCAGAACCGTGCACAGAATTCTTATCAATAGATAGACCGTATAATTTTCTAATAGTATTATTTTCAGCTTGTTTTGGATCAGTTGAGCCCATAATTTTCCTATATGAAAAAACAGCGTTTTTGCCCTCTAATACCATAACTACAATTGGACCAGAAGATAAGTAAGAACATAGATCATTATAAAAAGGTTTCGTTTGATGAACTTTATAAAATTCAGCTGCCTCATCTTTAGTAATATGAATTTTCTTAATTTCTTTAATTTCTAATTTATTTTTAATCAAAATAGATTTTATTTCCTCAGTTAAATTTCTTTCAACTGCATCAGGTTTAATTATTGATAGCGTTCGTTCTTGATTACTCATAGTTTTCTTCTATTAACTGATTAAGAAGCCTTACTCCAAATCCAGTTGCGCCACTCGAATTTAATGCACCCCCGTATTTTGAGAATGCCATACCAGCAATATCAAGGTGAGCCCAAGGAGTATTTTTTAAAATAAACCTTTGTAAAAATTGGGCAGCAGTTGTAGATCCAGCTCCGCCTAAATAATTTATATTTTGAACATCAGCATTTTTGGAATTTATGAGTTTATCATAATTTTTATGAAGTGGCATTCTCCACACTTTTTCCTCAACCTTTTCACCTGCATTAAAGATCTGCTTTGATAGCTTGTCATCATTTGAAAAAAGTCCAGCATATTCTGATCCTAAGCAAACAATTATAGCACCAGTTAAAGTTGCTAAATCTATTATGAATTTTGGTTTAAATTTTTTTTCAGTAAAAGTTAGAGCATCCGCTAAAACTAATCTACCTTCAGCATCTGTGTTTAAAATTTCAATTGTCTTACCGCTGTAAGATTTTACAATATCGCCAGGTCTTTGTGCATTGCCGCTTACCATATTTTCAACTAGTCCAACAATACCAACCGCATTAATTTTTGCTTTTCTTATAGCTAAGTTTTTCATTAAGCCAACTACTGTTGCTGATCCTGCCATATCGTAAGTCATATCCTCCATAAATCTTGCTGGTTTTAAAGAGTAACCACCGGTATCGAAACAAACACCTTTACCTACAAAAGCTAAAGGTTTAGAATTATTTTTTCCTCCATTCCACTCCATTGTTACTAAATAAGAGCCTCTAACACTTCCCTGTCCTACACCAAGGAGGGCATGCATACCTAGTTTTTTTAATTTTTTTTGATCATAAATATTCACTTTTAAACCATCTTTCTTTAGTGATAATAATCTTCTTGCATATTCATCAGGATGCAAAATGTTTCCAGGTTCAGAAACAAGATCTCTCGCATAAAAAGTTCCCTCTTCTAATGCTCTAAATTTAAGTTGAGCCTTAGAAGAAGGTTTATTTTTATTTCCAGAAAGATTTATAACAATAGATCTAATCTTTTTTTTTGTCTTATATTTCTTAAATTCGTAAGATTTTAATTTTAAGCCGTGCAAAAAATGACCTAAAAAATTTTCATTATTTACTTTTATGCTGTCTGAAACTATAAAATATTCACTATTTTTTCCGTTATTTATTCTCCCATAAAATTCTGCACCTAAGTTCTCAATATCTGAAGTTTTTAATTTATCTTTTATTGAAATTAAGATTATCTTTCTTTTTGAACTTAAATCATAAACGAACAAGTTTTTTTTTAAATCGCTAGTTTTCAGTAAATCATTTACATACGAAAGTTCAGAATTGGTAATAAATTTTTTTAAATTATTTGTATTAAATTTTTCATTTGAAAATAAGACTAGATTAGCCGTTTTATTGTTAGTTAGGTTTTTTGAATAGTTTATTTTTATAGACATAAATTTTAAATTATTAAAATAGATTGTTCGATATAAGCCGAAATATATAAGTTTTCAATGGAAAATTGGTCATTTTTAAACCATTAGTTGAAATTATTTTTTTGTTGCTTTATTTATATACAATATTTCTATGCTTCAAAACAAAATTTATCAAAACTTTATAATTGAAATAATAAAAACATTCCTAGTGATATTGTTTGGTTTGTCAATTATTGCTTTAACAGTAAGAGCAGTGAATTTTTTAGAACTCATTGTTGATAGTGGCTATCCACCTAGCACGTACTTTAAATACTCATTTTTAAATTTATTTAGTATAGCGCCGAAGTTCGTACCGCTCTCATTTCTATTAGCGCTTACTTTATTTATTATAAAACACATTCAAGATAGTGAATTTATAATTTTATGGACTTCAGGAGTAGAAAAAATAAAAATAGTAAAACTTTTTTTCTTTATATCTATTTTAGTTTTAATTTTTTATATTATACTATCAGCTTTCCTTACACCTTACGCTTTAAATAAATCTAGAATGCTTCTGGGTAAGGAAAATTTGAATTCTTTCCTTCCAACTGTAAGAACAAATAGGTTTAGCGACTCTTTCAAGGGTTTTACTCTCATTGTTAATGAAAAAGTAAATAACGAACTTAAAAATATTTTTTTGCATGATAAAGGAAACAACCTCAAAAATTTATCATCTGATAGCTCTAAGATTAAGAATACAACTATTATAGCTAGAAGTGGTGTAATCGAAAAAAAAAAAATGTTTCTTTTTAATGGTCAAATAATTACTTCGAAAATAGACATCAACAAAAATGAGGTTATTAAATTTGAACAATTAAATATAGATTTAAGTGATTTAAGCACTACCACTATAAAACAACCGAAATTACAAGAGACTTCTACTTTTGAACTTTTAAACTGTTTTAAAAATAAAAATTTTCAAAATTCTGAGTGTAGTCAAGAAGTTAAACAAGAAATAATTCCAACATTAAATCGGCGGATAGTATTGCCGCTTTACATTCCTGTGATTGCCCTTATTTGTTCTTTGTTGTTGATTAAATCGAAAAAAAAACTTCTTAATAAAATTAGTATTTTTTTATACAGTTTTATTTTACTTGTTTTTACTGAAATGGCTGTAAGGTATACAGGAATTAACGATTTTATAAGAGGATTTTTTATAATATTTCCAATTATATTATTTGTGACAATCTATCTATTTCTAAGTCGTAAATTTTCTAAGGAGATCTATAAATAATGAATAAGATTATTTTTAATTACCTTTTAAAAAATTTTTTAAAAACTTTTTTTGTTGTTATTGCCTTTTTTTATTGTTTTGGAGTAATTCTTAACTTGTTTGAAGAAATTGAATTTTTTAAAAATCTGGATGTAAGTATTTTGACACCTTTGATATTAACTGCAATATTTATTCCTAGCTTAATAATTCAAATTTTACCTTTTATAATTTTTATTTCTAGTATGTGGTTTATGTTAAGTATTAGAAATAATAGAGATTTGTTAACACTCAAAGTTTTTGGTTATTCAAATTTAAAAATTTTCTTTATATTGGCTTTTACCTCTTTTTTTCTAGGGTGGATAATATTGTTTTTCATCAATCCAATTACTTCTTCAATGTCTAAATATTACGAAAAAACAAAATCAAGTTATTCAAAAGATATAGACCATCTAATAACATTTAATAGAAACGGCCTTTGGATAAAAGAAAATTTTGAAGACAAACAAAGAATTATTTCAGCTGGAAAGCCTGAGGGTAAAAATTTAGTCGACGTGAAAATTTTTCATTTAGATAAAGATTCAAATTTGATAGAAAAAATAGTATCAAAAAAAGCTGATATTTCTAAAAATAAATGGGTTTTAAGTGATGTAATTATCTTTAAAACTTCTAATGACCTTCTACAAAGTGAAAAATTAGATACGATCAATATTAATTCAATTTATGATTATGAGAAAATAACTAATTTATTTAAAAACTTTGATACTATGTCATTTTTTGATCTTATCATTAACTATAATAGTTTAGTTAAAAGTGGTTATGATAAAAACTTTTTAAATCAAAGCTTGCATACGTCTTTATCTCTGCCTTTCTTTTTGCTTCTGATGACAGGTTTATCGTCAATCTTAACTATGAATACTTTAAAAAAATCGAATAATTTCAAATTTATAATAACCGGTTTAATAATAAGTGTTTTTGTTTTCTATTTTAAGGATCTATCACTTGCCTTAGGACAAACCGATAGAATACCATTAATTCTCTCGATTTGGTCTCCGGTTATAGCATTAAGTTTTTTTACTTTTATAGGAGTTCTTCAAATAAATGAAAAGTAACTATTTTTTTATTTTTTTTTCAACTTTACTTTTAACTAATGCTTATGCTGAAAACTTATTTATACAATCAAAAAATATATCTCTAGATAAGAATAGAGAGATATCTATTTTTGAAAATGAAGTTTTGGTTCGGACTGAGGAAAATAATGAAATCATTAGTGATTATGCTGAATATGATAAGAAAAAAGGTTTAATCAAATTTAAAAATAATATTTTAGTTACTGATAATAAAAAAAATAAAATCGAGGCAGATTTCGCGGAATATAATGATGTTGCTAAAATTTTCAAAACTAGCGGGCCAACAAAAATATTAACAAGTGAAAATTATACAATTTTAGGTGAAGATATAACGTTAAATAATAAGTCAAATATAATAAATTCTGACAAAAAAACAGTAATCACAGATCAAGATGGTAATATTATTATTCTTAATAAGTTTGAATACTTAATTGAGGAAAATATTTTTAAATCTATAGGTTTTATTGAGATAAAAGATAATCAAGGAAATTCTACACAATTTTCACAAGTTTATATTGACACAAATAAAAAAGAAATTTTAGGCACTGATATAAAATCATTTATTAATCAAAAAGAATTTAAAATAAATGAAAAAAATAAACCCAGAGTTTTTTCAAACACTGTAAAAATTAATGATAATATATCTTCATTTGGTAAAAGTGTATTTACTATTTGTGACTATAGAGAGAAAGATAAATGTCCCCCTTGGACATTACAATCAAGTGAAATGAAACATGATCGGAAGAAAAAAACAATTTTTTATAATAATGCAGTAATAAAAGTTTATGATATACCTATTTTTTATACACCTTATCTCTCTCATCCGGATCCTAGTGTAGATAGACGTTCCGGATTTTTGCCCCCAAGTTTTTCTGACTCTAAAAATTTAGGTTCAGCAATTTCAATACCTTATTTTTTTGATATGGGAAAAGATAAAGATTTTACTTTAAATAGTAGATTTTATGGTTCAGAAAATCCGATTTTTATGGGTGAATATCGTCAGGCGTTTGAAAGATCAAACTTAATTTTAGATTTCGGATACACTGAAGGATATAAAAAAACTTCTTCAAAAAAGAAGTCAGGTGAAAAATACCATTTTTTTTCTCAATTTACAAAAGATTTTAATAATGATGATGAATCTAAATCTTCTCTAAAATTAAATGTAAAGAAAGTTTCAAATGATAAGTATCTAGAACTTTATAAAATCAAGACCGATATTGTTGATTATAATGAGGATGTTTTAGAAAGTTCTCTAACCTATGATTATGAGAAAAATAATACTTTGCTTAGAATTAGTTCAAGCATTTTTGAAAATTTGAAAGAGGGTTATAATGATAAATATGAATTTATATTGCCTGAGATTACTTACGATAATATTATTTTCAGTGATGATAAATACGGAAATATGGACTTAAAATCAAATTTTAAAGTTCATAACTATGATACTAACAAAACTACTAAATTTTTAATTAATGATTTTGATTGGGATATAAAAAATATAAATTTTTCATCTGGTTTAAAAGGGAAACTATTTAGTAGTTTTAAAAATGTAAATTACGAAACTAAAAACGAACCAGTTTACAAAGAGGAAAAAACTAGTGAGTTTTTTTCAGCTTTTGGTTATTTGACTGAATTAGATCTTTTTAAAAGATCAAACAACCAATCATACCAGAAAATAACACCTAAATTATTATTGAGATACGCTCCTGGTAATATGAGCAGAAAAGAGGACCTTGGTTCAAGATTAGATCCAGATAATATTTTTAATCTAGATAGACTTCCCTACACAAGTCAAATTGAGACAGGTTTAAGTGCATCAATTGGATTTGATTATGAATTGAGTAGTTTTGGTAGGCTATTTAATTTTTCAGCAGGGCAGATTATTAACGAGAAGGAAAATAGAGATCTACCTGCTAAATCCAGCTTAGATCAAAAAACATCAGATCTAGTTGGAGCTGCAAATTTAAAAATTAACAAAAAATTAGATTTGAATTATAAATTTGCTTTGGATCACAATTATAATGATTTAAATTATAATGAAATAGGAGCAACTTTTAATTTAGAAATGTTTAAATTTAATTTAGATTATCTTCAAGAAAAAAAACATATAGGAAATAATGAATATGTTAAGGCAGGAATTAAGATTGGAGATAATAAAAATGGTATTTTTTCATTCCAAACAAAAAAAAATTTGATAAAAGATTCTTCAGAATATTATGATCTAAGTTATGA
>TARA_B100001121_G_scaffold273635_1_pt1 | contig 10771 bp, 11 predicted proteins | sample TARA_B100001121 | Tara Oceans TARA_B100001121 (sample SAMEA2622817) | marine metagenome | biome: marine biome (ENVO:00000447); feature: surface water layer (ENVO:00002042); material: "saline water (ENVO:00002010), including plankton (ENVO:xxxxxxxx)" | depth 5 m
AAGATGTGATGTTACTATACATTTACGATGATGGAAGTATAGAAAGAGTACTCAACAAAAATTAACATGAACAAAACGCAACAATGTTGCATTTATTATTTTATTTTTGAATGAAAAATTTATAAGTTTACTAAATGGCAAAAGAATCACTATTTTTTTTAATAATATTTCCTTTTTTAATTTTTTCTCAGTCCTACAACAACGGAGAGTGGTCTAATAAAGAGCATATTCCTCAAACACAGGAAAATAAAATTGAAAATATTAAAAAAGAGAAAAAAGAAATTACAAGAAAGAAGGTTTCAAAAATTATAGATGAAAAAAAATGGTTTGGTGACTTAATTTTATATGATGATTCATCATCTGTTTGGAAACCTTGGTCTAAAGATGAAATCAATCAATCAAGAGCACTATTAAAAATTAAGTCTGATACCATGAAAATTTTTAATGAATACTGGAGTACGACAAGATTATTTCCATATAAAAAAAAGAATTTAGAAAACTTAAAGGATACTATTTTTATTGACCTTGAAGCATCAGGTAAATTTTTTTGTAGCCCAAGCAACAAAGTAAACTCTCCATTTGGATGGCGGTACAGAAGACAACATAAAGGAGTTGATACTTACGGTAGAACAGGAGATACCTTAAGATCTGCATTTGATGGTAAAGTAAGATTTTCGGGATGGAATGATGGCGGATATGGTCATTTAGTAATAATCAGACATTTTAACGGATTAGAAACTTATTATGCTCATTGCAGTAAAAGAATTGCCGAAGCTGGAGATATAGTTAGAGCTGGTGATGTTATTGCTCTATTAGGAGAAACTGGTAGAGCAGATGGGCCTCACCTACATTTTGAAATGAGATATTTTGATCAAGCTTTTGACCCACAAAACGTAATAGATATAGAAAATCAAAAAATAAAAGATAAATATAAATCAATTAGAAAAAACGGAGAAGAAACCTATATATATCCAATAACAAAAAAAGATTTTTCTTATATAAAGAAAAATAGCTCAAAAAAATACCATACAATCAGAAAAGGAGAAACACTTGGTCATCTTGGTCAAAAGTATTACGGCGAAGCATACGCTGGAGGACAAAAGATTAAAAAATTAAATAAAAAAATAATTAATTGGAATAGTTTACAAATAGGACAAAAAATTAGAGTAAGGTAACACTATTTCTTCAAAAACAACATTTGGTTTTGTTTTTTATCTTGCCAGTGATAACCTAAAGAAAATGGTAACATTCCACCGTGGTTGTCTTTATTTTTATAAAATAAATCCAAGTCTTCTTGCATCATAAAAGTCCACCTATCAAAATCTTTTATTGGTTTTTCATATGTTCCAAAAACAGTTATTTCCCATTCTTCTTGGTCAATAAATCTAAATGGAACGCCTGTATCATCTTGAAAAATTGATTTACTTTTCGAAAGTATTAAATTCCTTATCTTTTTAAAAGAAAGATCTTTTCTATCGTGATGCATCATGTAGGAAGCAGACTTGATAAATGTATTACACTTTCTCATGTTATTTAAAAAAGCTAATAAATTTGAATTTTTGTATTTAATATCTCTACCATTTAGGCCTGAAAAAGCTTGGTCTGAAATGTCACAAGAAAAATAAACAAGTTTTTTTAACTCATTTTTAGAATTTTTAAAATAAAAACGAACACCATCAAATCCCTTTGTATTCCACCCTTCCGAAACATTTTCTTCTCTTATAATATTCCCCAAACTATCTAAAGTAACATTTTCAACATTTATAATATCATGGTTAGTTTTTTTAATAAACCAATATAGAGTTGAAATAACGCCATCTACTTTATTATCTGCAATATCATCAATCATATTTCCAGTAATGAAATAACTTCGTAAATAAATATCTCTAAGAAATAAGTTTAAATTAGTCGCATATGTTTCTATACTATCTATAGAAATTGAATTAAAATCAGGCATAGTACCTACTTCCTCAAGAGCTAGTAAAACATATTCATTTGCATTTGGATAGAAATGATAGGCATGTAAAAAGTCAGGACCTGAAAATGGATAAAATACAAGACTGGTGTCTATATCCGATTTAATAAACTCAGATTGACTCCAATTAATTATTGGATCTAATCTTTCTTTTTTAATCTTATTCCATCCAGGTTTTTTTCTAGATTTACCATCTTTACTTGTAAAAGAAAAACCATTGTCAATTTTTTTAGTAAAGTTTTCCCAAAAATTAGGATTAACAGATCTGCAAAATGAGGTTGTGTCTATACCTGTCAAAAAACTTGCTACTCCATCTTCATAATCATTAACATTTAATAAAACATTTTGGGATGCAGGTTCAATAATATCAATTTCATTGGTTTCATTGTATGTTGATTCTAATGGACTATCAACAGAGGGTGAAACCATATCCCATGGCACAAAATAAAAAATACACAGGATAAAAAATAAACCAAATAAAATATACTTTTTCAAACTTTATAAACTAATTTTAAGCAAAATAATGATTTTTTATGTATAAATATTACTTTATAGGTATTTTAATATTAATCATGAGTTGTAGAGCAACATATGATAAAGAAGTTCTCATAAACAACAATCTACAAAGTTTTAGACTAGATAGTTTAAAAAAAGTTGAAGAAAGAAATAATTATATTGACTCAATTTTTAATTACGTTTCAAGCAAAAACAATATTAAACTATACTCTCATTTTATTAATAGTTTTCCTAATTCCAATAAAATTAATATTGCAAAAAAATCAAGAAAAAAACTTTTTTTTGATAAAGAAAAGGTTTTAGAGTCAAATCTAAATATTGATAGCTTATTAGAAATTAATGCTTGTTACGCACCCCTATATAAAAAAATAGATTATGTAAAGAAAAGAAGTTTTTCTTTAGAAGAAATTATTAACTCTGATTTAGATTCTCTCAATCCATATAGAAATAGATTTATAGTTGCTGATTTAAATAATAAAAACTTAAAAGGAAAATCAAGAGGAATAAAAGAAGTTCATTTTAATGAAAAAAATAGCTGGGAATTTAAAAACATTAATGAGTTTATTCTCAATAATAAAATAAATACCGACTCCATCATTTATATGGACTTAAACAAATTAATTGTCTCTGATAATTATAATGAAGAAAAAATTAGACATGAATTTAAATTATTAAAAAATTATTACGAGAAGGTAAAAAAGTACAAAGAGCCTGAGGTAGAAAAAATTTACAGTATTTTTAAAGGAAGGAAATATAATGTTGGACAAAATTTATGTTTCTGTGAAATAAAAAATGACACTATAATTCTTGAAGCAAAGCACGTTACATCATCTCAAGGGCAAACAAGAAGATTTGAAAGAGACTCAATTACTAATGAGTTAATTTTAAACGAAAGAGGAAAAAGGATAAGTATTTACTCTAAAAGATTCCCATTAAAACAACACAGAGGGTATTATGCTCCTGTAAATAAATTATCTTCTAGAAATTGGGATAGAGAAAGAAATTATGATGAAGATGATCAATACAGAGATAGTATTTTAGGTGGAGGAAAATCTACTGTAGCATTATTTGATTCTGTTGTTCCATTACCAAATTTCATCACTTTATTCCCTGATAAGAAAAAATATAAAAAAGCTGTACAAAAAAATGGAATTCATGAAGGAAGCTTGAATTTAATGAGCAGGTGTATGCTAGGTACTCCTCAAAGCCTAGGTTGCTTTAGAATGAATGATTATGGTTCAAAATTTGCTAGATGGTGGATTCCTAACCACACAAACTTTTTTGTTTATTTTGATGAGAATAGATATTCTGGTGAACAAATTGACTCTACACAAGCTCTAGTACCATTTTGGTCACCAAAAGAGGGTGATGTTTTTAGAGCATGGATTCATAAGAACTACCCTGACTACGCTAAAGAAATAGATTTAGATATAAGTGGATCATGTAATAACTGCTATGTCTACTTAGCATGGCAAAGACACGGTAAAGAATTTATTGAATCAAAAGAAGGAAAAAAGTTTAAAAATCGTAAAATGGAACTTTCAAAAGAAAAAGAAAAAGAAAAAGAAAAAGAAAATTCTAATGAAATTATCAAACAAAAAAATAACTATGAAAAGTTTTTTAAAGAAAAAGATTCATTTAAAATTAAAAAGAAGTATGAAATAGTAATTAACTGTTTAGAAAACGAAAAAATAACAGAACGATATATAAAAAAATTAAAAAAGAAGAATTACAAACCCACTTTTACTATTGATAATAAATCTAATTGCTATTTAATCAAACTAGGATTATTTACTAATGAAAAGGAAGCAAACACATATTTAAATAAAATTAAGTCGGAAATTACAAATGATGCATGGATTTATATTTCTATGCAATAATTATTATTTATTTGTTTTAATAAAGTTAATTAATAAATAGAAAAAATAACCTAGAATAATAGTAAACAAAACATACAAGAGTATTCTTAAATCATTTGAAATTAAGTGATAAATCATCCATAAATTAATTATCACAAATAATGCAGATATAAGATTAGCAAATGGTAACTTAAACACACCTTTTTCAATATTTTTCTTCCTTAAAATAGACAAACCCATAACAACTAAAACAGAGAAAAAAGATAAACAGACTCCTATATATTGAATAATCTCTTCAAATGAAGCTGTTTGTATAAGAAAGATTGGAAATAAAATAAAACTTAAAATTGAAAAATAAGGAGAATTATATTTATTTTTTTTATTAAATAATTTTAAACCTTCATAATCTTTTCCCATTGTCTCAAGTACTGAGGGGCCAGCAATAAATAGTGAACTTAAAGACGAAAGTAATGCAAAGCCAAAAATGAGAGAAAAAGATTCAGCAATATTTTCAGAAAAAATAGACTTTAAATAAACATTTGCAATATCAGTTTTTCCAGTAAGTTCATCAAAATTAACTGAAAATAGAAAAGCTGAATTTAATATTAAATATAAAATACTAACAAATAAAGTACCTATAATAAGAGAATAAGGAATGTTTTTACTAGGATTTTCAATTTTATCAGCAAAATAAACTGATGCATTCCATCCAGAGTAGGCAAAACAAACCCACACTAATGAAATAGCGAAGTCTGAGCTAAAAATTAAATCAAAATCACTAACACCGTTATTGAATGGATTAAAAATAACTTCGCTTCTAGTAAAGTCACCGAAAATTAAAAGAAATATTGGTAAAAAAATTAAAAAAAAAATTAATAATATTTTAAATCTAGTTGCAATATTTTGAAACCAACCACCTGTTTTAATTCCAAATAAATGAATAGAACCAATAAATACTATAACTAAGGAAGCTATAATATCGTAACTAATGTTAAATATATCTGTAGTGTAAGAACCAATTGCGATTGCAACGGCTGCAATTGGAGCGGCAAAACCAACAATAAAACTTATCCACCCGGCAATAAAACCAAGCCAAGGGTAATAAATTTCAGATAAGTATGTGTATTCCCCTCCAGATTTTTTTATTCTTGTAGCTATTTCAGAATAAACAAGAGCTCCAAACAATGAAATTAAAGCACCTAAACACCATAAAACCATAATACTAAACCACGATGGTATTGAACCTGTTTGATAACCTAAAGAAGTAAAAACACCTGTGCCAATCATATTTGCAATTACAACATTAATTGCAACTGATTTAGAATACTTTTGATTATGCTCAACTTTCATTTAATGTTTAAGATAAAATTATTATTTTAAAAGAAAGTATTTTTAGTTACAATTATGAATGAAAGCACGAAAAAAAAAATTGAAGAAAAAATTGATAATGAAATAAATAAAACTATTAAATCAATCTCTGAGTATAAAAAATTAACTAAACCAATTAGTCCTGAGAATTCAATTGGAAGAGTTTCTAGAATGGACGCTATAAATAATAAGAGCGTAATGGAAGCTGCCCTCAGAAACATGGAAGATAAATTATTAAAATTAAAATTCGTTAAAAGTAAAATTGATAATGATAATTTTGGAATTTGCACAAGATGTAAAACTGAGATTCCGTTAGCGAGAATATTAATTATTCCAGAAAGTAGATTGTGTGTAAACTGTGCATGATATGATAAAATATATATTTATATTATTTTTAATAAATTTTTCAACTATGAAATCTCAAGAAAACGAAAAATACCTTTATTTAGGAGGAGGGTGCTTTTGGTGTATTGAAGCTTTTTTTGAAAATTTAAAAGGTGTAATTGATGTAAAGAGTGGTTATTCTGGAGGAAATTTAAAAAATCCAACATACAATCAAGTAATATCTGGTAAAACAAATCATGCAGAGGTTTGTCAAATAAAATATAATCCAGAATTAATTAACTTAAATATACTTCTAAAAATATTTTTTACTTCCCATGATCCTACTACTTTAAATAGACAAGGAAATGATGTTGGAACACAATACAGATCCATTATTTTTTTTGACAATAAAGTAGAAGAAAAAATAATTAAAAATTTTATCATTGATTTACAAAAAAATGTGTTCAATGAAAAAATAGTTACAGAAGTTAAAAAATTTGAAGAATTCTATGAAGCTGAAGACTATCATCAAAATTTTTACAAGCTTAATGAAGACTACCCATATTGTAAAATGATAATTACTCCAAAAATTAATGAACTAAGAAAAAAATTAAATAAATATTATAAATAATATTTTCTTAAATTTAATATATGAGATTTATATATACTTTAATCATTATTATTTTTAACACATCTTGCCTTTTTTCTCAAGACGAAAAGAAATTAAGTAAAAAGGAAGCAAATGAAGAAGTAAAAAGGCTTACTTTTTTAATTGAAAACTTAGAACTTGAAAACAATGAATTAAACAATAAATTAATGATTGAGTATGAAAAACTATTATCAGAAATGGATGAAAATAGTAACTTAAGAATTCAAAATGGTGAATTTAGAGATGAAATTAGAAGTATGCAAGAACAATTGCTTGAACTACAAAAATCATTTAGTAAAAAAGATATAGAAATAGAAGAATTAAATACAAAAATTAAAAATAAAAAATCTAAAATTTTAAATGATAGCTTATTTAATATTTTATTATCAGATAGTTTAAAAGAAACAAAGACTACAGCATTTTTATTAGAAAATCTTAATGATAGTCTTAATAAAAAATTAAACTCACTTAAACAAAAAATTGTCTTACCTTATTACGAACTATTTAAAATTGAACTAATTGAAGGCAGATTTAATCAAAAAATAAAAGAAATAAAATTTGAATATGAAAATCCAGACGGTTTACATTCTTTAATTGGAAATATAGTCTTCTATGGTGACTTTAGTGAGGTTTTAGCTTTTAATTTATTAAAAATTGAATGGCCTGATTATGATGACTGTGTAGATGCAGATTGTACAGAAATAATTATAAGCCAATGTTTCTGTGAAAAAACTGAAAATGGATATAGGCCTGTATATGATAAATGGCCAATTTTAAACGCAGAATTTGTTGAAGAAGAATGGTGTGCATTTTATGAGCTTGAAGAATGGTTTTTAAATTATGATTAATTCATTTATTTATTTAACCATTTTAATACATTGTCTTTCCAAATTTCATTAGATTCCTTTTGACTTATAATTCCACTTTCAACAGCATAATCAATGACTCTACCTGGAAATGACGAGCCTACATCTTCCATTTCACCTAAAGGATAAGGATCATCTAAACCAGCAACTATTTGAGAAACCCCCACTCTTTTTTTCATTAATTCTAAAGTATAAGAATCATGTACCAATGTATCAAAAAATAAGTTCTTATGAATTAAGAAGCTCCTAGGATTAGTTGTTTCTTTAAATAGATCTGGTCTACCATCAAAACCTTGCAGCCTTCTTCCGTAATTAGCAATACCTAACATACACCCATGAGCAAAACAAGTACGAATGTTTGGATATTTATTTGGAATACCTCTAAGAGTAAATAGATGAAAAGTATCAGCACATTGTGCTAACATCCAAACTAGATGAAACCTCCAAAATTTATCCTCTAAATTAACCATTTTTTCAGCATCATATGGATGAATTTGAATAGATAATGAATACTTATTAGCGAGTTCAAAAATTGGATCTACTTGTTCATCTGCTATTGAAACCCATTTTCCGTTAGAAGAAATAAAATGAGTAGGCAAACACAAAACTTTTAAATTTAATTTCGAAACACATCTTTCAATTTCTTTTAAAGCATCAGAAATATATAATGGTTGTACTACAAAAGAACAGGTAAAGGTTTGAGAATATTGTTCTTGAATAGAAGAATTAAAATCATTTTGAAATTTTATAGCATCAAAAGCATCTTTTCTTTTCCACCCATTACAATAAAGTTGAGATAAACATAAAACAACAGCATGATCAATACCATGACTTTTCATCCATTTTAATTTTTCGTTAATAAAAAAACTTGGATGAGTAATCGGTCTACTCCAATCTCCTTGCCTCATAAATTTTTTGTCTGAATCTATTGTAAATAATTTTTTTTTCTTTAAAAATTCAGGAATTTGATTTGGCTCTGGAAGTAAGTGGGAATGAGCATTAATTTTCATTAAAATAGTATAAGATGATTTTCAAAATTAAAAAACTTATTTTTAATATAAAGAAATTATAATGAATTCAAGAAAATCGGATTTTTTAATGATTGCCAAAACCATGCATGGTTTAGAGGATGTTTTAATTAAAGAATTAGAAGAATTAGGTGCAAAAAAAATAACAAAACAAACAAGAGCAGTTGAATTCTATGGAAATGAAGAACTACTTTATAAAAGTAATATTTGTTTGAGAACCGCTCTAAGAATATTAAAACCAATTTATTTTTTTAAAGCCAATAACGAAAATGAATTATATAACAAGTCAAAAGAAATTAACTGGGAAAATCACATAAAACTAAATGACACCTTCATCATAAATTCAACTATTAGTAACTCAAAATCATTTAATCATAATCAATTTGTATCTCAAAAAATAAAAGACTCTATTGTAGATCAATTTAGTGAAAAATATGGTAGAAGACCATCAATAAACAAACTCACTCCTACTATTGTTATTAATGTTCATTTAAAAAATAATAATTGTCAAATTTCTTTAGACTCATCTGGAGAATCACTTCATAAAAGAGGTTACAGAATTCAAAAAGGAAAAGCTCCAATTAATGAGGTGTTAGCTGCGGGTATTTTGTTACTAAGTGGTTGGAATAAAAATTCAACTTTAAAAGACCCTATGTGCGGCTCTGGAACAATAATAATAGAAGCTGGGTTGATTGCAAAAAATCAAGCACCTAACAAAAAAAGAAAAAATTTTGGATTCATGAAGTGGCCAGAATATAATGAAAAAACTTATTTAAAAATAATAGAAGAAATTGAAAAAAAAGAAGTAAAGGACTTAAACATAATATCAGGTAGCGATATTCATTTTGGAGCTATTTCAGCTTCAAGAAAAAATATTAATGAAGTAAATTTAAGTAATAGTATAAGTTTAAAAAGATTTGATTTTTTTAAACAAAAAAAAATACATGAAAAATGTCATTTGATTTTTAACCCACCATATGGAGAAAGACTTGAAATCAAAAACGATAATTTCTATAGTGACATAGGTAATATTCTTAAAAAATATTATTTAGATTCTTCTGTTTGGATTATTACTTCAGATAAGGATAGAGCCAAATTAATTGGACTAAAACCATCAAAAAAATATAAACTATATAATGGAAAATTAGAATGCCATCTTTTAAAATTTGATATATATAGTGGAACAAAAAAAATATGAAAAAAAAGTTAATACAAACACGAAATATAATTAAATTCACATCATAATAGATTTTTAATGAAAAAAGGAACAGTAAAATTTTTTAATGAGACAAAAGGATTCGGATTTATAATTGAGGAAAAAACTGAAGAATCACATTTTGTACATATTTCAGGAGTCATTCACAAAATTAGCGAAGGAGATACTGTAGAATATGAATTAACTGAGGGGAAAAAAGGTATGAATGCTGTAAATGTTAGATTAATTAACTAAAAATTACAAATTTAAATCCTGTTTTATTTCATCATAAACTTGTACTGATTTATTTAAAACAAAATTGTAGCATACAATTGTTGTTTTAGAAACACAAACTAATTCATCATTACAAAATATGACTGAATAATTATCAAAACTTTTAGTGCCAATTCTACTTATTTTTTGACATATAATTAAATCTGATGGATGTTTAACTTGCTTTATATAATCAATATTGATTGATGCTACAATTAGAGACCTGTCATTTTTATTTACATTCCATCTGTTAAAAAACAATATTCTTGCATCCTCAAAATAACTTAAAAATGTTGCATTATTTACATGATTAAATGAATCAAGATCTCTATATCTAGTTTTAATTACGTGTTGAAATTTGAAGTCTTGAATTTTATAATTATGTTTCATTATTTATTATTAAATAATTTTAAAGGATTTCTTGTTTTTTTTATAATATCATTTTTAATTTCTTCAATCATCCCACCTGATTGACCATTTTCTTCAAAACAACTATGAATGACATGTTTTGTGGAGTTATATGACTTAATAAACTCATGGAATGATTTTGAAGTATTATTTTTTAGTTCTTCTAATTCTTTATTACTTAAATCATTATTTCTTATTTTAAAATCACTAATAATATTGTTTACAAAACAAGTACATTTTAAATTATCTACCTTACTTTCTTCTTCACAATATAATTCTTGCATTGTGTCAAAAATATTATTTTCAGTGA
>TARA_B100001121_G_scaffold228903_1_pt1 | contig 10722 bp, 8 predicted proteins | sample TARA_B100001121 | Tara Oceans TARA_B100001121 (sample SAMEA2622817) | marine metagenome | biome: marine biome (ENVO:00000447); feature: surface water layer (ENVO:00002042); material: "saline water (ENVO:00002010), including plankton (ENVO:xxxxxxxx)" | depth 5 m
TCAGTGTCGTTTTTGATGGGATTACTGGTTCATAGTCTGCTGGGGCTTTAAAAGGTTTTCTTCTAGATCCATCTGCCTCTACAACAACATGATCAACATATGAGAACCATGAATCGCAGGTTTGCTTTTCCACACCGATAGCTTTTTCTCCCACAACTTTTTTCCAGATCATTACTGTCTCATTGTTTGTGATTGATTCAATGGCTTTCGCATCAGGTCTCATGAGTGTTCGAAGATCATAGTTTTGGTCAGACCCCATTTTTGTCGTAGACGTCAAAATAGTACGCCCGGATAGCTGTTTTCCAAGAGCATGGAGCAAAGTGGTCTTACCGCCTCCGCCTACTAACGAAATAAGATGATTTTCTCCTTTCCTATCTAATCCCAAACTTTTGACAAGACTTGGAAGGCTTATAATTTCAAACACGAAAACACCGCCTCTAATACCCCTCCACCTATAGATAATGCTTTGTCGGAGATATACCTCCAATTGTCTGTTCGTCTAGGGTCAATATCACCTATTTTCATATTCTGTTTTGTCATTACCAATGGGTGTATCAACCCCCTAACTACCCCATCAAATGGTGCGTTGATTGTATCCTCTGCTATGAAGCCGAGGGTTTGATTTCTAACGACTGACTCTCCTATTTCTACATTCCAGTGGACTTGTCCATCTTTCGGGGAACGAAGAACACGTTCATCTCCCCTGCCTTCTACTGGTTCCGGCCGGCCTGTATTCTCTATTGCTTTCCCATCTTTTATAACTCTTCCTAAGAAATGCCCCCTTTTCGTTTCGATGACAAAGTCACAATCACGGCCTGCGGTAAACCCGGGCCCTAAACCGACGACGATGTTCGCATCGGAAATCGTGGTATCAATATTTTTCTTTGCAAGGCGTCCATCAATTACTATTGATGCGTCTATCTTCGGAATTCCTTCATTTACCAGTACGGCGACAATTCCCTCTCTACTCTTTGTGATTGCCTTTGATACAGAATCAACTAATTGCACGGACATGTTCTCAATGTGAGTAGATTTTTCGTAGACCGCATTCGCTACAGAAACTGAACGACGAACTGCTAGTGGAAATGGCAACTCAGTAACCACAATCGGGAATCCAGCATGGTGAAGTCGAGATACTACCCCAGTCGCTATATCGCCTCCTCCGCGGATGAGGCACAGTTCTTTACGGAAGATTGTCACCTGCGATTACCTCAGCCAGAATGGAAACTGCTATTTCTTCAGGGCTTTCAGCAGCTATCTCTATTCCAATAGGAGTTGCTATGCGTTCTAATTCTTTCGTACTCATACCTGAATCGATAAGTTGGTTTCTTACTACTTTCCAACGCTGAGTACTGCCCATTAAGCCAATGTAAGCAGCCGGAGTCTCTACAATCAAAGGCAAAACTTTGGAATCGACTTCGGCGTTTCTAGTAACGATGACAACTCTGGTGTGTTCATCAATTGGTTCAATTTGGATTGCGGTTGACAAGTCGCCCGTTAACGTTTCACCCTCACCTGTAAATGTAGAAATGATGTCTTCACGGTCATCCCAAACTATTACTTTGTATCCCAGCCAGCTTGATAGTTCTGAGACTGCTTTACCGATATGTCCAGCTCCGAGAATAAATATTGTTGTTTGTGGCATAAATGGCTCCAGATAAATTGTGACATTCCCACCGCACACGCCTGGGTCTCCTTGTGAAGGGTCGACTAATGCGTAGGTGAGTTGTCGGGGTTTTTTCGCTTTAATTGATTCTTTCGCTGCATGGATTACACGAGATTCCATCTCGCCTCCACCTATTGTTCCATAAGTGGAGCCGTCCTCATGTACGAGCATTTTTGCACCAGCTTTTCTGGGGACAGAACGGTCAGTTTCAATAACCGTGCATAAAACAACTGGCTGCCTAAGTGAAATCCTAGTCAGTAATTCCTCAAAGATTTTCATGCCGACCACAGTCTTCTGGCTTGCTTGTGCAATGCGTCTCTGGCTTGATTCACATCAATGGAAAGGATTTCATTGCCTTTTACCTGCCACGTGCCAGCGACCATGACGTCCGACACGTGTTCACGGTTTCTCCATAATATAATTTGTTCAAAGATGTTCTCACTGGTGACTGGAGTTGGGAATCGGCCATCGATAAGTTGTAAATCAGCTGAATAACCGGGCTCTAGTTTCCCGACATCTTTAAGTCCTAGAGCCTTTGCTCCCCCTACGGTCGCCATATTAAGCACTGTTGAGGCTGGCATAACTGCTGGGTCTTGCAACCTTGCTTTATGGATGAGGAAAGCTCCGCGCATGACTTCATAGAAGTCGTTGATATAGCCGTCGCTGCCTAAACCTACTATGACTCCTGCATCAAGTAATTCTGGGATAGGTGCTATTCCTCCACCGACTTCACAATTTGCAAGAGGCATATGGGTAACTTTTACGCCTGTATTTTTGATTATTTCTATTTCTTCTTTAGATAAGTGAACGCATTGACTGGCGATGAAATTTGAGTCGGCTAGACCTAAATCCTTGTAAAGTTCGAGAGGTCTTTTCCCATGTTTTTCTTCACACCAAATACCTTCATGTTCTCCTTCGTTGCAATGTGCATGGACTGCTAATTTGCTCTGCTTCGCTAGTGAAAATGCTTCGGCGATGAATTCTTGTGAACATGTAAAAGTTGTGTGAATACACATCATCGCTGAGATCAGCGGGTCATCTAGAGTTCTTTCGTGAAATGATAAATTCTCTTGAATTCCAAGTTTCCCTATTTCATTTCCTGATCGTTCCGTGGCTTCAAAGCTCAGAATTCCTCTGATCCCTGCGGACACAACTTCATCCTTTTGGGTGTCTAGCCCACCCGGCAAAGTATTTGGGGCTTCAAGGATGTCGTAGAAGGTAGTTGTCCCAGATAAGAGCATTTCTGCGCATGCCCATTTAGTTGCTGCAGACAGCATCTCCTTATCAAGAGCGTCTTCTACTTTTGGCCACCAATAATCGTTTAAAAATCCCCAAAAATCTTCAGGTGGATTATCACTTGGTATTCCGTGTGCCAGGACTCCGTACATATGTGTATGGGCGTTAACAAAACCAGGGAGCAAAATCTTCCCTGTCCCATCAATGAGTTCGTCTTCAGGGTACTTGGCTTTCAGTTCGTGATTATCACCGATTTCTGTAATCTGGGTGTTTTGCACACGAATACCGTGAGATCTCAGAGGTTCCTCTTGAGAATTGGCAATAAGCCAGTCTGAGGTAATGATAGTCACGCTAGGGCTCCCCCATCGATTCTGATTGATTCTCCATTTATATGTTGCGCTTCATCTGTGATCAGATAGGAAATTAGTCCTGCCACGTTTTCTGGTTCGGAGAATTTATGAAGCGGACTTTGACGCAGAAGCAACTTTAGATCTGGGTCTTCAATTTGAGGCATTTTTGTCATTTCTGTTTTGATACCACCTGGATTTATGCAGTTTACTTGGAGGCCTTTCCCGCCATACTCAACTGCTAGTGATTTAGTTAGAGCTAGTACGCCGGCTTTGCTTGCCGCATAGGCTACCGAGTATGGGATACCAGCGAGGGCTGTTGTGGAGGAAACATTGACAATCGATCCTGATGTTTTCAGAAGGTAAGGAATTGCTTCCCTACAGACTAAGAATGTTCCTGTTAGGTTAACTGCCAAGGTCCTTTCAAAGTCTGTCAATGAGTGTTCATGGGAGTGGCTCCAGAGTTGGATACCAGCAATGTTGATAACTGCATGTATCTCACCAAATTCCTTGGCCATCCCAGAAATAGCTTCTGAAATCTGCATTTCATTTGATACATCGCATTCTATGCTGATGGTCTCAGATCCTAGGCTTTGACATTCTTTTGTGGTCTTTTCGAGTTTATCTTTCGCTATGTCAGCCAAAACGAGTGATGCCCCCTCTTCCGCAAGGCGAAGTGCTGTTGCTCTACCTATTCCTGTTGACGCTCCGGTTAAGAAGATGGCTTTGCCTTGATGCTGGCCCATAGTGGCTTAAATTTCTGATTCCCTGATCTTTTGCCAGACGCGTTCAGGAGTAAATGGAATTTCATTAATAGCGACGCCCGTTGCGTTGATTATTGCATTTCGGATAGCTGGGGCGACTCCATCTTTCGGTATCTCAGCGACAGCTTTGGCTCCGAAAGGCCCCGAATCTTCCATAGTCTGGACTAGGAACACTTCAAAGTCTGGCATTTCATCAGCTCGATATATCTTGTATGGCCCCAGACTGTCATTGACCATTTTCCCTGTTTCATCAAATGCGTATTCTTCGCAATGGGCATAGCCGAGAGCTTGGAGCATTCCACCTTCTACTTGGCCAGAAGCTGTGACGGGGTTAATTGCTACACCGCAGTCAACTGCCATAACAAGTTTGATAATTGTCACCTGGCCGGTATCAATGTCCATTTCTATTTCTGCAAACTGTGCTGCGAAAGGAGCAGGGCATTCAGGTGATACGTAGGAAGCTGTCCCCATTATTTGTTCGTGGTCTTCCAAGTGAAATGCCTCCATCGCTATATCTTCAATTGATACGGATGACCCGTCGGGTGCTATTGCTTTTCGGTCACGCAATTCGATTGAACAGGGCTCTTTGATATTCAGCATTTTTGCTGCGCGCTCTTTAATTCTTTCTCGTACTTTTTCAGCGGCAAGCTTTGCGGCAGTTCCAGAAATGTAGGTTGTACTGGATGCGTATGCTCCCGTGTCGAACGGAGTCACGTCTGTATCTGATGAGTAGACCTGGATATCACTTAAGGGAACCCCTAGAACTTCTGCCGCTATTTGACCAAGTACGGTATCGGCTCCAGTTCCGAGGTCGGTCGCTCCTACCAACATGTTAAAGGACCCATCATCATTGATTTTGATACTGCATCCGCCCATGTCCAAGAACGGTATGGCTGTTCCATGCATGCAGAACGCGAAACCCAAGCCTCGCCGGATATTAGGCTGATCTTTCGGGGATACCCATTCAGGGTCGTCTTTTCGGTGCCATTTGATTGACCTCTTACCCTGAGCGATACATTCTTCAATTCCATTTGAGGTTATTTTTGGATATTCATCTATATCCTCTGGGTCTACTGCTCTTTCACCAAGATGGGGAGCGATATTCAGCTCGTCACCCACTTTGACCCAGTTTTGCCGCTTGAATTCAATGGGGTCTTTGCCCAGAGAGTGCGCTATATCTTCCATGTGTGCTTCCAATGCGAATTCTGCTTGCGGAGCGCCATATCCTCTGTATGCTCCAGCGACAGGAGTATTGGTGTAGACGACATCGCAGTCAAATTTCTTGTTTTCAGCGTTATATGAGGTTAATCCTCGAAGACCTGCAACTGTCTGAACAGTTTGGCCATGCGTTCCGTAAGGACCTGTATTGCCGATTAAGCGAAGCTTTTGGGAAACGAGTTTTCCGCTGTCTTCAACGCCTGTTGTGAAGGTTAAGGTTTGCGGATGTCGCGACCGAGATGCAATAAATTCTTCGCTTCTATCAAGTTCGAGTTTTACTGGCCTTCGTGTTGCTATTGCAAGATGAGCAACTATATCTTCAATGAGCATTTCCTGTTTCGCTCCGAACCCTCCGCCTATTCTCGGCTTGATGACGCGTACATCCTTAATATCTCTTCCAATTAAAGGTGCAAGCATTCGTCTAACGTGGAATGGTACTTGTGTGGCGGTTCTAACAACTAGTCGCTCATCGCTGTCTAGCCACGCCACAGAAATATGGGGCTCAATAGGAACCTGTTGCACTTGATGCACTTTGAATGTGTCCTCAAAGACGTGATCAGCTTCTATTGCTCCTTTTTCAACATCACCTCGCTCAGCTTCGATTCTCAAAACGATATTTCTATCGGCATCATATATCTCTTCGGTGTCCGCCTCGTCATGAATTACCGGAGAGTCGGGTTCCATTGTTTCTATTTCATCAAGCACATATGGCAGGATTTCATATTCAACTTTGATGAGGTCTAATGCTGCTTGAGCAATTTCTTTTGTTTCTGCGGCTACAGCTGCGACTCTATCCCCTACATGTCTGACCTTATTATCAAAACTTACTTGGTCATGCGGGTGGGGGTTAGGCCAGCTTTGCCCTCCGGAAGCGTACTTTACTCGGGGAGTATTCTTATAGTGTATGACTGCGTGCACTCCTGGAAGTGCTACTGCTTTTGTGTCATCTATATCAATGATGTTTGCGTGGGCGTGAGGACTCCGAAGCACTTTTGCGATGAGTTGACCTCTTTCTTCAAAATCATCAGTAAATGCCGGATTCCCTTTCACCAAACGAACAGCGTCCACCTTTACTTCTGGTTTACCTACAACTGCCATGTCGGGAACGTCTTTTGAGGGGACAACTCTCGGCACAGCTGGAGAAGCATCTGGACCGTGATCATTCGGGCTGACATCAACTGGATTCTTTCCATCGGTGAGAGGGGGAAGATATACAGGTCCAAAGGGCTCGTTTGTTTCGCCCCGCATTAGAGCTGCTGCGCGCATGACAGCTTCTACAGGCTTAACGTATGCAGTTTCGCGGTCAAGAATTCCAGAGAGCATATCTCTTACTTCATGTTCTGTTGGGTTGGGATTTCGATTAAGCAATTCCCATGTTCCAAGTATCATCGCTGGTGTTGAGTACCCGGATTGCATAGCGCCTGTCGCTACGAATGCTGCTTGGATTGGATGGAGTTCAGGTTTATTAAACCACTCAACGGTTATGACATCATGGCCATCAATTTGGGCAGCCAGCATACAATCGGTACTAGTTAGTTTGCCATCTATCAAGACTGCGCCAGCGCCTGTTTCGCCGGAGTCCGAACCGTAGCGGACGCTTATCATTCCGCGTTGACGTAGTAGTTGCAGTAAAGTTTCGTGAAGTTCTATTTCGGTTTCTATTTGCTGTTCGTTTAAGGAGAAGGAAATTTTCATGCTTGTAGCTCCTCAGAAACCCGTTTGTAGAGAACAGATGCAAGATGTTTTCTATAGTCACTTGATCCTCTGAAGTCGCCTTGAGGGTTAAGGTTTGCGAGTTCGTCAGCTGCAGTGATAAGGGTAGGTACTTCTGCGACGCCGGTTAGTGAAACTTGAAATTTTCCTTTTGATTCTGAATATCCAACTGCAGAAACGATGGGTACGTCCATTGGTGTTCGGCCTACAGTATGGAAACATGAGTTGGAATCGTGAGATGGGCTAGAGAATTTGATGGCAGTAATTATTCCTGTTGGCGATGAGGATTGTAAATATTCGTTGAGTGGTATCCAATTCTTTTCGTGTATTTGAATTTCGGCATTAAGGGCAAGGAATCCGGAGAGTAATATGCTTTCGCTACTTCGCTCAGCGATAGTTCCTCCGATAGTGGCTTGAGTTCGCAATGTTGATGGAAGTTCTTTGCTGCACAATTCTTGAAGCAAGTGAGGGATTTTGTCGTTGTTGATTAAATCAGAGAGCCGTGACATAGCTCCGATTTTTATTGAGGTTTCACTTCCTTCGCTTTCGGATGTTATTCCGGTTAGGCCAACTGATTGCAAGTCAATAATTTCTGTTTCGCTGGATGGATTCGCGAGAACTTGAGGTATCACGAGAGTGCCACCTCCTATTAGGACGGCATTCTTTTCGGATGCTAACTTTTGAGCTTCATCAAGGCTCTGAGGGCGGTGATAAGCAAGTACGCTTGGCATACTAAATCCTCTCTATTTGGCCCTTCCGGGGGTACGCCTCCGGTTGAGTTCAATTAAGTTGTTCTTTAAATTTAGCCGTTACTTCTTCTAGCGTCCAACGTTCAATTAACTAATGAAACGTTTCTTTTTTCGGTAAAGCGAAACAGCTATGAAGAAACCGATGCAGGCAGTAGCTCCACTGAAGACATGAGCCCATGCAAGTCCGCTACCGATAGCCTTTGTCGTATCTGATGCAACAGTAATATTGTCGCCGGATAATACTTTTCTTACAGATTCTACGTCACCTGTTCTTGCTTCTACGACTGAGAGGAGGATCGCTCCCCCGATAGCAACTCCATAGGTGATTGCCAGAGTCCGGAGAAATTGATGCGCGCTATTGGTTCGGCCCATTTCCTCTGGCGTGCTTGATGATTGGAGAAGTGTGAGTCCAGATGTGGAGATAAACCCAATGGAAGCACCTATCAACAAATAAGCTCCAAACAGCACTGGCAAAGTGTATGAAAACGATACTGATATACCTGCCAAAAGCACAGAGGGAATCATCAGGGTTGAACCTACTAGGATCACATCTTCTTCGCTTCTTCGTTTGAGAATCTTACTGGTGGCAAATGCTGCGACCGTCCAGCCAACTGTTAGGAAAACTACTGAGAATGACGCAAAGGCTTCAGAACGCCCCCGTGTCGTTTGCATGTAAAGTGGTAGATAATTATCAGTTGCTAGTCCAGTAATCAAGGCAAGCGCAGATGCGGCATGGATCCGACTTAATGGGAACTTTGTTATATGGCGTCGGAGCAAAACTGGGTCGTTCTTTTGTCCTGAGTGACGCCAGTAAACATAAACAAAGAGACCAGTTCCCGCAAAAAGTATTACTGATGGAATGGGTGATTTTATCAGTTCACTGACAGCGATCAGAGAAGCGATAATGCATATGGAGAGCAATGTGATGCCAGTGAGATCAAAATTCAGCTTTTTCTTATTACTGCTGTCGACAGCGTCTGGTAAGCGCTTCCAGCCCATAGCGAGTGCAAGCGCAGTTATTGGTAACTGAACTACAAATATGAGTCGCCATCCACTCAATTCAAGAAGAGCTCCAGCAAGTACGGGACCACCTAACCCAAGAGTTCCCCACACCATTGAATTTGCTGCAAATGCGGAAGGTCGAAGTTTTTCGGGATATGCAAGCCCTACTGATGCGAGCGCAACAGCTATCACTAGCCCCCCACCAATTCCTTGAAGTGATCTTGCCGCAATTAGCAACGTCATAGATGGAGCTATTGCCGCTAGGGCACTTGTGAAGAGAAACCATAATCCTGTAATTTGAAAGGTTTTTCTTACTCCAATTGTATCTATTATGGGTCCGGCTACTATCGCAGCGAGAGCGGATGTCGCTAGGTATGCAGTCAATACCCAAGGCGAAAGAGATACGTTTCCAAGGTCTTTTGCAATATTTGGAAGAGCTGCCACGATCGCTAATCCGTCAAAAGCAGCTACCGCTACGACAGTGAGATTCGCAAGAGTTATAGGTAAGTAACTACCTTTCCAAATACTATTTTTTTTGTTTTGTTCAGAAGACGATGTGTCCACCGATGAAGGGTATCCCGCCTGAGTGCGTTCATCGTGCATGATTGCTAAATTTGCCGCTGCAAAAGAGCTACGATGGGGTTGATGCGTAGTCGCCAAAGAAATCGCCAAAGGTACATTCGATGGATTGCAGTTTTTTTAGTTTTTGCTGTTGCTCTTCCTTTTGCTGTTGTTGTTTTATCTCAATCCGGAGGTGACGAGACCAACTCAACGATTGAACCTCCAACACAACCCGCAGAGAAATCTATTTCTACCAACCCTGAGGATGAAGCAGTTGACGCGCAACCTACCGCATTGCCGTTCGTAATTGAGCAAGAGCCAAATAATAAAGCACCTCGGATCACTCTTGATGGCCCAGATTGCATAGATTCATTCAATGAAGCAGATCTAGTTACGATAGCTATTTCTGCGAACGATGTTGATGACACATCTGTAGTACTTGACTTGGCTGCTTTGGTTGGAGAGGAAAGCATTGATCTAACTTCGTCCATCAACGAAGGGTCTGAATTGATTGTTCCGGGAATAGCTTCTGCAACCTTTCCCATTCCTCTTACCGAAGAGTCATATTTACTATTGATATCCCATGCAACTGATGCTGATGGGGCTAAGTCTGAAGCAGCTTTAGTGATTCCCTTTAGGTGCTAATCAACTAGCTTCCGGTGAAGATTCACCTGTTCCTTCTAAGTTTATGAGACCTATAGGTGCTGGTGAGGAGAATCGTTTGAGTCCAAATGGTGCTTTAGCAACAAGACGGCAATATGGGTAGATAGTTGAAGCTTCGTTATCTGAGTCGTTTTCTATTGTTATATCTGAGATTTCGACCCATTCTCCGTTGATTTCAAATTCAATTGTAAAGGACGTACCCAGTGGTTTTTTAGCTTTGATAGACCAAATAACTTCTGAAACTATTCCATTTATACTCACCACGCTTGGTAGATTTCCAAGTTGTAAATCGTGGCTGGGTAGATCTGTATCCGTAAGGTATGAGCTTGAGCTAGTTCCGTGTTCAAGTTTTCCGTCATCAACACGTATGGTGAATTTAACTTCTGTGATACCTGGGGCATCAGATAGGAATTCTGTTTCCGTATCAATACCGTGTTCGCTCAGTGAGGACATGCCGTCTCGCTCTAGGAATTGTATTTCCTCTCTGAGTTCTGAGATCGCTATATGAGTAATAATTGGGGATCTACGCCTTATGTAGACCAAAAGCAGGATTCTTGTAACCGCTACGAGTGCAAGCAGGGCAAGAATTAGTATCCACCATGGGAAAGAATCATTTTCTGCTTCGGATACAGGGGGGGTTTGGGTTGGAGTCGGTACGGGTGTTGGCGTTACATCTGGATCTTTTCCAGTCTCTGAGTCGTCTGGGTCTACCTGGGGTACTTCGCATCCGATATTAGCTGGGTTAGCTGGGTCGGTTATACACTCCGGCGCTAGTTCGTCAGGGTCAAGAATTCCGTCATCAT
>TARA_B100001121_G_scaffold305322_1_pt1 | contig 10718 bp, 10 predicted proteins | sample TARA_B100001121 | Tara Oceans TARA_B100001121 (sample SAMEA2622817) | marine metagenome | biome: marine biome (ENVO:00000447); feature: surface water layer (ENVO:00002042); material: "saline water (ENVO:00002010), including plankton (ENVO:xxxxxxxx)" | depth 5 m
TTATATAGTTTTTGATAAAATACTCCAATAATTTTTAAAATTTTTCTTCACTATATTTAACCCATTTATAGCAGATTTTCTGTTTGAAAAATAAGCAACCATGGTAGATCCTGAGCCTGTCATTCTTACAAACTCAACTTCGTCAATATTGGTTAAAAAAATCTTTAATTTCCTTAAAATTGGATAAATAGTAAACGCAGGCTTTTCCAAATAATTATGTGCTTTTTTCAATTCTTTAATTTTAAAGACTTTTTTTGAAACTTTAATTTTTTTTTTTGAGTATTTTTTAACATGACCATAAATTTCCTTGGTAGAACAGCCTATTTTTGGTTTTATTAAAATCAAAAATAGACCTAATTTTAAACTAAATTTCTTTATTTTTTTATTATTTACTAATATTAAATTTTTTCTATCTAAGCCTAAAAAAACATCTGATCCAACTCTATTAGAAATATTTAAAATCTCATTTTTAGATAGTTTAATTAATTTGTTTTTTAAAAGAAATTTCAATACACTTGCTGCATTCATAGAACCTCCACCTAAGCCTGACTCTTGAGGAATATTTTTTATAACCTGAATAGAAAATTTTTTGTTCAACAATTTTTTTTGATCTAAAATTTTAAGAAGTTGAGTAATAGAATCTTTTCTTATATTTTTTGAAAAGATACCACTAAATTTAACAATATGTTTTTTTTTATTTATTTGTTTAATATAAATTATGTCATGAAGATCTAGAAATGATATTATACTTTGTATTTTGTGAAAATTATTTCTATCTTTTCCTATAACATTTAAAGAGAGATTTATTTTAGCATAAGATTTAATAATTTTTTTTTTCATTATTTATTTTTTAAACCAAATATTAACTTTTCATTAATATCTTTTTTTAATTTTTTTTCAGCTTCGTCTGATAATAATGCTGCTTTCCAATAATATATTGCTTGTAATTTCATGTTTAGTTTCCAAAGCACATCACCGTAATGATCATTCACAATTGGATCCTCTGGCATAATTAATAATGCATTTTTTAAATATTTTTCTGCTGTCTCATAATCCTCAGTTAAATAGTAAGCCCAACCAACGGAGTCGATTATATAAGGATCGTCTTTTCTCTGTTGATATGCCTTTAATAACATTTCCATAGATTTATCAATTTTTGTTTTTCTCTCTAACCAGCTGTAAGCTAAATAATTTAAAACATAAGGCTGATTTGGATTTAGTTGTAACGATAATAACAAATCTATATCTGCTTTTTCATAATTTTTTATTCTTTCATAACTTCCACCTCTTCTATAAAGAATATCGGCATATGATTCAGAATCTTTATTAATTGTTTCGAGTGCAAGATTAAAATATTTTATAGATTTATCATATTCTTTAAAATTTTTATAAATGTTACCTAAATCAAAATAAAATTTTGGGGATTTGGTTTTTATTTTTTTAATATTTAAATCTAAAAAACTCAAAGATTTTTCTTTTCCTTCATATTCTTTTAAAATTTCAAATTCTTTTTTAATTTTATACCAATAATAAACTTCATCTTTGTCGGTAAAATTTTTTAAAGTATTTTGTAATTCTTTGTCTTTATTCATTAAATAAAAATTTTCTACAGCTAAAGATAAATTGAATTTAAACTTTGGATTAAGATAACTTGATATATTCAAATAATAATTAGACTCATTATAATCTTCTTGCGAAGAATAAAGATTTGAAATTAAAAAAAATATTTCACCAAGAATATCATTTTCAGATTTACAAGAAAATATGTCTGAAAAATTTTCAAATTTGTTTTGGTCAATCCACTCTTTTGACTGTAAAATTAACAATGTGCTTGTAATTGGCTCAATTTTTAATGAAGCTTTTTTAACAGCTTCGTATTCTTTTTTTCCAATTAAATTTGAAAGATAAAAAAATAGGTATCTTGAATAATCTCCACTTTCAGTATTAATAAGATCAACAAAATAATTATTTGCTAAATTATTATCTAAATAACAATACTGGAAAGACGAAAGAATTTTGCTCAATTTTCCATAATTTTTAACCTCGTAAACTTTTTTTTTCAAAAATAACTGATTGAAAGATTTTAGAATCTGAAAAACTATTTGCTCATAGCTACCACGGATCATTACAATTTCCATATCTGATAAGTAATTGTTTACTTGGTTAAAATTTTTTTTTTGTAACGCCTCTATGATTAATAATAAATTAGTTTGAAAATTATTTATTTTATTTTTTGAATTAAAAAATTTGATTTGACTAATTGCTTCACTAATTTCTCCATTTAAAACTAAGCTTTCAACATATTGGTCAAAGTAGTTTGGATAATCCCTAAGTATACTTTTTGTTGATTTGAAATATTTTATTGCAAGGTCATTATCACCGTTTTCATATGATACTTGAGCTGAAAAATAATTTGATAAATATCTCTGGTTGAAATTATTATTTTCTGTTGTTTTTGAAAATGCTAATGAATGATATAAAAAAGTTGCTAATATAAAAAAATATTTAAAAAATTTTAATAACATTTTTTTAATATATGGAAATAGAGTATAAAAATCAAAATAACAATCTTCAAAAAGATCTAGCGGAAAAATTTGAAATTGATCATGTATACGAAAATCAGCCAATTAAAAGAACTTTGGATCAACCTAATTTATCTAATAAACAATCTTTACTAGAAAATTTAAAAAATAAAATACTACAAGTTTCAGATTGTGAATTAAAAAAAAACTCTAAACAAATCGTTTTTAATGATGGTGACAATCAGAGCTCTATCATGATTGTAGGTGAAGGCCCAGGACAAAAAGAAGATGAGATAGGTAAACCATTTGTTGGGGATGCTGGGATACTTTTAAATAAAATGCTTGAAGCAATTAAAATCCAAAGACCAAAAATTTATATAACAAATGTTGTAAATTATAGGCCTCCAAATAATAGAAAACCTGAACCATCAGAGATAAATCGATACTCAGTTTTTTTAAGAGAGCATATAAATATCATTGATCCAAAAATACTTATACTTATGGGAAGTACTGCAATGGAAGCTTTATTTGGTCAGAACCTAAAAATCTCTAAAGAGAGAGGAAAATGGAAAGATCTCATCGTAAATAAAAAAACATATCAAACAATTTTAACTTTTCACCCCGCTTATCTATTAAGACAACCAGATCAGAAAAAATATTCTTGGGCTGATCTTAAAATGATTAGAAAAAGAATAGATGAGTTAGGAATAAATCTTGTATGAAAAAAACTATTGCTGGTGTGGATGAAGTTGGAAGAGGAAGTTTAATCGGACCAGTTTTTGCTGCGGCTGTAATTTTCAAAAAAAATATTAATAAAAAAATGATAAAAGACTCAAAAAAACTTTCAAAAGAAAAAAGAAAAATTATAGAAAAGCATATTAAAAAAAACTCAGTATGGAGCATTGGATCAGCTTCTTTAAGAGAAATTGAAAAATTAAATATATTAAATGCAAGCTTGCTAGCAATGAAAAGATCTATTAAAAAACTCAGGGTAAGACCATCATTGATACTAATAGATGGAAATAAATTACCACATATGACGGGGTACAAACTAAAATCAATAATTAAAGGTGATCAGAAAATATCTGAAATTTCAGCAGCATCTATAATTGCTAAGGTTGCAAGAGACCGACTTACTAATCGATTATCAAAGAAATTTAACAAATACGCGTGGCATAAAAATGCTGGATATGGAACTAAACAACATATTAAAGCAATTAAGAAATTTGGAGTAACGAAACATCACAGAAAAACCTTTGGCCCAATACACAAGATGTTGAGTCTGATTTAAGAAAAATAACAAGTCGAGTCAATTTTTTTCAATCTCTGGTTGACGTGGAATCTACGCTGGAGTCTAATTGTTTTTTTAAAAATGGTTTCAAAAAATTTACATAACAAGATTATTAATGGTGATAGCCTTGAAGAATTAAATAAAATTCCTGATGAAACGTTTGATTTAATTTTTGCAGATCCACCATATAACTTACAATTACAAAATAGCTTAATAAGACCAGATAGATCAAAAGTTAGTGCGGTTAATGACAAGTGGGATCAATTTAAGAGTTTCAAATCTTATGATAACTTTACTAGTGAATGGTTGAAACAATGTAAAAGAGTTTTGAAGAAGGATGGTTCTATTTGGGTTATTGGAAGTTACCACAATATTTTTAGAGTAGGCAAAATAATACAAGATCTTGGTTTTTGGATTTTAAATGACGTAATATGGAATAAAAATAATCCAATGCCAAACTTTAGAGGCACTAGATTTACAAATGCTCACGAAACATTAATTTGGGCATCAAAAAATAAAAGATCTAAATATACTTTTAATTATCAATCAATGAAATCTTTTAATGATGATTTACAGATGAGATCCACATGGAGTTTACCAATATGTAATGGAAAAGAAAGATTAAAAAATAATGGAATAAAAGTACATTCAACTCAAAAACCAGAGGCACTACTACACAGAATAGTTTTGGCATCTTCAAATAAAAATGATTTTATCTTGGATCCTTTTTTAGGATCAGGAACAACTGCTGTAGTTTCGAAAAAATTAGGACGATCATATTTTGGAATAGAAAAAGAAAAAAAATATTTTGAAGCAGCAAATAAAAGAATAAAAAATACCAATATAATTAAAGATGAATATTTAGATACAGTTCAAAATAATAAATCGAAACCTAGAATACCTTTTGGCTCATTAATAGAATTAGGAGTAATTAAACCAGGGACAGAAATTTATGATCAAAAAAAGAAGGTTTATGCAAGAGTCATGGTTGATGGAAGTATAAAACATAAAGAAAATGAAGGATCTATTCATAAAGTTGCAGCTAAAATATTGGGAGCAGAAAGTTGCAATGGTTGGACCTATTGGCATTATCAAGTCGGAAAAATTTTAAAACCTATAGATGAGCTAAGACAACGTCTAAGACCAGGAACTTAGCTATTATAGATTTTACCTAAATAATTTTCTAAAAAGATTTTATTTTTAGAAAAAGATTTTAAAATAAAATTTCTTATGAAAACATTTAATGGATTTGATAAATGAAAGGCAAAGTGATTAATTGAAGATCTAAAATTTATTTGTTTTGTTTTTAAAGCTCTTATTTTATAATAATTTGACGAATTATATTTTATCTCATTAAAAAGTTCGTCGGCAGCCTCTATTGATTGGGAGGCGCCTTGAGCAAATGAAGGTGCAAAAGAGTAAAAAGCATCACCTGTTAAATAAATATTTTTAATTTTGGGTATTAGAATTTTTTTGCTAACAAAGATTGGAAAGCATTTAATTCCACTTACTCTTTCTATTAAATTTAAACTGGTTTTTGAAGAAATATAATTTAACAAATTATTTGTAAATGTTGCATCATTAAATAAATTCCTATTTGAAATTTCAGATTCAATTAACTCTTTTCTTATTATAGATATAAAATTAAAATCTTTATTTTGATTAGTAGGATAAATTACAAAGTGAAAATTTGAGCCCAAATATAATGAAATATCATTATTTTCAAAGTTCTGAATATTACCCCTTAACGCGATTGAGTTAAAATATTTTGGCAGACCTTCATTTTTAAATAAAATTTCTTTTGTTCTCGAATAAACTCCATCTGCAGCTATTAAATAATCAAACTCATCTGAATTATTATCCCTAAAAGATAAAGTTAATTTTTCATTATCTTTAATATCAATAAGATTTGAATTAAAAATTAATTTTTCTTTTGGTATATTGCTTAATAAAAATTTAATTAGTCTCGATCTTTTTAATGTGGTGTATCTGTTATTTTCAATATTAAATTGTGATAAATCAATGTCACACAATTTGTTTTGTGTTTTTGCATCAAAGAAATTTACTTTTTTTGGAAAATAAACATCACTTGCATTAATATTTTGGAAACCTATTTTATTTAATAAATTAATACTATTAACAGATAATTGTATTCCATATCCGTCACTAAAATCTATGGACGATCTTTTTTCATAAATCGTATAAGCGAAAGACTTATTTTTTTCTAGAAGATTTGCAAGAAATAGACCTGAAATACCTGCTCCTATTATTGCAATTTTTTTCATTAATGATTAGGTAGCTGATTAAATATTTTTTTTGTAAATGAGGGCAAAATATAATTATTGATATTAGATTTATCTAATAACAAACCACCCTTTATTTTTTTAATTTTTGAATCCTTATTAATTAATATTTTCATATCCATATTTGATAATTTAATACTTATTTTTTTGTTAAGCGACAATTTAAATTTTTGCTTATCGATTTCATTCATCGGAAAAATCACCAAGTTTTTCAAAAAATTAAATTTCTGATTTTTAATCAATAAAAATTTATTTTTATACTGATAAATATTTGCTTCGAAATATTTTATTTTATTAAATTTATTTTTTGACTTTATTGAAAAATCTTTTTTTTTAAAAGCTTTGCAGTTTTTTGTTAGTGGACAAAAATCACAGGACGGCATTGATGGCCTACAAATTAGCGCCCCGATTTCCATTATCGCTTGTGCATAATCGCTTGATCTATCAGAAACATTAAAAAATGATTTTTTTTTAATCAAATTTTCTTTTGAAATTTCACATTCTTTTTTAAGTAGAAAAACCCTTTTTAATATTCTTTCAACATTACCATCCATGGGTATATATGGCTGATTATGAGCAATTGCCAAAATTGATCTTGAGGTGTACTCCCCAATACCAGGAAGTGATTTTAGATTTTCGATATCTTTAGGCAAACTTCCGTTGAACTCATCTATTATTTTAATGGCAGTTTTTTTTAAATTTCTTGCTCTTGAGTAGTATCCAAGTCCTTCCCAGTTTTTCAAAACATTTTGCTCTTGTGCATTTGCTAAATATTTAAGATTTGGAAAATTTTTTACAAAATTTTGAAAATAAGGTATTACAGTTTTTACTTGAGTTTGTTGGAGCATAAATTCGCTTACTAAAGTGTAATATTCTCTGTTTTTAACTGATGTTTTTTTTCGCCAAGGAAGATTTCGCTTATTATTATCGTACCATTTTAAAATTTTATTTGGTATGTTTGATTCTCGCATATGAATTCAAAAAGTTATAATAAGAATACCAGAAAAATTATACAAGGTCTCAGATCATTTAAAGACATTTTGCCTACTAAACTAAAAAATATTATAAACAAAAAAGGTCAAATTTATTCGCAAACCTTAGATAATTGGAGGTATTTTGTTGGAAGCGAATTATTTGAGGTGAGTTTTCCACAGTCATTCAAAAATGAGAATAAGCTTGGATCTAGTTGTTTGACAGTAATGATAAAAAGAGGCAACGAAATAAATTTTGAATATTCAAAAGGAGTGATAATTCAAAAAATTAACTCTTTTTTTGGTTATCAAGCAGTTCAGAATATTAAATTAGTGTCTTTTGATGACCAAAATAGCCATATTGAAACTGATCAAAATGTAGAGGATGTGACAAAAAATAAATACAAAAAAAGGATTTTAAATATTAAGAATAATAAAATTAAAAGCTCTTTAATGGAGCTAAGCAAAGTTTTTAAAAAAAATGAATAAAATAATTTTAATAATTTTCATATTCCTATCATCTTATGCAAATTTAAGTGCTGAAAATACAGTAAAGAGAATTTATGAAGGAAAGGAAGATTCAAAAATTGTTATTTTAGTATATGAGTCTTTAACATGTTCACATTGTGCAGTTTTTCACTCTGAGATTTATCCAAACTTAAAAAAAAACTTTATAGACAAAGGTCATGTTAAACTGGAGTACAGAAATTTTCCATTAGATCTTGCTGCTTTTAATGCAGCTAAAGTGGCGCACTGCAAAAACATTAATGGTGAAGAGGTTCTGCACTTTCTTTACAAGAATCAAAACAAATGGGTAAAGGGCAATACGATTGATGAACTTAATGAAAATCTTAAAAAAATATTAATCTCACAAAATTTTGGCATCAACTATAACAAATGTATCAACGATAAAAATATTGAGGATTTTGTATTAGAAGATCGAATCGAGGGAGTTAAAAAATACAACGTGAGCGCTACTCCAACAATAATTATCAACGAGAAAAAGTTTGATAAACCACTAACATACAAAAATTTAGAAAAAACTTTAGAAAAACTGCTATAAGTTAATTCATGGAGTTTAAAAAAATCCAATTAAATGGATTTAAGTCATTTTCAGAAAAAACAACCTTTTTAATAGAAAAAGGACTAACTGGCATTGTAGGTCCAAATGGTTGCGGTAAATCAAATATTGTTGAGTCGTTGAGGTGGTGCATGGGGGAAACCTCTGCAAAAAGTATGAGAGGATCAGGAATGGAAGATGTTATTTTTTCAGGTACATCAAATAAACCATCAAAGAATATAGCAGAAGTAAGTATTAATATTTCAAATCCTGATAAATCAGGATCTTTTCATTTCAAAGAAATGGAAGAAATTGAAATAAGAAGAAAGATAGAGAGAGATAAAGGTTCTCGTTTTTTTGTTAACGATAAAGAGGTAAGAGCAAAAGATGCACAAATGTTTTTTGCAGATCTTTCAACGGGTGCACACTCTCCGTCAATAATTAGTCAAGGTAGGATCGGATCATTAGTAACCGCTAAGCCCCAAGATAGACGGGCAATACTGGAGGAAGCCGCTGGGATTTCTGGATTGCATGCACGAAGACATGAGGCCGAGCTTAGATTAAATTCTGCAGAAAATAATTTGAAAAGAGCAGATGAATTAAGAAGACAACTTGAAAAACAGCTTAATAGTCTTGAAAAACAAGCTGAAGAAGCAACAAAATATAAGAATATATCAGATGAAATAAAAAAAGTTGAGGCAGGACTTTATTTTTTAAAAATTAGGGAAATTGAAAATGAAATTAAAGTTGAAAACGAGATTAACGCTGATGCAGAAAAAGAGTTTTCATTATTTAACGATAAAATTTTAGATTTAGAAAACACAATAAAAAAAATAGAAAATGAAGTTGCACCAGTTAGAGATAATAATTTAGAAACTGTTTCTAGAGTTCAAAGATTAAATTTAGAGTTAAAAAATTTAGATGAAGAGACTGAAAGAATGTCTGCTGAAATAGAAACGACCAAAGCATCATTAAAAACAATTGAAGAAGATGAGAATAGAGAAAAAAGTATTGTAATAGATGCTAATTCCAACGAAAGAAGGCTTAAGGAAGAAAAGCACGAACTAATAGAAATTGATTCAAAATATTATGATACTGAAAAACAATCTAATGAGGATCTTGACTCAGCAAAAAATAAACTAAGCTTTGAAATAGATAAAGTTAAAGAATTAATAAAAGCAAAGAAAAATGATGAAGCTATAATTGTTCTTGATAACTGTAAAATTATTATAGAAGAATATGCAAATAGCTATAGTAAGAACCAGAATATTAAAAAAGAGTCAACAAAAAGAAAAGAAAGAATAAATAATATAGATACTGAAATAGAAAGTTGGAAAAATTTATTAGCTAACTCAGAAAAAATGATAATTCAGTTAGCAGATAGAAAAGAAAAATTAGATAAAAGATTATCAGATTTAGAAAAACAACCAAATATAAACGCGGAGAAAAAAGGACAAATTTCAGAGAATTTAAGAATTTCAGAAGAAGAGAAAGTAAATAATGAGGCCAAAATAAATACTTTGGAGGCAGGGCTTGAGGAGAATAGATCTAAATTAAACGAAATCAAGGAAGTTTCTATTACAGTTAGAGAGAAAAGAGCAAGTGCAAATGCAACTATTGTCGGACTAAATAAAAGAAGAAATGATCTAATTGAAAGAATTGAAAGTGAACTTAATTTAAATGAAAAAAATCTTTTAGAATTTTCAAATTTAGAAAAAGAGGATGAGTTCCCAGATACAGTTACACAAGAGGAACTTTTGGACAAGAAAAAAAGAGACAGAGATAATTTAGGATCCGTAAACCTTAGAGCAGATGAGGAAACTGGAAAATACAAAAACGAGATTATAAAAATGGAAAAAGATAGAGAAGATATTGTAAATGCTATAACAAAATTGAAAGATAGTATTAATGTATTAAATCAAAGAGGAAGAGAAAGACTGCTTGATGCATTTGAAAAAGTTAGTCGAAAATTTAACGAGGTCTATACCAAACTTTTCAATGGTGGAAATGCAAAACTTGAACTAGTCGACTCAGAAGATCCCTTGGACGCTGGATTAGATTTGTTAGTAAGCCCTCCAGGTAAAAGACTTCAATCAATTACTTTATTATCAGGTGGCGAGCAAGCTTTAACCGCTCTATCTTTGATCTTCGCAGTATTTTTAACAAATCCTGCTCCAATTTGTGTTTTGGATGAGGTAGATGCACCTTTAGATGATGCTAACGTAACGAGATTTTGTAATTTACTCGACGAATTAACCAGAATAACTAACACAAAATTTATAATTGTTACCCATCATGCTTTGACAATGTCAAAAATGGATAGACTTTATGGAGTAACCATGCCTGAGAAAGGTATAAGCCAGTTAGTTTCTGTAGATTTACAAAAAGCTGAGACATTAGTCGCTTAAATGTCTGACGATTTAAAAACTCGCTTAAAGATTGCAAAATCAAATTTCAAAAAGAAAAATCCATCACAAAAAGACAACGAAAAAACTAGCTTTGGTAAGGCTTTTCAGCTGAGCACAGAGCTAGTATCTGCGGTATTAGTAGCCACAATTATAGGGTTTATTT
>TARA_B100001121_G_scaffold85112_1_pt1 | contig 10702 bp, 10 predicted proteins | sample TARA_B100001121 | Tara Oceans TARA_B100001121 (sample SAMEA2622817) | marine metagenome | biome: marine biome (ENVO:00000447); feature: surface water layer (ENVO:00002042); material: "saline water (ENVO:00002010), including plankton (ENVO:xxxxxxxx)" | depth 5 m
ACGAAAGACCAGACAACTGGATCTGTAAGACTATTTTCGAAAATCGCTCGTCTTTTGCTGTCGATTTGACAAAGTTGCAAGTTAGAATGAAAGGAAGCAATGAGTTGTTGTTTGATATTTCGGATGTCGAACAAGATGTATTACCCAACGGAAAGTGGGAATCAGAAGATAGAACTGTGGTCGCTACCTCCGAACCAGATTTCACTTATGATTTGTCATACACAATCTTACCTCACGCAGTTAGATCTACTGAAGGTTCGATGAAACTCGAAGAGAACTCGTTCGATGTGTTAGAGGCCAAACTATCAAAGAAGTACTCGACTACCGGTTTAAGATCATACCGAAACCAAAATGTTTCCACATCAATATCACTCAAGAATGAGGGGTCTGCGACCATAAACCTGATGAGAATCACGGATGATATACCTGGATTGTTCGAAGCACCAGACCTTGAATCAATGAAGATTGTTGTCGACGGTAAAGAGCTAGAAGTGGAACAATACAAAGCAGAAATAAGCAGCGGAATTACACTGGAAAAAGAATACAAATCTCCAGATGGCGATGGACACACTTTAACCATGACAATTGGAACTAGAGGGCCGCTTGGACTACAGCCCGGCAAATCAATTAAGATAACATACGATTTAACTGCCCCCGACCCATCTCCACAAAATGAGAAAGTTGTTGCACCGCTAAGAGCCGAATTCAGTGCTGAAAGATTCGGTCCTGTTTGTGGTAGAGACTGCCCAGATGCACCATCAATAAAGGTTATTCACAACCGAAGGGATTTCTCTGCTGGCAAGCAAGCAATACCACTTGGTGGCAAAGGACGCTACGAAGTTTTGATTCTGTTTGAGAACAATGGAGATACCGCACTTCAAGACATCTATATCAATGACGTAATACCTCAAAATTTTGAAATAAAAGATTGGTACATCAAAGGAGCCAATGGTAAAAGAGATGACTGTGAGATTACCACCGAGGATATAGACATGGGAACTCAAGCAAGTTGGATGGTTCCCATGGTCGGCAAGGGTGAACGCCTAGAAGTTTGCTTTGAAATAAAAGGTAACGGTGAGGTTGATGGCGATATCTTGAACAAATTCCACGGAGTACACTTTGGCGATGAGATTGAATCTGAAGATTTACCAGAACCTGTTGTTGAGGACGTTGCTGCCGATGATGTTAGCGGCGAGGCCGTTGAAGATGCTGAAGAAAAGCCAAAGGTCACATGGAGAAATGATGTATTAGAGAGAGTTATGGGTGCACATGGGATTGATTTAGAACTCAAAGACTCATTCATTGAACATGCAGTAAACTTTGACTCTGACGACAATGGATACCTAAAGAAGGCCGAACTTGAGGAAGCCGCAAAGGCTTGGAATGCTGACAATTCATCTGAAGAATCTGAGGTTGAAGAATCCAATGAAGATGATACAAATGCGCAGCAGGCACAGCCTGAAGAAGAAGGCGAGGTTAAGGCGTGTCCAGTATGTCCAACACCATCTCCATCAGATGCAGCCGTATGCTCTGCTTGTGGATTCTCTTTCGTAGATCTATGATTGTAACTATGACGGTAGGACCCAGTTAGGCCATACTTCACTTCGGGAATCGCCTGAAATAATCACTATGACTTGACGAGGAAGGCTTGCCAGAAATTCTTCTATCGGAGTAGAAGTGGATGGAGGCATTATTCCATCCCGCAAATCAACGGCAAGCCAAGCCTCAGGGTATTGCTCCATCCACGCTCTGAGTTCAGCTTCAATACCTTGAGGTGGCACACCTTGACGCACGCTAGCTAGGAACTCCCAGCCATTTATGCAATGGCGCTCATCATCAGTCCACATGAAAACTCTTGGTTGATTGGGTAGCAGAGAAATTTGTTCAACTGCTTCCAATTGAGTGACGCAGACGGGTTGAAAAGGCATCGGCATAGGTAGTGGATGTTTCCAATTGGATTCTAAATCTAGTGGCTCTCTACGGCGCATGTTGTGACCTATGATGCAAAATGGTTTGAATATCGCGCATTAATGATTAGATTAAATTCTAGTTTTCAATGATAACCTTCATGCCCTTGCTACATTTCGCCCAACCATGGCTAATGGCAATTCTCCACCTCCACCACAAGCCCCTGGTGGCTCTATGATGATGATGTTCATGGTCATGATCCTGATGACTTTACTTATCATGAATCCGGGTATCAGGTCGACGATGGGCGGTATTGCGGATCCGATTCTGTCACCAATCCTTCCAGAAGAATCGTTTTTTATTATGACCGTATTGATACTTGGAACATTCTCTATGTTGATGAATACAGTGTTAAGAAGTTTCTTTCTTGACCCAATTGAACAAGCACACATTGGACACCGCCAAGGACAGATTAGACGTATGATGAATGATGCAAGGATATCCAGGGATCCAATATTACAAGAAAAAGCAACAATATTACAACAGCAAATGATGCCTGAACAGTTGAAGGTTCAAATGGGTGCTATGAAACCAATGATGTTCACTATGATTATCATTATCGCGGTGTTTTCATGGCTGACCACAACAGTTGAAACATTCCGAGTAGACTATGTCTCGCTACCATGGGCGTCAGAGTGGAACTTATTGTCTGATAAGTTTCTATTTTTCCCTGCATGGATTTGTGCTTATATCTGTATGAGCGCACCCTTCGGAAGAGTTGTTGATCGACACATTAAGTTGTTTCGTTATCGAACTCATCCAGCAGTTTCCTCCGGAGACAAATTAAAGGAACCTTTACTACATCTGGTGGCAAATCAAGGGAAATCCGTTGACAAGAATGCTCAAAGGCGAAGACAGAAAAGCAAAGGCCAAGCTCGAAAGAAGTCCAATTCTAAAAACAATGAGAAATCAGAAAGAGCTACAAAATCAACCAATAAAAAAACAACTTATGCTGGTGTTGAGGGTTTAATCTGCCCTAAATGTGATAGTGATATGATTACTAAGGCAGGCCCACGCAACAAGAAATGTGAAATTTGCCGGCACCAATGGGTGTGAATATGAAGAAAGTCACTATCTCAGGACATCCAGGAAGTGGCACATCAACCTTGGTTGAAGGATTAAGAAACTACTTTTCTTGGACTTCGATAAATGGCGGACAAATTTTCAGAAATGAGGCTCATGAGAGAGGAATGACTCTTGCGGAATTTGGTGATTTGTGTTCGAGTGATGAAACTGTTGACCTAACACTCGATGATAAACTAAGGAATCACATTCAAGATCGAGTAACTAACATAATTGAATCACGACTTGCAGGATGGTGGGCACACAAATTACAATTTGATTGTATTCGGATATGGCTGAATGTTTCTGAGGAAGAAAGGGCAATAAGAGTTACCAAGCGGGAAGGGATTTCCTTGGATGAAGCTATTAATTCCAACAAGGCGCGGTTGATGATTGACAATGAAAGGTATCAAAAAATGTATGGTTTGATTCCAGAAGACCCCACACCTTATACCCATATTATTGATGCTACAGACATAACCGCTGAACAAGTCCTTAATGAAGCGATTAGGATACTAGGAGATGAGTGAGTGGCAAGAGTAAAATTAAGCGAGGTATCAAAACCGTCTAATCACGGAATAGATCCTGAGAACCTTAGTATTGAACAACGTCTTGCTTCTGGATTTATACTTCTTGACAAACCACCAGGACCAACATCTCATCAAATCGCTTCCTGGGTTAGAGATTTACTCGGATTGGATAGATTAGGTCATGGCGGTACTCTTGACCCATTTGCAACAGGAGTTTTGCCATTGATGGCAGGAAAATCAATGAAATTGACCAAGGGTATTTTGAAGACTGATAAAACCTACATTGCAGTACTTAAGTTTGCCAATGAAACCAGTAATGCTACTCTATCTGATGTGATAAGTAAGTTAACAGGAAGAATATATAATGTCCCGCCGGAAATCTCGGCCGTAAAAGTACAAGTCAGAACAAGAAAGATATACAGTTTTGAAGTTATAGAAGCATCCGGTAAACAAGCGATTGTAAAAATAGCATGCGAAGCTGGAACTTACATTCGAACCATTGCACGAGATATGGGCTTACTGCTCGGCTACAAAGTTGAATTGAAGGAACTCAGAAGAGAAAATTCAGGAAGATTTGACCTTGCAGATTGTGTCACACTGCAAGAGATTGCTGACGCAGTCTGGTTATGGAAGGAGTGTGATAACCCAGCAGCATTGCAAAAAATTATCCATCCAACCGAAAAGTTACTGCTCGACAAACCTTACATCATCGTCAAAGATAGTGCAGCTAGTGCGTTATGTCACGGAGCACCGCTTCTTAGACCAGGGTTAGTCGAAGTTAGTGACAAATTATCCAGTGGACTAGAAGTTGCTGCATTTACCAGTAAGAACGAAATTGTTGGAATCGTCAAGATGACTAAGAGCTTCAATGAATTGTCTATCGAGACAACTGGTGAAATAGGCAAACCCGTAATGATCTTGATGGAGCAAGAAAGGTACCCACCCCAATGGAACAAATGACCATTTCAAGCCTCAACATACTCTTCGTAGATATATTCCTCTGTTTCTATTCTTATTTTTAGTTCTGACATGTTCCCACATCCAACTTTGTCAACCTATGTTGAACGACCCCCACAGTCTCAAAGTATGCTTTCGTTTTACGTTTCACTTATCAAATTATAGTGATAATTTGACATTATCCGACACTAGATGATTGAAAGATAAACTTACAACTTCTTTATTTTACCAGGAGCAAATGCAGTAAATAAAGCAATGACCAGAACGACTACAATTAGTGTAATAGTCCAAAGCATACCAGTTGAAATAATTGCGCTTGATGATGATTTGTCTGAGGTAAACTTGGCTACTTCAATTGTCACAGAATCTAAGTTATTATCCTCATTACTCTCTAAAATTTGGTTGGTTCGGTCTAATTCAACCGAAAGCGTTTGTGGACCATTTGCAGTCGGCCTCCAATCACAAGTCACCATGCTGAGTTCATTCGATTGCAGCATGGGAATTGACAAGACTCCAACTAATGTTGAGCCAGATTGGCATCTAATTGAAACCAAGGTCGCTTCACTATTGCCTGAGTTTCTTACATATATTTTGACGGGTACAACATCCCCTTCTGTAACATCATTTGAATCAATGATTATATCCTCAATGGACAATTCAGCGAGCGTCAAAACCTCTAGAACCAGTGTTTGATTCACACATGTAGATTGATCGCATAACGTTATGATAACTGGCACTGATGATGCCGCCGTTGGAGGTGTAACTACAATAGAAGAAGTCGACAAATCTATTGTCGCCCATGATTTATCGGTAGTGGCTGTCAAACCAGTAGAGTCAATATCGATGTAGGAAAACTGAATAGTTTTTGCTGTACCATATTCAACGGGAACAATTGACGGGAATTCTGTCATCTCAGGTTTGTCATCAATCTCTTCAACCGATACTATGAAAGTTTCTTGCCAGGTATTACCAGCTTCGTCTGTGACAATTACAGTTACTGTTGTAGTACCATGCTGCTCCGGCATCAGCACTAGTTTTATGTCATCCTGAACCATTGTCGCGCTCACTAATGATTCATCCGCTATTGAGAATGCGACCGATAAATTATCGCTAACAGATCTATCATCTACGCACCTATCACGGAATGGAATTAACACTCCAGGTCCATCTTCAATGAAATATTGTGGCCCGATTATCTGGCATACAGGATCTTCATCCCACTGCACTTCAAAACCACCTGTAACAGTCATGGAAGTCACTTCAAGCAATGTGGCGCTTGAGGCTCCCGAAGAATCCCAATTAAACCACGCTTGCAACTTTATGCTCAGGTCTTGCAATCCATGGTTTAGATATTGTCCAATTGGGATCTCTAAACTAAAAACCGTCAATTGATTTATGCTTTGATAGGTTGCCTCCTCACCATTGACAAATACTTTCCATCGCGAATACTCAGTTGCTAAACCATCAAGCGAACCGAATACTCTACCATTAATTGCCAGAGTCGGATCGTTGTAATCCAGCATTATCGCCCCTAAACATGATTCTGATGATTTTACCATTATACGTATTATTTCACTGTCAACTAAGTCGTTGCTATCTACTGCTATGTAATCAGTAAATTCTATTCCGTTACTAGAATGTGATACTAATATCTGATAGTTTTTATCTGCACCAGTTGCGAAATGGATTCTGCCGAAACTTTGTCCGGGTTGAGCGGTTAATACCTCACTTGTCCAAACGCCTTCTATTCCTTGATTTACCGGAGACAATCCACAAGATGATATTTGTATATTATCAAAATATCCTTCCTCAAAATTTACTTGGTGAGTCGGCATATTAAATCCCTGCGAGGTAGACTCTACTGAAGCCCATTCTGTCCCATACCAAGGGTATTCTACTGTTACCGACAATCCAACCGCATCAACATCTAATTGTGTGTCATCTGTTTGACCTAGTGAAACATAGTCTAAAGTTAAAATCAGATTTTTCAAATCACCCCACGTCCAGTCAGATTTGTCAGTTATATTCTCTGACCATATTGTGCCATTCATGAAGTCAATAGAACCCTGAGTATTGACATAAGTCACAAGTTCATGGAAATTGCCGTTGTTTTCCATAGAAAATCTGACTTGATCTTGCAATAACGGTCCTGGAATATGAAATGCGATAATTACATCTACACTCACTATTTCATACCCGTTGTAAGCATCCGTATCAAAATCTGTTAATTCAATAACTGGGCCCTTGGTATATGAGTAACTCAAATCCGGAGCACCGGTAACATACTGTGTCTCCGAAGGTGATGACTGCGCCCAAACTTCCACGGTTTGGAAATTTGCTGGTCTAGAATGTTCGAAGGTTATGCGATTATCTTCCACCATTGAAGTAGTATAGTCCGCATTTTCTTGGGTGAAAGTTATTCGATTATCTAGATACCAGGAATCGGCAGTCGATATTTTCCCTTGAGGATATATGTCAACCGTGGCGGTTGAGTGAACGCTTCTAGCGACTACATTACTGCCAATAGAGCATAGTAACAATAGAAGAATTACCATGACTTTGATTGCAACGCTACTCCTTCCCATATTTTGGGGTAGAGGTGATATACTATAGAAATAAAGGTATTAAAGTTCATTAACAATGTTAATTATTACAACTATCGAGAATCGCATTATTGAAATACCACACTACTTACGACAACCTACCCTAGATGGCTGTGGTGGTGTAGGGGTTAGCACGAGGGATTGTGGTTCCCTCAGCCCGGGTTCAATTCCCGGCCACGGCCCCATCTATTCTTCTAACTCCTGTTTATCTATTGAGTGGCCCATGCGGTCGACTTTGGTCTCTAGATATGAACGGTTAGATTCACCAACTCCGACAACTAGTGGCTCACGATTTACCACATCAATACCATAAGAACGTAGTTGCTCAATTTTGTTTGGATTGTTGGTTAACAAAGTCACTTGATCAATTCCCAGATTGCTTAACATTTTTGCAGCTATTTGGTAGTCTCTAGCATCGCCAGGATAACCTAACATAAGATTTGCATCTAAGGTATCTGCCCCTTTATCTTGGAGGTGGTAAGCCTGTATTTTAGCGTGTAAACCGATGCCTCTACCTTCTTGCCTCAAGTATAGTAAACAACCCCACCCTTTTGCACGAATTGCATTTAGAGCGGCATGCAACTGTGGACCACAATCACATCTAAGACTACCGAATGCGTCACCAGTCAAACATTCAGAATGGGCTCTGACAAGTACTGGGTCTGGTCCATTCATGTCACCCAATGTTAGGGCAACATGGTCAAAACCAGTTGCGTCCTCGTGGAATACTTTAATCACAAAATCACCAAATGTGGTCGGTAAGTTTGCTCGGCTAGGTATCTCAGAATAATCTCCTGTTACCTCTGAAATATCAGTCATTTTTTCACCTCGATAATAAAATAAAATTCACCAGACTCACGAACGATATCTCTTAGAATATGCTCAGTTCTTCCCAGGTACAATGGTATGTCATGAAGTGTTTCAGGGTCATCTGCTCTAACACCAATTACATCACCATTGGATAATGATTGAAGGGCCTTCTTTGTCTCATGTAACGGAATAGGACAATAGAATCCTAAAACATCTATTTGGTGAGTAATTTGCATTCCAAAAACACCACCAAACATCACCGTTTCAGTTAAAGCAAAAGGTGTTGATATACAAACAATGCGATTGGCTCAATTTACAGAATAGCGTATATTCATGTGTGTTGACCTACACGGTGCATTATGACCAAGTCAGTGAAGAGAGTTTCAAATTCTCGGGACATGTCTTGGAGCGAAGTTTTGCAGTTGTCAAAATCATATCTAAAAATACCCTTAGCGTTGTTGTTTGTTGAAGCGATTTATTGGTTTATTACTCAACCATCAAACACTCTTGTGCCTATACAGATTAGCGAGGCGTGGATTTGGAGTGAGATTACCAATTTAATTTACGGTGAGGGGACGGCAACCTTAACAACAAATAATGGTTGGATGACACAAGTAAATTTACACGACCAAAATTTCCCTGGCGTGCTAAATACTGTGGCACTTTATGTCTCAGACGAATGTGCTGGAGTACACGAAATGTTATTCATATCTACTTTAATCATCATGACTGATGGAGTTTCTCAGAGGTTAAAATTGCGGTCCATTGCTGTCATGTGTGGGATAGTCTACATTCTAAATATTGTAAGACTTGTTGCATTTTATCCAATTGCTGTCGATTCATGTGCGACAGACCCTAATAATCCAAGTTGTCTTAACCCTGTATGGCAATATCACGAAAATATTTACAACTGGGGTTTTCTAATTGTCTTAGTATTTATGTGGCTGATATGGTTCTGGCAAGTTAGAGGTTCGCAAAGAGCATTACCATCTAAACAACGCAAGGATAAGTATCAATTTGCGTTCCGAAAGTCATGGACACGATTTCATGTTGTGATTTTGTCCTTTGCTCTGCTGATGTTAATTTCTTCTGCGTACTCTGTAACATCTAACGAACAGGCAATGGAAGCCAAAGAAATCCTAGATTTCTGCTCATATTCAAACATTGCAACCAATCAATGTATGGCCGCCCAAAACAACTGGGATAATGCCATCGATACCGCATGGTCTCTCGCAAGTATCGGATTAATTATGGCGGCTTCTGTAATTGTTCATATTAGTAAATTAGAAGTGAAAGAGTCACAAAATGGGGAATCCGAGTCTGAGTAATCAAACATGAGCAGATAATTTGATCCCATCGATATCATATTTTTCTATTGCTTTCAAGGCAAGTGAAACCTTAGATGAATGTACATTGACGACAACTGTGTCTTGAGTAAATTGTATTTCTCCTATTGATAATTCGTCACACCGCATTTTTTCTGCCAACCAGTTAGCAATAACACGGCTAGAGAATGTTAAATCATTGTTGGAGGTTAATTTAATCGGGACGAAACCGAATACATCTGCAGATTCCATGAAATCATCCTTGTACGCAATAGCGTCCTTGTTAACTCCAGAAGGCAAATCCGGAACTGCAACTGATGCAATATCCAAGCCATACGTGGCGATTATTTTTGCCAATTGGCCTGAGTCGCTTTTAGACACCAAACTCCATGCCTGGCCCTCTCTACCGATTCTTCCAGTCCGACCTATGCGATGTATGAAACTGTCCATATCATCAGGAACATCGTAGTTTACAACCATAGTGATACCATCTACATCAATGCCTCTTGCTGCTACATCAGTTGCGATTATTGTCTTTTTATTACCACTCTTGAAAGATTGGAGTATTTTCTCACGTTGATTTTGCGATAAGTCGCCATGTAAGCCGCTAACCTCAATCCCTGCCCTAGATAATTTTTGAACCGACAAATCTACCATTCTCTTTGTATTACAAAATACGATAATTTGATCATCTTCAGTGGTATTTGCTAACAACCTGGATAGTGCCCATAACTTGTTAGCTCTGCCTATATTTAGCGCGTACATTTCAATTGGCGGTAAATCAAGTTCCTCGGCATTAGTCAATACAAATTCCGGGTCAACCATGAATTCATATGCCGCATCAAGAATTTCTTGAGGGAAGGTTGCAGAAAATAGTAAGGTCTGAGATCTAGAAATCATCTTATCTATAACCCATGTGATATCGGGGAAAAATCCCATATCAAGCATTCTATCTGCTTCATCGAGACAAAAGATTGTTGGCTTTGACAAATCGATATATTCTCGCTTTGTCATATCCATAACTCGACCTGGCGTTCCAACAATAATATCTACTCCGTCATTCAGCTGACGAGCTTGCTTTTCTAAATCGGTACCACCATAAACAGTCACAATTTTTAATCCACTATCACCTTGAATACTATTCATTTCCACGGATACCTGGTTAGCAAGTTCCCGAGTTGGTGTTAGAATTAACGCTTGAAGAGTGCCTTTAGGCTGGCATGCTTCGATAATTGGAATGCCAAATGCTCCGGTTTTACCTGACCCAGTCCTAGCTTGTCCGATGACGTCATTACCATCAAGGGCAATTGGAATGGTATCGCGCTGCACCGGTGTTGCATTTTCCCACCCTAGATTCTCAAGTCCAGATAAAGTAGATTGCTTTAGTACCCAGTCGCTGAATCTTTGATTTGTGAACATTCTCTCACCTCCGCCCAAATAGTAAACA
>TARA_B100001121_G_scaffold70663_1_pt1 | contig 10700 bp, 7 predicted proteins | sample TARA_B100001121 | Tara Oceans TARA_B100001121 (sample SAMEA2622817) | marine metagenome | biome: marine biome (ENVO:00000447); feature: surface water layer (ENVO:00002042); material: "saline water (ENVO:00002010), including plankton (ENVO:xxxxxxxx)" | depth 5 m
TCAGCAGGAAAAAACCCTCGGGTAGATACTTTTGAGGTAGACATGGATAATTGTGGACCAAAAGTTTTGGATATCTTATTTAAGATTAAGAATGAAATAGATCCCTCACTTACATTTAGAAGATCATGTGCCCATGGAGTTTGCGGATCTTGCGCAATGAATATTGATGGTATTAACGGATTAGCATGCATTAAATCTCATGAGGATATAAAAGGTGATTTAAATATATACCCGTTACCTCACTTGAAAGTAGTAAAAGATTTAATTGGAGATCTCACAACTTTATATAAACAATATGAGTCAATTCAGCCATGGCTAAAAGTAGATCAGACAGGTCATGAAAAAACAGAATTGAAACAATCTCAAAAAGAAAGAGAAAAACTTGATGGTTATTATGAATGTATTTTATGCGCATGTTGTTCAACTTCATGTCCTAGCTACTGGTGGAATGGTGACAAGTATTTAGGACCCGCAGTTCTATTGCAAGCGTATCGATGGATTAATGATAGTAGAGACGGTGACAAAAAAGAGAGATTGAGAAAAGTCGCTGATGAATTAAAATTATACAGGTGTCATACTATTATGAATTGCACGAATTCTTGTCCCAAAGGCCTAAATCCAGCAAAAGCAATAGGCTCTATAAAGAAAATGCTTGCAACAAGCTAAAAGCTTATTTATTCAATTATTTCATGAAAACAATACAGCATTTCGTTGGTGGTAAAAATTTTTCAGGAAATTCTAAAAGAACTGGTAAAGTTTTTAACCCGGCAACTGGTGAACAAAGCGCAGAAGTAAAGTTAGCTAATTCAGAAGACATAGATAACGCAGTAGACGTTGCTAAGAAGGCTTTTGATTCCTGGTCAAATAAACCACCACTTCAAAGAGCGAGAGTAATGTTTAAGTTTAAAGAGTTAATCGAAAAAAATTCTGAAGAATTAACAAAAATTATAGTTTCAGAGCATGGGAAAGTTTTTGAAGATGCAAAAGGGTCACTTACTAGAGGACTGGAGGTTGTTGAATATGCCTGCGGAATTCCACAAATGTTAAAAGGCGATTTTACTGAAAATGTAGGTTCTAATGTCGATAGTTGGTCAATTAGACAGCCACTCGGGGTGTGCGCAGGAATTACACCATTTAATTTTCCTGCCATGGTTCCTATGTGGATGTTCCCTATGGCAATTGCTTGTGGAAATACATTTGTTTTAAAACCTTCAGAAAAAGATCCCTCATGTTCAATCAGACTAGCCGAGTTGCTAAAAGAGGCTGGGTTACCTGATGGAGTTTTCAACGTTGTTAATGGGGATAAAGAGGCTGTAGATGCATTAATAAATAATAAAGATGTTGTCGCAATGAGTTTTGTGGGTTCAACGCCAATAGCGAAATATATTTATGAAAACTGTGCTAAAAATGAAAAAAGAGTTCAAGCACTTGGGGGAGCAAAAAATCATTGTGTAGTTATGCCCGATTGCGATCTTGATCAAGCAGTCAATGGATTAATGGGTGCTGCATATGGTTCAGCTGGAGAAAGATGTATGGCTCAGTCAGTAGCAGTAGCAGTTGGTGGAATAGGAGATAAACTCGTAGACTCTTTAGCAAAAAAAGTTGAGGCACTTAAAGTTGGGCCAGGCATGGATAAACAATCTGAAATGGGGCCATTAGTGACTAAAGAACACTTAGAAAAAGTAAAGGGATATGTAGATATCGGAGAGAAAGAGGGAGCAAAATTAGTTGTAGACGGAAGAAATTTTAAAATTCAGGGATATGAAAATGGTTATTTCATTGGAGGATGTTTATTTGATCATGTCAAAAAAGATATGAAAATTTACAAAGAGGAAATATTTGGACCAGTCCTGTCAGTAGTACGTGCAAAAGATTTTGACGAAGCTTTAAAACTAGTAAATGACCATGAGTTTGGAAATGGTGTAAGTATTTTTACAAGAGACGGAGACTCCGGAAGAACATTTTCCAATAAAGCTAAAATTGGAATGGTAGGTATAAACATACCAATTCCTGTGCCTATGGCTTTCCATAGTTTTGGAGGTTGGAAACGATCCTTATTTGGTGATCAGCATATGCACGGACCTGAGGGTGTAAGGTTTTACACAAAATTAAAAACTATTACATCAAGATGGCCATCTGGATTAAGGTCAGATCCAGAGTTTGTAATGCCAACAATGAAGTAAACGATGAGAAAAAAAATAACATTGATTGGCGCTGGGCAGATTGGAGGAACTTTAGCGCATTTAATAGCTCTTAAGGGCTTAGCAGATGTCGTTTTATTTGATGTTGCTCTTGGTTTGGCGAAAGGCAAAGCATTAGATATTGCTCAATCATCTCCTATTAGCTCTTTTGATATAAATCTTAAAGGAACAGACGATTACAGCGATACTAAAAACTCGGACGTTATAATTGTTACCGCTGGTGTTCCAAGAAAACCCGGTATGACAAGAGACGATCTACTAGGAATTAATTTAAAAATAATAAAACAAGTTGCAGAAGGAATAAAAAATAATTCTCCTAATGCATTTGTAATCTGTATCACAAACCCTTTAGATGTGATTGTGATGGCACTCCAAAAATATTCAGGTTTACCTAAAAATAAAGTTGTTGGAATGGCTGGAATATTAGACTCTTCAAGATTTATATATTTTTTGTCTCAAGAGCTAAATGTACCAGTAAATAAAATTAAATCTTTTGTTTTAGGCGGTCATGGAGATAGCATGGTTGCTATGCTGGGATCTACTGAGGTAAATGGTAAAAAAATCTTGGATCTTATAAAGGAAAAAAAAATTAAAAAAGAGAAGTTGGATGAGATAGTTGACAGAACTAAAAAAGGTGGAGCTGAGATTGTGAAATATTTGGAAAAAGGTTCTGCTTTCTACGCACCTGCAGCCTCTGGGGTAGAGATGGCCGAAGCTTATTTGAAAGATCAAAAAAAACAACTTCCTTGTGCAGTGTATTTAAATGGAGAATATGGGGTAAAAGATATTTATGCTGGAGTTCCAGTCATAATTGGTTCAAAAGGAGTTGAAAAAATTGTTGAGCTCGAATTATCAAGTGAGGAAAAAGAAAATTTTAAAAATTCAATTAATGTAGTTCGAGAATTGTTTAATGCAGCAAGAAAAATTGATAAAGAATTGGGTTAAATCTATTTTCTATATACTGTTATTATACATTTTCCAATTTTGTAATTAGTGATAAAATCAATTAAAATTGAAAAAGGTGTAAAAATTTTATCCCAAACAAATATTTTTAATTTTGACGGAAATTTCTCATTTTTGAAGAAAAGCTTATTAAGAAAGTAGAGCAAATATCCAAAAGAGTCTAAGGATTTTAAAAGCTGTCTATTAAGATTAAATAAATTATTTTTAAAAAAACCTAATTCGTATCTTCGGAAGTGGCCGATTGATTTATCAAAAGTGCTATATAATTTTTGATGTCTTGGTACCATTATTACTAAATGTCCACCTTCATTAAGTTTCTTTTCTATTTCTTGTAGTTCTTTTAAATCATCCTCAATATGTTCAAGAACATGCAGATATAAAATAGTATCAAATTTTCCTTCTACATCAAAAATTTCTTTATTACTTATACTTATATTTTTAGTAAGGCCAAAGTTTTTTTTTAAATCTAAGAAATTTTTACTGTCTGTTTCAGTTAATGTCACGTTTATTTTTTCATTAATATAATCTCTTGTGAAACTTCCACATCCAGCACCAACTTCAAGCACTTTACCCTTAATAAATTTTTTAACAAAAGACATGCAATATTTTCTATGAAATTTTGCATCGTCAAATCTTTCTGTTGCTTCTATTGGATAATCTTTCATTTATTATGTTTTTACTAATACAAGTCTTCTACCCATACAAAAAATTCTAGGAAAAGCTTTTATTAATATTTTGTCTAAAAAATTTAAAATATTAAGAAAATATCTATTCATTGGTATGAATTTTGTTTTTGATGTAACTCCACCTGAGTTTAAGAAAATTAAACATTCTGTCAATTCTTCGTGTTCAATATTGAATAAGTCTCCTAATTTTTCGTTAAATTTTTTTTTGTCATCAAAAATTAGATGAGGAACTGCTATATTTCCATGCCAAGCATTTTTTTCATCACTTTTAGCATTATCTTCATCCCATACATCAAGAGTAAAATCAAAACCCTCATGCTTCATTATCATTGTAACAAGTTGAAAAATAATAGAACAGTAAGATTCAAATATTATTAATTTACCATCTTTTTTTAAAATTCGATTCATTTCCCTGAAAAATTTAATTGGAAAAGGTATGTGGTGAATCATATTTGATGCAATGACATAATCAAAACTTTCTTTTTCAAAACCAGTATTCTGAGCATCAATTTTTTTAAAATCAAGATGATCATCATCTCCTAGGTCTGTAAGTTTTAAGTTCTTATTTTTAATAAAATCCTTAATGAATCCTGCTCCTGATCCTACCTCTATACCTTTATGCTCATCTTTTATAAAATCATTCATCCAAGAAAATCTTTTTTCCAGTAAATATTTTACATTCTCTGATTTGTCTGAATAATAAAGTTCTCTTGCTTTTTTAGTATTGGCTATCGAACTCATTTTATTCTCTTTGCTAGAAAATTGAACTTTTTTTGAAATTTTCAACATAAGAATTATTATATTAATTTTAAAAAATTAATGCTAATTATACTTTATTTCAAACCATGGATCTTAAAAAATTAAAAAGTTTCAAAGAATTGTCGTTATTATTAGGAATATTAATTTATGCTTATATTGTTAATTGGTACACCGGCAATATCGGTATAATTCCCATAGATTCATTTGGTTTTTTAGATACTGGGTTTAGTATTTTGAAGGGGCACTTACCCATTCGTGATTTCTGGATATTCACTGGCTTAGTCGTTGATTACATGGAAGCCTTTTTCTTATTATTATTTGGAAATAATTGGAATAGTCATTTAGCACACAGTTCATTTATGAATATTCTAGCTACAGCAGGAGTTTTCTTTTTTTTAAAAGAATTAAATCTAAAATTAGTTTATGTAGTATTCTATAGCTTAAGTTTTGCTACTTTATGTTACCCAGTAAGTGGAACTCCGTTTGCTTATATTCATGCTTATATTTTTTCTTTACTAGCAATTTTTAGCTTAATAATAGCAACAAAAAAAAGAAGTACTCTCTTATGGTTTATTCTTCCTTTTTTATGTTCTCTGGCATTTTTATCAATGCAAACTCCTACAACATATATTCTTATAATTTTACTTTTTCCGATTTTCCATTTTATATCTAAAAAAAATAATTATAAAAATTTAAAATATTTTATTTTAGGTAGCATATCCTGTTTCTTAATCTTTTTCCTTTTTCTTTATGTTTCAAAAACACCAATAACAAATTTTATTTATCAGTATATTTTGTTTCCTATAACAATCGGTGAAGGTAGAATTACAAGTAGTGGATTTGCTTACATAAGTTTATTAGATCAATTAAATTTAAAACGGTTATTTGGAGAATTTAAGTTTATACATTTCTTTTTGATACCATTGATTTTTATTTCTGTTAAAAACTTTAAAAAGAATAAGGAGCTAGATAACTCAATTAACTTAATAATCATATTTGCTGCGTTAGCTTTTTTTTTCAACCAGCTTATAACTGCAAATCAAATCTATATTTTTAGCTTAATACCAATACTTGCTGCGGTTCTTCAAATGAATATTAATAAAACTGATTTAAATTTCAAATTTTCTTATTTAATTATATTTATTGTTTTATTTGCAACTGTAAAATTTCATCACAGGTTCAATATTGAGAGAAAATTTCACGATTTAGAAAATTTAGACAAGACGAAAGCTGTAAATGCCAAATTGATTCATAAAAATTTTAATAATTTAATGTGGATCAGTAAATTTGATGATCCCAATAACGAGTTAAAGGTAATTAAAAAAGCAATAAACGTAATTGAAAAAGATACAAGATCGAAAACACTTATCACGCACTATCAATTTATGTCTACTTTTTTAAATAAACCTTTAAATATTCTCAACCGATGGTATTTGTGGGATAACAATACTCATCCAACAGAAAATCATAAATACTTTGCAGTTTATAAATCATTGATTAATAAAAATATTAAAGAAAATAAAGTAGAGGTAATTTATTTACTAGGTAATGAAAACGAAATTTTATTTGACAATGTTAAAAATTACTTTAACGACATATGTTTTAAAAACAAAATGATTATAAAAAAAAGATTTTCATCACATGAAATAATAAGTTGTAAAAAATAAAAATGAACATTCATGAACATCAAGCTAAAGACATTTTAAGAAAATATGGAGCTCCTGTATCAAATGGAGTGGTAATCAAATCTTTAAATGAAATAAAAGAAAAGATAAAGTTACTTAAGGGCAAGGAATTTGTTTTAAAAGCCCAAATCCATGCTGGAGGTAGAGGGAAGGCAGGTGGAGTAAAATTAATAAAGAGTCTCTTAGATTTAGAGAAGGAGGCAAATCAAATGATGGGAAAGATTTTAGTAACTCATCAAACTGGCCCAAAAGGAAAAAAAGTTCAGAGAATTTACATCGAAGAGTCTTCAATTATCTCAAAAGAGTTTTACTTATCATGTTTAGTTGATAGGGAAACCTCAAAGATAGCTTTTATAAGTAGCACTGCAGGAGGGATGGATATAGAAAAGGTTGCAGAAGAAGATCCTGATAAGATTAATACAATCAAAATAGAATTTAAAGTTTCGGGTCCAAGTGATGAGGAAATTGAAAAAATTACTAAACCTTTTAATTTTGATATTCAACAAAAAGAAATAGGAAAAAAGCTTATCAAGGCAATGTACAAGATACTAATAGAAAAAGATGCAAGTTTGATAGAAATAAATCCCTTAATAATTACAAAAGATAATCAATTGATTTGTTTAGACGCAAAGATGAATTTTGACGATAATGCAATCTACAGGCAAAAAGATATTTCAAAATTAAGAGATTTGCACGAAGAGGAACCAGCTGAGATAGAGGCAAGCCAACACGATTTAGCATATATTAAACTTAATGGTTCAATAGGTTGCATGGTCAATGGAGCAGGCTTAGCAATGGCAACAATGGATATAATTAAATTGTATGGTCAAGAGCCGGCAAATTTTTTAGATGTTGGCGGTGGTGCCTCTAAAGAAAAAGTTACCGCGGCTTTTAAACTTATTTTAGCCGATAAAAATGTAAAGGGAATTTTAATAAATATTTTTGGGGGAATAATGAGATGTGATGTTCTTGCTCAAGGAGTTGTTGAAGCAGCAAAACAAGTAAAACTTTCAGTCCCTCTCGTTGTTAGATTAGCTGGTACAAATTTTAAAGAAGGTAAAGAAATATTAGATAAATCAGATATAAGTATATTATCTGCTTCAGATTTAAATGATGCAGCTAAGAAAATTGTTAATGCTATAAAATAAATGTCGATACTAGTAGATCAAAGTACAAAAGTTATTTGTCAAGGTTTCACTGGAACACATGGAACTTTTCATTCTGAACAAGCTCTTAAGTATGGCACAAAATTAGTTGGAGGAGTAACTCCTAAAAAAGGAGGCCAACAACATTTAAATCTACCGGTATTTAACACTGTCCAAGAAGCAAAAGATAAAACCGAAGCCAATGCAACAATGATCTATGTTCCCCCTAGGTTTGCTGCAGATGCAATAATAGAGGCTATTGAAGCAAAAATTGAATTGATTGTTACTATTACAGAAGGAATCCCTGTGCTAGATATGCTCAAAGTTAAAAAATATTTGAAGAAAAGTAAATCAAGACTTATTGGACCAAACTGTCCTGGAATTATTACACCGGATGAATGTAAAATAGGTATAATGCCAGGCAATATTCATAAAAAGGGTTCTGTAGGAATAGTCTCAAGATCAGGAACTCTAACTTATGAAGCTGTAGCCCAAACCACATCAAGCGGTATGGGCCAGTCAACTTGTATAGGTATCGGTGGGGATCCTATAAATGGAACAAACTTTATCGACTGTTTAGAGCTTTTTTTAAAAGACGATGAAACAAAATCAATTGTAATGATTGGTGAAATTGGTGGCTCTGCTGAAGAGGAAGCAGCAGACTTTCTCAAGAGAGAGAAAAAAAAGAAACCAATGGTAGGATTTATTGCTGGTTTGACGGCTCCTCCTGGTAGGAGAATGGGGCATGCCGGTGCAATCATTTCTGGAGGCAAAGGTGGCGCTGAAGAAAAAATTGAAACTATGAAATCTGCAGGTATTACAATATCTAAATCGCCCGCAGATATAGGAAAAACGCTTTTTAATAAACTTAATAGTTGATTTTTATTTATTTATGTTAAAATAAAAGATAAATGTCATCCTCAGATAATAATATAACTTTTAAAAAAACATCTTTCTTATCGGGTGTTAACTCAGAATTTATAAATCAATTTTATTCTGATTACCTCTCAGATCCAAAATCCTTACCTGAGGGATGGAAAAGATTTTTCGATGGGCTCAGCGAAGACGAAAAGCTTATTCTGGATGATTTGAATGGTCCTAGTTGGTCACCAGAAAAGAAAATTAAGAAGATAAATTTTTCTCAAAACGAGACTAAAGAGAAAAATGTTGAATCTATAGATATAAGCGCAAGCTCTATAAAACAAGCTTCGCAGGACTCTGTCCGTGCAATAATGCTTATTAGAGCCTATAGAATAAGAGGCCATTTAATTTCAAATTTAGATCCACTATCTATACAAGAAAAAAAAGAACATTCTGAATTAAAACCTGAGACTTATGGTTTCACGAAAAAAGATTATCAAAGAAATATTTTTCTAGATGGAGTTCTTGGTCTTCAATATGCAAATCTTGATCAAATTTTAAAGATTTTAAAAAAGACTTATTGTTCAAATATTGGATATGAATTTATGCATATGAGTGATCCTGAAGAAAAAGCATGGATAAGGGATAGAATTGAAGGTCCTGAAAAAGACATTACTTTTACCGAAAATGGTAAAAAAGCAATTTTAAATAAAATAATACAAGCAGAGGGATTTGAAAAATATTTACATGTAAAATTTGTAGGGACTAAAAGGTTTGGTTTAGATGGAGGTGAGTCGCTTATACCGGCACTTGAGCAAATTATTAAAAGAGGCGGCAATCTTGGAGCGAAAGAGATTAAAATTGGAATGCCACATAGAGGTAGACTTAATGTTTTAGCTAACGTAATGGGAAAACCTTTCAGAGCAATTTTTAGTGAATTTTTTGGCAAATCTGTAAATGCAAGTAAAGATTTTGAGGGAGATGTGAAGTATCATTTAGGAGCATCCTCTAACAGAGAGTTTGACGGAAATGTCGTCCATATAAGTTTAACAGATAATCCATCACACCTCGAAGCTGTAAACCCTGTTGTTTTAGGGCAAGTAAGAGCTAAACAATTTTTTCACAAAGATAAAGAAAGAAAAAAAGTAATACCTGTACTAATGCATGGAGACGCAGCTTTCGCTGGGCAAGGAATAGTTGCAGAGTGTTTTGCGATGTCAGGTTTGCCTGGCCATAATATAGGAGGAACCATTCATATAATTGTAAACAATCAAATAGGTTTTACAACTGCACCAAGATTTGCAAGATCCTCACCTTATCCTTCGGATGTAGCTAAAACCGCTCAAGCACCAATTTTTCATGTAAATGGAGACGATCCTGAAGCAGTTACACATTGCGCAAAAATCGCAACTGAATATAGGCAAAAATTTAATCGAGATGTTGTAATAGATATGGTTTGCTATAGGAGGTTTGGGCACAATGAAGGTGATGAGCCCTCATTTACACAACCAATAATGTATAAAAAAATAAAATCTCATCCTTCTACGCTAACTTTATATGGAGAAAAACTAACGAAAGAAGGTTTAACTTCTCCAGATCAACTTAAAAAAGATAAATTACAGTTTAAAAACTATTTAGAGGATGAATTTTTGTCATCTAAAAATTATAAGTCAGAACTAAAATGGTTTGATGGTGTTTGGTCAAGATTTAAGCCAGGCCTGGGAAAAGATAAACGGGGCAAAAGCGGTGTCGAAAAAAATATTTTATTGAATGTTGGAAAAAAAGTATTTCATATTCCTTCAGACTTTAATGCACATAAAACTTTGAAAAGAGTTTTTGAGACAAGACACAAAATATTTTTGAGTGGAAAGGTTGATTGGTCATCAGCCGAATCTTTAGCTATTGGTACATTATTAGTTGAAGGCTTTTCAGTTAGGCTATCTGGTCAAGATTCTGGAAGAGGTACTTTTAGCCAAAGACATGCAGTTTTAAGAAATCAAAGTAATCACGATCGCTATTTACCATTAAATAATATTAAAGCTGGTCAAAAAAAATTCGAAATAATAGATAGTTTACTTTCAGAGCTTGCGGTGCTTGGGTTCGAGTACGGATACTCATTATCAGAACCAGAAACTCTCGTATTGTGGGAAGCTCAGTTTGGAGATTTTGCTAATGGGGCGCAAGTTATAATTGACCAATTCATAACTTCCTCTGAGTCCAAATGGGGAAGAGCAAGTGGTCTTGTAATGTTATTACCTCATGGGTACGAAGGTCAAGGTCCCGAGCACTCCTCAGCAAGACTAGAAAGATTTTTACAATTATGCGCTGGGGAAAACATTCAAGTAGTAAACTGTACAACACCTTCTAATTATTTTCATGTACTTAGAAGACAAATGCACA
>TARA_B100001121_G_scaffold310501_1_pt1 | contig 10699 bp, 12 predicted proteins | sample TARA_B100001121 | Tara Oceans TARA_B100001121 (sample SAMEA2622817) | marine metagenome | biome: marine biome (ENVO:00000447); feature: surface water layer (ENVO:00002042); material: "saline water (ENVO:00002010), including plankton (ENVO:xxxxxxxx)" | depth 5 m
TTTCATTTTTTGTGAAAGTTGCCAAAAAAATGGTCGGGGTAGCAAGATTCGAACTTGCGGCCCCCTGTTCCCAAAACAGGTGCGCTAACCGGACTGCGCTATACCCCGACAACCGTAAGGGTATTATACAAAGCGTTGCGCTTCACTACAACTGGTTTTTTTACTCAATTGGGTAAACAGGCCAAATACGCTTTGACCGCCGCATCAAACCCCAATTCCAATGCATCACTCACCAATGCTTGACCAATGGATACCTCTTTTAAATGGGGTAAGGTTGCAAATAAGGATAAATTGTCCAAATTCAAGTCATGTCCAGCATTGATTTTCAAACCCAAATCATTCGCTTTTTTGGCCAAGTTGACATAGTTTTGAAAGCATTCCTGACCCTTTTCTTTCGCATGAGCAACGGCATATGATTCGGTGTAAAATTCAATGCAATCCGCACCACACGCTGTTGCGCCATGCAATGCATCTTCTATTGGATCAACAAACACACTGACACGAATACCCAATGCCTGCAATTCTTGAATAATGGAGGTTAATCGATCACCATCTTTCTTGAAATCCCATCCATGATCTGATGTTTTTTGATGTGGGCTATCGGGCACCAATGTGCATTGATCCGGCTGAATTTTTTTGACAAGGGTCATGAATCCAGGAAAATCGCCCATTTCACCCTCGAAAGGGTTTCCTTCAATATTAAACTCCTGTGACTGATCATTTAAAAATGCCCCCAATGCCATGGCATCGGCCGCTGTAATGTGCCGTTGATCCGGCCGTGGATGAACCGTAATGCCTGCCGCCCCTGCCTGCAATGCTAATTGAGCAAAATGCAGAACATTTGGTCGATCCCCGCCCCTAGCATTTCGTATCAGGGCCACTTTATTAATATTAACGCTTAAATTTACCATATACAGAATTTTTTCATATTATTTTTGTCCATGCAATTGTAGAAACCATTCATTATTATTTATGATTAAATTAATGCACAATTCAACCAACCAACCATGGCCAACATTCACTTCCCCCATTGCCACAGTGCAACCATCCATGCCCACCCTATTTCAATGGCTCACACATCAAAATAGAATCAAACACGATGGGTACACAGTGTTTAAAAACATATTGCCCGCGTCCATTTTTGACCCATTAAATGATGCTTTTGATGCCCTTAAATCAGCTGAAATTCTTCCTGTTGGCATTATTACTCACCCCCTTTTTTGGCAAATTGTTCAGGCATTGGATCCAATCATTGAAAACATACTTAACGAACCTTATGTCATTCTTCCAGAAACTTGGGCATGGGATATTGACCCCAATAAATCAAATAAAGGCTGGGCGCCCCACCGAGAAAAATTATTTTCCTGTGTCAATTCTGATGGCATGCCCATGAGCCTATCGTGTTGGTTCCCGATCACACCGGCCACCCCTGAAAATAGTTGCATGTACGTATTGCCCGCATCCGATGACCCCTACTACCCGGTGGGAAAAACCACCTTTGATTTGCCCATCCAAGCCATCCGCGCATTGCCTGCTGATCCCGGTGATGTGATCGTATTTAACCATAATATTTTGCATTGGGGCAGCCAAAGCAGTCAATGGGGATTGGTGCCACGGCGAGCCATTGCCTTTGAATCACAAATTCAGTCCATTCCCAATTATAATCACCCGGTAATGATGCCCAATGTGCCACCATCCCACGAGGACTGCATCACATTGTATCATCAACTAATTCAGCAATATCATCATATTAATTACTAATATTTCACCTATTAATTAAAGCGTTTATTTTAAATTTTTAAACACATTTAACTTTAAAATATTGACTTACTCCTTAGTTGATATTATTTATACTGGAAAATTATATGAAACACTGCATATATGGTCTTATATGCTTCCTGCTGATCGGTTGTTCAATTTGTTGCCTGGTGCTCAGCTGGATTCACTATCGTCATTTATCTGTTTTATTGATATTATATATTTTGTTGCGCCCGTAGCTCAGCTGGATAGAGCAACGGACTTCTAATCCGTAGGTCGTACGTTCGAATCGTACCGGGCGCGCCAATCATTCCATTTAAAATTACTGAGCATTCAATGTATTGGACCATTTCAAAAAATAATACGAGCAAACGGAAACAATCACAAACACGATTAATGTATGCAAAAGGCCCCCATTTGTTAACATTAAATGTGGCATGGTGAGAATGCTTTCATTGTTTATATCTTGCGTTATGATTGGAAGCACCAATTGTTTTACAAAAGCTGAAACAACATGCAAAAAACTAGCCCCAATCAACATTCCCAACCCCATAGTGGTCAAACTTTTACATTTAGCAAACTCTCTAAATGGTTCCATAATACCATACTTCTAATTCAGTTTTCTAAATATCCCAATGGTAATTATCGGTGAAAGCATAGATTACGTTATATCAATTTTTTCAATTTACACCTTATGCACCTCGGGCGTATTCTTTTACATCGGCCACCAACCTCGTGGTTGCTCAAACTAAAAAATTCCCTATGGGTTAAATTTTATCCTCATTCTTAGTCAATTTCCGTTGATGAATTTCAAAGCCGTCTTGAGCCCACTTTGCCACCTGCTCACCACCGCTGGTATCGCCACTGAATTTAAGCCCGGCGAAGTTAGGCTTTGAAGGATTGGTACAATCCATTTCGATACCCTACGTTATTTTGTTCTCAGCATCATATAACTGTTTGCCTAAAGCTGATCTGACATTCCCAGCATCAACCATTGAAATGTTCATTAATTTAGAGCACTGAATATTTGATAATCATCAACGTATTGAATCACGGCTCATCAATCAAATCACGGCTGATTTTTTATAAAATGAATATTGAGATGTTTTATTATTGCCGCACTAAAAAAACATGTTACATACGCTAAGATAACACACAAACTTAATGGAATATCCAATATTAATGCCAATAAAACCCCAAAAGTTGCACCAATACAACCAAGCACCCAAGCCGATAACAACTGCGTTTTAAATGCTTCGGTAAATAAGCGAACGGTTAAGAGCGGAATCACTAAAAATGAAAACACCAATAATACGCCCACCATTTTAACGGAAGATGTTACAACCAAGCCAAATAAAATATAAAATATCAAATCAACCCGTTTTGATTGAGATGATAATAAGTGGTGATGAATATTGTATACGACTAGCGCAATAACGCCATATAAAACAGTGGCTGAAATGACGTCCATTGGCTGAACAAATAATAGGTGCCCCGATAACATTTCTTTTAGATGATGCCCCTCCATACCCGTACTGGAAATCAGGACCATTGCCAGTGTGGTTGCAAAAATATACATCACGCCAATGGATGCCTCTTGCAAGTTTATTTTTTCAAGCATGGATTTTAAGCCAACCAGCATTAACGAAGCCAATACGGTTCCGAAGAAAGCAACCAAAAAAAGACTGGCTGACGATTGAATCCCCAGCCAGTGTCCCACCAAATACCCCAATGCCGCCCATTGGGCCAATGCTAAATCAATGAAAATAATTCCGCGCCTTAATACAAATGCCCCAAAATAACCATGAATTAAAATTAATACAAAACAGGTGATAAGGGGCCAAAAAATAAAATCAATCATTTTGATATTTCCGCCACCAAATAATCAAATAAGGCCGTGTATGTTTCAATGCCGTCCTCACCCACATTGGTATACAGATGATGAATGGTTGCATGCGTATCTTTTGCGAATGCTTGGCCAACTTTTTTTGGGTAATAATTGGCCGTTAGTACAATCACCTTTAACTTTTTTTGTTTTATATTATCTTTTAAGTTTTTTAAATGCTTTATTGTTGGAGGAACCCCTGGAACCAATTCCAAGGTTCCGATGTTATCTAACTCAAATGCATCATAAAAATAAGACCATACCTTGTGGTAACTCATAAACTTCTTCTGTTGAACGGTTGTCATCTGTTGTTTCCATTGCACCATTTTTTGAGAAATATGTGTTGAAAACTCATTAAAGTTTTTATCATAAGCCGCTTTATTTTTAGGATCAATGGCCACCAAATGATGACGAATATTATCGGCAATAATAATTCCATTCATTGGATTTAAACTGTAATGGGGATTCCCTTCTAAATGAATATCTCCGTGAGATCCATCAACATCATGGGTTGGAACCTCCAATTTACGTATGTTTTTTGATGCGTCCAAGTAACCCATTTGATTTGAAAATAATTTTGGATTTCGAGCCACTTGGATTAATCCATCCAGCCAAGAATCTTGATCCATGCCCAATCGAATGATCATATCGGCATTTTTCAATACCATCACCATGGATGGTTTGGGTTGAATATCATGCATATTCTTACTGCCATGAACCAATGAATCGACCTGCACAAATTCTTGACCAATGGACTTGGCAATGGAGGAAAAATCATCGTTTACCGTGACAATCCGTATCTTTTGAGTACCAAATAAACCACTTGATAAACCAAAAATACACCACATCACCAACCAAACACCCCCTGAAAAATATTTCAAGGGGTGTTTAACTAATTGTTGTTTCATTTTGCTTATTAACGACTAATTTAGAACGTGCGAGTGTGGGCCCATGCCAAAAATAAATTGCGCATAAATGGTATTTTCAACATTTTCACCACTATTGTATTGCAATCTAAATTTTGATGTTTCTGTTAATTGACGCGTCAACATAACGGCCACTTGACTTAATTCTGATCCCTCATCTCCATGTTTGCCCAACTGATCATAACGAATTCCCGCTTGATATTCACTGGTAATGTCAACGGTTCCTGAGACGTAGCTTCCATTTTGTTTTTCAGCAGATTCACCCTCATCGCCATATTCTACTCGGTAAATTTCACCCTGAAGTGTTAACCGACCCGGGCCCATATTTTGATGAAATGTAATATCTGTGCCCATTAATGTTTGCTTATCATCTTTTGAACTTGCGGATGGATTTCCTTGCAAATAATTAAATCCGAATTGCAATTCTTGGTCGTTGGAAACAGCCAAACTGTTCCATAACCTTGTACTGATCAATCGATTTTCATATTCAATACCATGAGACGCTCCCGCAACTTCTTCATGAGCACTCGGGGTCCAATATCCCAACTCAACTTGAGAAAACAATGGGATTGGCAATAAATACGCGAGTTGAATCCCTTCACCGCTTAGGCCATGATCTTGCCCAAAGAATTGCTTGATGGCTAATGGGCGATCAGTAAATTGCCACTGTTCAGGATGAAGTGCATTAACTTTTCCAATACCAATGAATTTTTTACCAACAATGGCCTCTAAACCACTGGGTAACCCTGCATTAGGAATCAACGTATTTAACGAATCGGCGAACGTTACATACCCTTCTTCTAAATCAATCTTTCGCTGACCATTGGTTTCTTTGTGAAGCCCTAGGAAAACATCGGCTTTAATATTTGGGTACAAGTAATGTTGAAACGTTAATTCAATTTCACTCACATCCATTGATTTATTTGAATCCGTACTTGTGGCCACCATATTCCCAATAACAGATATGTCGGGCAATTCAGTGGCTCGTTTTGTTTGAGCATGCCCAACTAATGCAAGGCATGCGATGAATAATATTATTTTTTTCATTTTTTTCTCCTTAAGTTGTGTTTATGAAAACAACCTTGGGGGAGCACGTTGGTTTAATGCATCGAATTTAAACTCAGGAATCGCGCCTTTATTCATATTATAGACATACGCTTCAATGTGAAAAAAAGGTGCAATATTGGTTGGAAATGTGGAAACAATCATTGTAAATTGCAGGCATATCAAACAATTTATATGATGATCCAATGGCAATTCATTGGCTGAGTGGGGATGAAGAAAAGATGATAATATTCCAAATATTAGAATTATACCTACCCATTTTTGAACCCAATGCATAACAAGATAGTAAATTATTTTATTTTAATGAACAATGGTTAATGCTTTTTTAGCAATGGTAATTTTGGCTGGGCATTGACCAATGTATTCGGCATCGGCATGAATGCTATGATGCCCAAACTGGCGAATTCGCAAGGACTGGCACTGAATGCATTCAACATCTGGACTTTTGGATATTCGACCCAGTTTCATTTGCACCCCATACCATATGGTCTTTACAAGACCTCGGCCTGTAAAGATGCACGCATCGAGTTTTCCATCATTTGGCATGGCATTGGGCGCGACAATAAAATCCCCACCGTAATATTTCGTATTACTAATGATTAAGAAGTACCCCTTTTTTGGGTTCAACTCACCATCAACCGTAAATAGAATTGGGCAAAATTGATATTTTAGAATTTCCCAAAAAGCAATCAATACATAACTTAACGCGCCCATCATTTTCTTTATTTTTTTATCGACTTTTTGAATGACAAACGCGTCAAATCCAACGCCTGCCATGCAGGCAAAATACGTGTCATTAATTTTTCCCAAATCGATCTGTTTTTTAGTTCCAAACACAATGTTCTTACACGCTTGCTCCACATTCATGGACAGATCGAATGCCAATCCAAAGACATTCGCAGTTCCAAAAGGAATCACCCCCAATGCCACATTGGTATGAGCCATCCCATTCACCACTTCGTTGATGGTCCCATCCCCACCAACAACCACAATGGTGTTAACCCCCTCTTGGACAGCTTTCTTAGCCAATGCTGTTGCATGCCCTGGCGCTTTGGTAAAATCACCATAAGCCTCAATCCCATGATGATTAAACACTTGAATGACGCCTTTCAAGAGCGCTTCTTTACTATCATAGGTATGTTTGACATCTTTTATTCCCAACAGACGCCGAACCCACCATAAGCCTTGTTTTTGTGCCCCAGAATTTGGGTTCATAATAATAAATATTTTCTTATTATCTAAGGGCAATTGGGATGGAAGATCCATATTCTTAGTTTAAAGAAATATGGGGGTATATCAAGAACTTTTTTTAGCCAAGTATTCCGCTAACGAGACGCCTTCAATATTTGCTTGTCTCACATCATTCTGGGCTGAATAAAACTTATATGTATCTTGTCTCTGCTTTTCTTTGGCTTGTTCATCAATCTTTTGATCGTCCATCATTTGTTTAGACCAATCATGTCGTTCCATTCGATCTTGATGAAGCCCTTTAAGCAATTCATTGCCTGGATATTTCGTGGACGGTTCCTTTTTAAAGGTAGTTAATATGGCTTCCTTGACTTTGGACAACGTTGGACGATTCTCATTTTCACGGCGCCGTCTGGCTGCTAAAACAAGTTGTCCCAAAGTTGCATTTTTCTTCATCTGTTCTTGTATGGATTCAATGCTAGCTTGTTGCATGTCCTGAATCTTTTTGTCTTCATTGGCTTGGCATTCTTTAACACGCAATAAACGGTCTTTTTCTTCTTGTTGACGTCGTGCTCGGTAGTCCTCCAAACGTTCTTTTTGATGGTCCTCACTGGGCATTACCAATTCCATGGGTGGTGCAGATGGGATGCTAGATGGTTCCGCCGCCAATTGATCAATGTCTTTTTTTAATTGATCCCAACGGCTATGATTCCCCTGTAATGCAGTCAAAATTCGTTTTGCATCTTCATGACTGACCTTTACATCCGCTTCAAATAATTTCTCTTGATACTCTTGAACCATGCCTTCTTCTGTTTCATGTCGATTGATGCTAGATAATATCTGAATCTCTTCTTGGCCCCGTTCAAGTTCTTGAGAAAACCCCACATTAAAATCGTCTGATCTTTTGCTAACCAACCCCCATAATTCTTTTTGAGATGGGCCATTTGAACCTAATAATTGATCTGTAACTTGTGGATCTGCTGGTCGACCCATCCATACATCGTTTATACCCAAACCTGAAACGGAAGTTATATCGTGCATTATTGTTGGAATATTTGCACGGCAAAAACCCATTGGGCACCTCTTAATTTTAGAATATTTTAATAAATTATATTATCTTTTTCTTTTTTTCAATATGGTATTTTATGACTATTTTTTACATAGACATCCTGATGTTGCAATGTTAATATATTGATCTGTGGGCGATTAGCTCAGCTGGGAGAGCACATCCCTTACAAGGATGGGGTCGCAAGTTCGAGCCTTGCATCGCCCACCATAATTTACTTACTTTTAACGTAATTTTACTTCGTGCAATGATGAATGTTTGTTCAATAAAATTTGTTCAATAACCGTCCCATCACGATCTTTAAACCTTTGAAGAACTTCGTCGTAATGACTTCTTTTCACAGGGTCACTTAATATCTCGTAAGCACACTGTATTTTTTTAAATTTTTCTCCGTCACCACATTTATCAGGGTGATGTTTTAATGCTAAATTATGAAATGCTTTTTTAATTTTAGGTAAATTTTCTTCTTCAGAAATTTCCAATTCTTTATACAAAGAAGAGCTTAATAATTTTTGGTATAATTCGTCGGTCATCTGATGAACTGATGGGTTTGTATATGGACGTTCTGTTTGGGGATTTGAAGAATTCTGATCTGTTCCATAGTGAGGAGCTCCGTGTCCTGCACTTTGAAATCCATGCTGAGAAAATCCATACTGAGTTCCATTCTGATATGTAAACCCTGGACCTGGATGTGGAACCCGTGAGCTATATTGGCCTCCGTGAACACCATTTGGACCCCCATAGTCATAATGAGCTCCGTGCCCTGCATTTGGAATTCCTTGATGAGGAAATCCATGGCTTCTCCAATATACCCATTGTGGATAATTGTTAGGAACCAGATCAATGAAACTAAAACTTGGGTCACCTTTTAATGCTGCAGGATCACTTACCAATATACTTGGGTCACCTTTTAATGCTGCAGGATCACTACCCAATATAATTGATGGGTATATCTTTCCGTGGAGCATAAAAAAAAGGCCTTCTTCCCCTTTTTCTTTTGGTAGAATAATATAACCATTTTGAAAATTCAAAACCGAATAAAAGGCCAAGTCGGATAATTCTACAATATCTGTTTGTGAATCCCCTCTGTACCACCAAGCATCCTGTGATGATGGCTCCCAACGCTCTTTCTTGGTATTACTTTCTGAGGTACCTGGATTTTCTGTACTGTTATTCGATGATCGTCGAGCCGCATCTTCACTTCTTTGTCTTTTATATGGACTGCCTTCGCCCTTCAAGCCTGCGCTTTCTGTATGAATACTCACGTTTGGGTAATCAGCTTTACTTCTTTGTATTTTATTTGTACTTTCTGGGGCTCTCCAACCTGGGTTATGTCTTCTATATTCATCTGGCGTTTGTGGGTAAGCACCTTCACTTCTTGGTCTTTTATTTTGGCTTTCTGAGGCTCTCGAATCTGATTCTTCTTCAGACCAACAAACACCTGCTGAGTGCCAGACACTACTAAAAAATTCATGAATAGCTTGTGATGCTGATTGAAGAATTTCAAATGGTTTAAGATAATCTGTACCATTATCATATGCATCCTTTTGTAACGGTTCCTTTCTTCTTGTCGCCATTTCTGGACCATGACCCGCTCTGGAACGCGCTTTTGGTGTGAAATCTTCAGATCCTGCTTTTTTAACTCTGTTGCTTTGTGCTTGTGTCGTACCACCTAAACGAGCCAATGGGCTCAATGGGCTGGTTCTGGATTCTACTGCTTGCATCGAACGCATCGAACTTGGCAATGTTACGCTACAATAAATCTCATATTCTTTAAAAAAGTCTATCTGTTTTCTCATCTTCAACACTCACCTAATGTTAATTATCGTAAGATGATGCAATTTTCTTTCATATTTATTTTATTTGCCCATATTGCACTTGTCATAGATCTCCTTTTTCACGCATAATAAACTCATGCAATTATCATTTTTGGATATATTTGATGATGATGGAAATCACCTCACGGCGAAAAAAAATATCCGCATTGGGGCGTTGGTCATTCCATCTGGGCATGCAGTGGATCCGCTGGATCCAAATTTGGGGATTCCCTTGAATGAGTGGCGAGATAAACAATTTGATGTGGACATCGATAATGACCATATTGTCATTCAAAAGATTACATAATATTCTTTACTTATGAGATGACATGCATTACCCAAACCATTTCAGACATATCTTGATCAATCACTACGACATTCAAGCATTTGCAACACTGCTTTAGGTTCAGACAATGTTCGTTGGTTAACCCATATTATTTGGATTGAATCTCAAAAAAATAGTTCACATTTCCCGCATGAACCCATACCTTCAGTAAAAAATAACTGACAGTATATCATCGCTTATATGCAAGTCAACTCACCTAATTACAAACAAGATATTGCAAATTTGAAAAAGAATATTCGTGACTATTGTTTATTTAAATGACTTGGAAATCATAGTGAAAAACAAAAAATTAAATCGCAAATTTTTGGATGGTACCAAGACTTTTTAACTAGAGTTAGAGCCATTAAATTAAATAAGGGCCTGTAATATCTCATAAACGGTACCAAATCTTCCTTACCATGTGGCCGTCATCAGTATGTCACATTCGTTAATTTTTTTGCTTTAGCTTGGCCAATCAATGCCATCAATTCCTTTTGATGTTGAATTATGCCATGGTGATCACGATAGGCCATAATTTTTTTTGCGGTGGTTGGGCCAATGCCAGGTAACGCCAATAATTCTTTATAAGACGCCAAATTAATATTCACAATTCCATCATTGTTTTGATTTTTCGTTGCCTTAATGGTTATTTTTTGGCCATCTCGTAAT
>TARA_B100001121_G_scaffold88367_1_pt1 | contig 10667 bp, 11 predicted proteins | sample TARA_B100001121 | Tara Oceans TARA_B100001121 (sample SAMEA2622817) | marine metagenome | biome: marine biome (ENVO:00000447); feature: surface water layer (ENVO:00002042); material: "saline water (ENVO:00002010), including plankton (ENVO:xxxxxxxx)" | depth 5 m
ATTGGAGGCGTGATACTTTTTGATGAAACTTTAAGACAAGAAGCGAAAGACGGAACGATGCTTTCGGATATTATTTATGCTCAGGGAGCTCTTCCAGGAATAAAAGTAGATAAAGGAATTAAGCCACTTGACTCTTCGCCAGATGAAAACTTAACTCAAGGCTTAGATGGCCTTGATGAAAGATGTGCAGAGTATTTTTCATTAGGAGCTAAATTTACTAAGTGGAGAGCAGTAATAAAACAAGACGGTTCATTTCCTTCAGATGATTGTCTTAAAGCAAACATGGAGGCTTTGGCAGAGTATGCAAAGATAGTTCAAAACAACAATATGGTTCCAATTGTCGAACCTGAGGTTCTCATGGATGGGTCCCATTCAATTGAAGATTGTTACTCGGCGACATCTAGAGCACTAGAAATGTTGTTTAATTCTCTGACTGATCATGGGGTTAATATCAAAGGAACAATTCTAAAGCCCAACATGGTTACCAGCGGTTCAACTGCAAGTGAGCAAGCAAATATCTCTCTAGTAGCAGAAAAAACTGTTAAGTGCTTACAAAACAGTCTTCCTGATGATTTGCCGGCAGTAACTTTTTTGTCTGGTGGGCAGTCTGATATTGATTCAACTGCGCACCTAGACAAGATGAATAAAATATCATCTAATCCTTGGAAGTTGAGCTTTTCTTATGGAAGAGCACTTCAGCAAGCTGCTCTTAAAGCTTGGAGCGGTAATGTTGAGAACGAGACTGCTGCGCAAGAAGCTTTTTCTCACAGAGCTAAAATGAATAAATTAGCTGCTTTAGGAGAATGGGAAAGTTCTTTGGAAAATTAATTATTTCGTTGGCGCCATACCCAAGGAGGCATGGCTTCCTCTTCAGCCCAAATTCCTAGCTTATTATTTTGGGCTTTCTTCTGTTCTATATAAAAACTCTCGTCAGTAACGTATTTATCGTAAACCCAAGCACTTCCAGTCGAGACCATTTTTTTATTGATGTCTTTACCTTCAACATAAATCCTTCCTAAATGTCTTTTGTAGATATCTTTGCCCTCTAGATCAACATCGATAAATCCTTTTCTAAGAAAAACTTTCAAATTATCTGTAGATTGTTTTCCAAAAGGCTGATCTCTCTCAGGAGCATCTATTTCGGTTAATCTTATTTTGTATAGTTGACCGTTCTTGGTTGCATGCACGGTGTCTCCGTCAACCACCCAAACAACTTCTAAATTATTGAGGATTTCCGCATAAGCAGTTGCGGAAAGAAAAACTGTTAAAAAAAGAAATTGAAGATTATGAAGTTTCAATGATGCAAACCTTGCAGATCATACTTGCTGAGGGCTTATTAAAAGGAGCAAGTTCTGTTAAAAATTTATAAATCGACTCAGAAGCATTAACAAATTTAATTTTTTCTAATGGAAGGGATAGTTTTCCAAAAATTTCGGAAAGAACTGTTTCAACAAAAGAAACATCACTTGAGCTGTATTTCAATTGATAATCAGAAATTTTTGCAAGCGCAGCTGCTTTTCCTATAGCATCGTCAATATCGCCAAGCTCATCGATAATATCTATTTGAAGCGCATCAGTACCTATCCAAACTCTGCCACCAGCAATTTTATTTATTTCAGAAACATCTTTTTTTCTTGATTCTGAGACAACCTCAAGAAATCTTTGGTAGCTTCTTTCGGCTAAATTATTGAAAATATTATCCAATTCTTTCGTTACCGGTAATTCAGGAGTCCAACCAGCAAACTTGGAAGTTTGAACCCCATCTTTGCTGATACCGATATACTCTAGGGAATCCTCAGTAGTAAGAAAAGCTATAGCAACCCCTATGGAGCCAGTAATTGTAGTTGGATGTGCAAAAATATAGTCAGCAGGCGTGGAAATATAAACTCCTCCTGAGGCAGCATAGTCACCCATTGAAACTACAACTTTTTTCCCTTTGTTTTTAGCCTGAAGTAATTCATCTCTGATGATTTCACTAGCAATTATTGATCCACCAGGACTGTTAACCCTAAAGACAATAGCTTTAGTTTTGTCGTCTTCATGAGCTTTTCTGATCTGTCTAGCAATACCGGCAGATCCTGCAAAGCCTTGCGAAATTTCTCCTTCAACAATTGCGCCTTCAGCAGTGATAACAGAAATTATATTTTCTGATTTTTCTTTGTCTTCTTTCATCGAAGATGAATATTCCTGATACGTAATGTAATTGTAGGTTTCTCTATCGGATGACTCGTCTTTACCAAATTCATCAATCATAAAGCTTCTAAATTCAGGAAAACTTTTTACACCTGTTAAATAATCTTGCTCTATTCCTGCATCAATGTTGTCGAAAGCGGCTTCACCAATGAAATCGAAATATGAATCTGCAAAGTTTTGAACATTATCTATCGAAATACCTCTTGCTTGGGCAATGATTTCTTTGTACTTACTCCATATAGGATCGTAGAGAGCTTTCCTTTGTTTTTTATCAAAGTCTGACATTGAATCTCTGGTAAGTCCTTCTACAGCAGATTTATAATCACCTTGAGAATAGTTATAGACTTTCATTTTTAAATTTTCGTATAGAGATTTGCTATAACTTCTGTACCCTCCGATTCCCTGGATATCAAATCCACCAGCCTGATGTATATAAATTTCATCTGCATGTGCTGCGATTAAGTAGGATGAAGTTGTATATCTATCCGAAAATGCAATAACTCTTTTTAATTCACTAAGCTTTTTAATTTCCTGGGAAATTTTAATTAAATTTGTCGGTCCAGAATAAGATAAACCACTAAAATCCACTAGGACAGCAGGAATATCTTCATCTTTAGAGATTGACTGAATAAGTTTAATAAGATCTCTGGTTTGAATTTGTTCAACCTGACCAAAAGAAAATTGGAAGTCTGAATACTGCACCTCTTGATCCACTAGGACGCCTTCAGGATTTAAAATAACTACTTTTCCTTCTTTATCAATACTCCTTTCATTAGGGATAAAAACCGAGATTAGTCCAATAAAAACGAGCGCTAAAAAAATAAAAGTAATCAAGTTTGTTACAACTATTCTTGTGGAAGTTAAAAATCTGCCTAAAAAATTAAAAACTGATTTGAGTGCGTTCATTGCTTCTTTCGGATGAGCATTCTACCGACAATGATTCCTAATTCATAGAGAAGCCAAGCTGGAATTGCAAGTAGACTCTGTGAAATTACATCTGGTGGAGTTAATAACATTCCAACTACAAAACATCCTAAAAAAACATAAGGTCTTGCCGATTTAAGTTTACTCACCGTAACTACATTAGATACAAGAAGCAGAATAATTATTATCGGTATTTCAAAAGCTAAACCGAAAGCAAAAAACATTTTGATAACGAATGACAAGAGTAAATTGATGTCCGTCATCATCATTACGTTTTCTGGAGTTGAGGCTGAAAAGAAAGAGAAAACAATCGGGAGAATGACAAAGTAAGCAAAAGTAATTCCGAGATAAAACAGTAGGATAGAACCTAAAACCAAAGGAAAGAAATAAATCTTTTCTTCAAAATACAATCCTGGCGAAGCAAACTTAATGAGCTGATAAATAAGAAAAGGTATTGAAATAAATAAGGCTAGATAAAAAGCAAATTTTAGAGGAGTAAGAAAAGGCGAAGCAACCTCAGTAGCTATAAGGCTGGATCCTGTTGGCAAAGCGCTGATCATTGGATCTGAAATAAAATTAAAAATATCTTTAGAAAAGAAAGCTGCAACGACAAAAGTTATTCCTAAAAATATAAGAAACTTGATGATACTTTTTCTTAAAACAGAAAGGTGCTCGAGATAGTTTGTATCTTTATCTTGATCAATCATTTTTTTTATTATGATCTTCGACGTAGATACTATCTTTTATCTCCTTCGAGGTTTTATTAAAACTTGCACGAATGGATTTAATAGTTTCTTCAACCCACCTTATAAACTGAGGAAGTCTTTCTGGTCCTAATATAACCAGGGCTATTATTGAGATTATGAAGAGCTCAAAGAAACCAATTGAAAACATTATTGGTTATCTTTATCTTCTTCTTTTGTTGGTTCTTCGTTTACAGCTTTTTTGAATCCTTTGAATGCTGATCCAAGATCTGAACCAATATTTTTTAATCTGGAAGTACCGAAAATCAATATTATGATTGCAAGAATGATTAAGATTTGCCAAATGCTTATGCCGCCAAAACCCATTAATTATTTCCTCGATTTTTTTTCTTCATGACCTGATATTCCTTCTCGTTTCTTTAGTTCAAGCAAAACCTCATCGAAAGGAATATTTTTCTCTGATAATAATACCATTAAGTGAAACAAGAGGTCTGCAGATTCATGCTTTATGCTATCAGGATCATTTTCCAAGAAAGCTTCCGCTAATTCTTGTGACTCCTCTTTAATTTTTAGGATGATTTTCTCTTTTTCCTTAATTAAAGATGCAACATAAGATTCTTGAGGATCTTTGTTTTTCCTATCCTGAATTACCGCTTCAAGATCGTCCAAATATTTCTTCATATGACAGCAAATATTATCAGAATCAAAAGGAAAGCTAGCGCAAATAATTGCCAAGAATTTCTCCTTTCAGATTTTTTAACTTCTTTTCTTAAGTCTTGTAATTCAGCTGTGTAATTTTCCATCTTATCTACCGCATCAAATAAATTGGCTATTTGAGAAGGAAGATTGATAGCTTTTTCTATCAAGAATCCTGCATCATCATGGATTTTTTTAAAAATTCTAGCCGGATTGTACTTAGCCTTTATCCACTCTTGGATAAAAGGTTTAGCAGTAACCCATAAATCGAGCTGTGGATAAATCTGTTTACCTAATCCTTCAATATTAATGAGTGTTTTTTCAAGCAATAATAGCGAAGGTGGAAGAGAAAGATTATATTTTCTTGTTGAATCAAAGAATTGAAATAGCATTTCACCGAAATTTATGTCATCAAAAGGTTTCTCAATAATTGGCTCCAAAAAAGTTCTTACCGTAATCTCTAGTTCCAAAGGTGAGGTTTTAGTATCAACCCATCCGGCTTTTATCATAGTCTCAGCAACAGCCTTAAAATTTTGTGAAAACATTTCAGATAACATTTTTCCTATAAAAAATTGTTCTTGATCGCTTAAACTTCCGCATATAGCGTAATCAACGTTTATATAAGTAGGTGACTTAGGATTGCTTGTATCGACAAAAATATTCCCAGGATGCATATCGGCATGAAAGAAATTATCTTCAAATACCTGTTTAAAGAAAATGCTAACTCCTCGCTCAGATAAAAGCTTTCTATCTACTTCCAATTTATCTAGAGTTTTGAAATCTGTTATCGGGACGCCATTAATTTTTTCTATGGTTAATGTTTGGCTACCAGAAAACTCTGGAAAAACTTTTGGAACATATAACAAGTTAGAATTTTCAAAATATTCTGCAGTCAATCGAGTGTTCGCTGATTCTCTTTTTAGATTTACTTCTCCTTGAATCACAATTTCATATTCTTGAACTAATTCTTTCAGTTGCAGTCTTTGTGCATCTGCAAGAAGAAAGTTCAATAATTTTGAAATTAATTTTATTAGTCCTAGGTTTTTAGAGATTTCTTTTTGAATATTTGGACGTATAACTTTCACAACAACTTCTTCTCCAGAAAAAAGAATAGCTTCGTGTACTTGAGCAATAGAGGCTGCCGCCAAAGGTTTTTTATCAAAGCTTTTAAAAAGTTCTTCAATTGATTTCCCCAAGTCATCCTCAATAATATTGATGGCAATATTTGAGTCAAAAGTAGGTAAATTAGATTGAAATTTTGTTAGCTCATTAATGATTTCATCATCAAAGAAATCTGATCGTGTTGATAAAATTTGGCCTAACTTTACATAAACTGGACCTGCAGATAGGAGTGCTGAAAATAATCGCTCCCCCTTGTTTCCTCTTGCAGGAATTAAACGTAGGGGATTTATGACATATAAAGTCTTAAGAAGCCAATTTAAATTTAGGTCAGGTAATAGAAGGTCCAGTCTATATTTCCAGAAAATAAAAACAATCTTAAAGAACTGAGTAAGAATCATCTTAGGGTTTGGATCCTTTATGTAAGGCTACAATTCCACCGGTGAGGTTTTCATAACTAGCATCTAAAAAACCAGCAGACTGCATCATTTTTTTAAAAGTTTCTTGATCTGGATGTTTTCTTATCGACTCCGCTAGATATTGGTAACTATCGGCATCATCTGCAATTAATTTCCCCATCAATGGAAGCAAGTTGAAGGAGTAGATATCGTAGATTTGAGAAAATAAATTTGAAGTTGGTTTTGAAAATTCTAAGACTATGAGCCGACCTCCTGATTTTAAACAATCAAACATACTTTTTAAGGCCTTTTCTTTATCAGTTACGTTTCTTATTCCAAATGCAATTGAGATGCAATCAAAAGAATTTTTTTCAAATGGTAACTCTTCAGCATTAGCAATCTTGAAGTCAACATTGAGCCTTCCTGCATCAAGAACTCTCTTTTTTCCCTCAGCAAGCATATCTTCATTAATGTCTGATAATACGACTCTCCCTGATGATCCAACAATTTTTGAAAATTCTATCGCTAGATCTCCAGTTCCTCCTGCCACATCAAGCACAGAATCCCCAGATACAATCTGGCTAGACTCAATAGCGGCTTTTTTCCATAATCTATGGATGCCTAGAGACATGACATCATTCATGAGGTCATATCTTGAAGCAACGCTACTAAAAACCTCACCGACAAGCTTGGACTTATCTTCCTTTGGCACCTCTTTATAACCAAAGTCAGTATATTCTTTTTTGTTTTTATCCATATTTGTTATAGTAACCAACCTTCACTCATCCTGTATTGTAAATTAGTTCTATGGAAAACAAATTAATATGGCTAGATCTAGAAATGACTGGTTTGGATCCAAACTCAGAAAGAATCATTGAGATTTTCACAGCCGTAACAGACGAAAACTTAACAGAAATTATTGAAGGACCTAATCTAGTTATAAAGCAACCAGACGAAATTCTTGATCAAATGGATGAATGGAATCAAGAACATCATAAAAAATCAGGTTTGATTGACGAGGTTAAAAGAAGCGTAATAACTCAAGAAGATGCAGAAGCGATGACGCTTGATTTTATATCGCAACACGTTGGTAAAAATGTCTCGCCTCTTTGCGGTAACACAGTTTGGCACGATAGAAAATTTTTAACTCTATATATGCCTCGATTAGAAGATTATTTTCATTATCGAGTCATTGATGTAAGTTCAGTCAAGGAACTTGCAAAAAGATGGAGGCCAGATGCGACAAAGCCAAAATCCAAAGAAATTGCTCACAGAGCTCGTCCAGATGTTTTTGAATCGATTGAGGAATTACGATTTTATAGAGATCATATTTTTGCTCAATAATCAGACCTTTTCTTTTTTTCTCAAGCCTATATAGTTGCGAAACTTATATTTGAAATGAAAAAAGTTTTTATTAAAACTCACGGCTGTCAGATGAATGAATACGATTCAGCCAAAATGCTTGATCTTCTGGAAGATCAGGAAGATTATGTTCTTACTGAATCTGAGCAACAGGCTGATCTACTCATTTTAAACACCTGCTCGATTAGAGAGAAAGCTCAAGAAAAAGTTTTTCACCAAATTGGCAGGTGGAAAAAGATTAAAGATTCTAATCCTGATTTGAAAATAGCAATTGGAGGATGCGTAGCATCTCAAGAAGGGGAAAAAATCATCAAAAGAGCTCCATCAGTCGATATTGTTTTTGGTCCTCAAACTTTACATAAACTTCCAGACTTAATAAAAAGTAATGAAACTAATGATAAATCTCAAATAGATATAACATTTCCAAAAATTGAAAAATTCGATCATATACCTACACCCAATTATGGAGAACCTTCTTCATTTGTTTCTGTCATGGAGGGGTGTAATAAATATTGTTCTTTTTGTGTCGTTCCACACACCAGAGGTCACGAAGTATCAAGAGACTTTGATGATATTCTTAATGAAGTTTCTGCCCTGGCAAATAATGGAACAAGAGAAATTCATCTCTTGGGTCAGAACGTAAATAATTTTAAAGGTCTTCATAATGGCGAAAAGTCTTCCTTAGCCAAATTGATCGAGGAAGTCGCAAAAATAGAAAATATTGAAAGAATTAGATTCACAACTAGTCATCCGCACGAATTCAAAGATGACTTAGTTGAGGCCTATGGAAATATTCCTGAACTAGTCAGTCATGTTCATCTACCAGTTCAAAGCGGCTCTGACAGAATTTTAAAATTAATGAGAAGGCGATATAACGTTGAGAAATATTTAGATCTCATAGATAGAATAAAATCTGCAAGACCAGATATGAGCTTCTCATCAGATTTCATAGTCGGATTTCCCGATGAATCGGACGAAGATTTTCAAGCCACGATGGATATTGTAAATGAAGTAGGTTTTGATGAGTCTTATAGTTTTATTTATTCTCCTAGACCAAACACACCAGCAGCTGATATGCCTGATAGCGTGCCACAAGAAGAAAAAAAATTAAGGTTGGATATCTTACAAAATAGACTTAATCAGCTATCATATGGATACAGTAGAAAGATGGTTGGATCCATACAAAATTGCTTAATCACTGGGAGATCAAAAAAAGATCCGGGCGAGTTTCAAGCTAGAACAATTAATGACAGAGTTGTGAACTTTAGACCTAGAAAGCACAAAATAGGAGAGTTTGTTAATTTAAGAATTCATGATGCTTACACAAATTCTTTAAGGGGAGAAGTAACAGACCTTTCATAATCGCTCAATGACTGAGGAAATTAAATTTAAATTAACTTCGGAAGATTCTTCAATACTCTCTAAAGTATTTGGGCCAGTGAACGCCAACATCAATCAAATTCAAGATTCCTTAGGTATCAAAGTTAAGAGCAGAGGTAATAGTTTTTCTTTAGTCGGAAAAACAGAGGCAATAAAAGCTGGCAAGGAGGTTATTGAGACTCTCCACCTAAAAGCTGAAAAGTCAGAATCAATCACACCGGGTGAAGTCCACTTATTTATCAGAAAAGCACAGTCAACAAGCGATCAGATAGATTTAGAAAATAAATTGAAACCTAAAGAAAAAGATATTTTTGCAAAAAGTCTTCAGATAAAAACTCCAAAATTAGTCATCTCACCAAGAAATGACTCACAGGAAAAATTTCTAAAAGATATCTTAAAAAATGATTTAACTTTTGGAATTGGTCCCGCAGGAACTGGGAAGACTTTTCTTGCTGTAGCTATTGCAGTATCAGAATTGATGCTTAATAAGGTTCAAAAAATAATTTTGGCAAGGCCTGCAGTAGAGGCTGGCGAGCATCTAGGTTTTCTTCCAGGAGATTTATCTCAAAAAGTAGATCCTTATCTCAAGCCTCTCTATGATGCTCTGTATGAAATGATTGGTCCTGAAAGAGTAAATAAACTTTTAGAAAGAGGAATCATAGAACTTGCACCTTTGGCTTATATGAGAGGAAGGACCTTAAATAATTCATACATAATATTGGATGAAGCTCAGAACTGTACAAAATCTCAAATGAAAATGTTTTTGACAAGAATCGGATTTGGTTCTTCAGCTATCGTGACAGGAGATATAACTCAAACAGATCTACCCAAAGGGTCAAAATCAGGATTATTAGATGCTATTGAAGTCTTAGAAGGCGAAAAGAATATTTCTTTTAATCGCTTTCAGTCAAATGATGTCGTTAGACATGGATTAGTCCAAAGGATTATCGAGGCATACGATTCTCACGAAAAGAAATGAAATTTTCTTTATCAAACTCAAAAAATTTTAATAAATTCCCTTTACCTTCAAGAAAGAAAATATCCGAACTTTTAAATTTAATTGAAGAAAAATTTGAAAGTTCAAGCGATAAATCTATAAACATTAAATTTTGCGAAATTAAAGAAATATCAATGCTAAATAAAGAGTTTAGGAAAAAGGATGCTCCAACAAATGTTTTGTCTTTTTACACAGAAAGTAATTTTCTTCTGGATCAAGGATTTATAGGAGAGATAGCTGTATGCCCACAAATAATTGATAAAGAGGCAAAAAAATACAGTAAGACTTTTGAATCTAGATTTTATCATCTCATTATTCATGCCGTGCTTCATTTGCTGGGTTTTTCTCACGAAAATATGCATAATAGAAAAAAAATGGAATCTATCGAAAAAGAATTTATGCAAAAACTTAATTTCGCAGATCCTTACATTTATTAAATGATAGAAGAACCTCCAAGTACAACGCCTGAGTCTCGCAAAGGCTTAGGTTTCCTAAAAAAAATCAGATTATTTCTAAGAGGCCTCTATAGGAGAATATCCTACACTCCTATGAATCAAAAAGAATTGAGCGGCGTCCTCAAAGAAGCTGAGGAGATGAATCTTATAGATAAGAATATCTTAGATATGATGGAAGAAACTTTGGAATTCTCTTCAATGCAAGTCAGAGATGTAATGATTCCAAGACCTCAAATGATTGTTGTTAGGCACACTGAAGATCCTAAGGAATTTCTACCCCGGATCATAGATTCCTCGCACTCAAGGTTTCCTGTTGTCGATGAAGATTCAGAAGAGGTGAAAGGTATTCTTCTTGCAAAAGAATTACTCCCTTTTGGCTTCAGTTCTAATAGCGAATTTAGCCTAGAAAAAGTCATGAGACCTGTAAATTTTATACCTG
>TARA_B100001121_G_scaffold105457_1_pt1 | contig 10657 bp, 12 predicted proteins | sample TARA_B100001121 | Tara Oceans TARA_B100001121 (sample SAMEA2622817) | marine metagenome | biome: marine biome (ENVO:00000447); feature: surface water layer (ENVO:00002042); material: "saline water (ENVO:00002010), including plankton (ENVO:xxxxxxxx)" | depth 5 m
AAATCGTCGTAGAAAAAAAAGCAAAATTGATAGTAATTTAAAAGAATAAATACATATTATATTAATTCAATGGCCACATACTGGAATGATTTGAAGGTCTTAAAAGATATTAGCAAAAACATAGAAGAGAATGTTGAAAATAGCACCGATTATAATGATAATGATGTCGCAGATTTTAAAGAAGGATTGCAATACTTTATAGAAGAATGGATAACATCTAATATAAAACTCTACAAGGAATATGATTTTGAAGATATAATATATGAATCACTATATAACATTATCCTAAGCAATTATGGGTTTATGATAAACGATTTAAATTTTGACCTAGAGTCAAATATATTTGATGCAATGGAGATATACTTTTATAAAAACCATTGTTTTCGTTCATATGCCGGAACGACTATTGTCACAATTCCAGAAAAACAAAGAATAAAAAAGCTATTAAAAGAATATGAAAATGTTGAACAACCTGAACAACAAACTGAAGCTTGGTATGCATTTAGAAGAGAAGGATTATCTGCTAGCGATATATGGAAAGCTATTGATTCACAATCTGCAAAAAATAATTTAATTCTCTCTAAATGCAAACCAATTGATGTAAAAAAAAAGGGAAAATCTGTAAATATTGATTCTCCGTTTCATAATGGGCATAAATATGAACCACTATCTATTATGCATTATGAATTTGACTTTGATACAAAGGTTGGGGAATTTGGCTGTAAAGCACATACTAAATACCCTTTCTTAAGAGCATCACCAGATGGTATTAATATAGACGAAAAAAGTAATTTATTTGGAAGATTAGTAGAGGTAAAAAATCCTACTACTAGAAAATTATCAGGAACACCTAAAAAGGAATATTGGATACAAATGCAAATACAAATGGAGGTTTGGGACCTTGATGAATGTGATTTTCTGGAAACAGTATTTAAGGCATATGAAAGCGAAAATGAATTTAACAATGACGGCGAATCTTTTACGAGAACAAAAAAAGGTCGTAGAAAAGGTATATTAATACAATTTTATCATAACGAACTCCCTCATTATGAATATCCTCCAGTTGATATTTCTAGAGAAGCATTTGATAAATGGTATGACGATATTATGGAAAAAAATTCACATATGAGTTGGATTAACAATTTATATTGGTATCTAGATGATTATTCATGCGTTTTAGTTCCACGAAATAAATTATGGTTTCAATCTGTATACCCAGATTTTAAAGAAATATGGAATACTATTTTAAAAGAACGAGAATCTGGATATGAACACAGGAAACCTAAAAAGAAAAAGAAAAAGAAATTAACACCTACATCATTTGAAAAAATGAAGAATGAAACTATTAATCTATTTGCTGGAACCAATTTGAATCCAAAAATAGATGAAAATCAAAATATTATAATTAAAGTAAGGACTGAATCATTTGATAAAAAAGATTAATTTATACTAGAACAATAAAAGCCTACTCTACGACATTCAAATCCTGGTTGACATACTTCCTCATTTTTAACTTGTTTTTTACCATATAATCCACCACAAATAGTTGGAGGAAATGAGGTTCCATCGCAAGGCGAATCCCACTCTTTTTTATTATTAGATACAGATTTATAACTTCCCGCAAACTCAGCTGGTCTTAGTAAATATTGACTTGAACTACTGTTGTCACTTAGTCCCGGATTAGATTTTACTGGATATGTATCTGCAAGTAAAAGTCTGCTAGGAATTTTAGAAGGCATTAATTCAAAATTCTCTTTATAACCAGATAATATCAATCCTATTGCTAAAATAGCAGCCAAAAATAATATACTATTAAGAAACTTACTCATCTATAAAATACTTAAATATTATTATTTTAAAAAACTAATAATAATATTGAAACAACTATTTAAAATATTATAGATATTATATTTATACTATGAATCACGAAGACTCTGTAATCAAACGAAATGGTAATACTGAAGTTATCTCTTTTGATAAAATATTAAAGCGTGTAAAAAAACTGGGCGTGGAAGGTGACTATGAATTAAATGTAAATTATACCTCACTAACAAAAAAGATTATTGATAGACTTTATGATGGAATATCAACAACTTTAATTGATGAATTAACTGCACAACAATGCGCATCATTAGCAACTACGCATCCAGATTATGGTGTATTAGCTAGTAGAATTATGATTTCCAATCATCACAAAAATACTCCAGGCACTTTTGCAGAAATTTGTCAAAAGTTATATGATTTTAAGGATATTCACGGTATAAATCACCCTATAATATCTGATGAACAAATTACAATTATACAAAATCATGCTGAGGAATTTGAAAATATGTTAGACTATAAAAGAGATTACCTTATAGACTATTTTGGATTTAAAACCTTGGAACGAGCATATTTACTTAGAATAAATAAGGTAATTGTTGAGCGACCTCAACATATGTGGTTAAGAGTCGCTATATGTATCCATAAAACTAATATCGAAAAGGTAAAAGAAACTTATGATTTTATGAGTCAAAAATACTTTACTCATGCAACTCCTACTCTATTTAATGCAGGCACTCCAAGACCACAACTAAGTTCTTGTTATTTAGTTGCAATGGAAAACGATAGTATTCAAGGAATTTATAATACATTAACTGACTGCGCAAAAATTAGTAAGTGGGCAGGAGGAATTGGTTTACATGTTCATAATATTAGAGCCGCGGGCAGTCACATTAGAGGAACTAATGGAACCAGTAATGGATTGGTGCCAATGCTTAGAGTATTTAATAATACTGCAAGATATGTAGACCAGGGAGGAGGTAAGAGGCACGGCTCGTTTGCCATCTATCTTGAACCTTGGCACGGCGATATTGAAGAATTTCTTGAAATGAAGAAAAATCATGGAGATGAAGAAATGAGAGCTAGAGATTTATTTTACGCTCTTTGGATTCCTGATTTATTTATGGAAAGAATTAGTAAAGATGGCAATTGGACTCTTATGTGTCCAGACAAATGCCCCGGTCTAAGCGATGTCTACGGTGAGAAATTTGTTGAACTATACGAAAAATATGAAAAAGAAGGGAGGGGAAATAAAACTATGAAAGCTAGAGATTTATGGTTCAAAATACTAGATAGTCAAATTGAAACAGGAACTCCCTATATGCTTTATAAAGATGCATGTAATAAAAAATCTAACCAAAAAAATTTGGGTGTAATAAAATCCAGTAATCTTTGCACCGAAATTGTTGAATATAGTGGTCCAGATGAAACTGCTGTTTGTAATTTAGCTAGTATTGCATTGAGTAAATTTGTAACAGAAACTAGTCATCCATTTACACAAGAAGTTACAATATATACTAAAAATGATTGTAAATGGTGTGACCTAATGAAAGCATTATTAAATAGAAAAAATGTTGTTTTTAATCAAGTTATTATATCCCCTGACTTATTTAATGATTTCAAACAAAAACACGGTGTAGATACACTTCCACAACTATATCACGGCGATAAATTAGTAGGAGGTTATACTGCTGTATTAAATATGCTTAGAAATGTGTTTGATTATAAATTACTTCATAAAGTAACTAAAATTGTAACAAATAATTTGAATAATGTGATTGATATTAACTTTTATCCTACTGATAAAACAAAAAATAGTAATATGCGTCACAGACCTATTGGAATCGGTGTTCAAGGACTGGCCGATGCGTTGGCTATGATGGATATTCCATTTCACTCAGATGAAGCAAAAAAAGTAAATAAACTTATTTTTGAAACGATGTATCACGCATCATTAGAAATGAGTATGGAGATAGCGAAGGAAAAAGAACCTTATAGCACATTCGAGGGATGTCCTGCTAGCAAAGGCATTTTACAGTTTGATATGTGGAATGTTCAACCTACAAATAGATATGATTGGAATAAGTTAAAAGAGAATATTCAAACACACGGTATTAGAAATTCTCTACTCTTAGCACCAATGCCAACTGCATCTACAAGTCAAATTTTAGGAAATAACGAATGCTTTGAACCATTCACTAGTAATATTTATGTAAGAAGAACAATTGCAGGAGAGTTTGTTTGTATTAATAAGTTTTTATTGAAAGAACTCATTGAACTAGGACTATGGACTGATAATATCAAAAATCAAATCATTAGGCAAAATGGGTCAGTTCAGGGGGTTTCTGGTATTCCAAAAGCAATTCAAGAAAAATATAAAATTGTATGGGAGATTCCAATGAAACATATTTTGGAAATGGCAGCAGATAGAGGAGCTTTTATTTGTCAAAGTCAAAGCACAAATCTTTGGATGAAAGAACCAACCTATAATAAACTAACTGCTATGCATTTCTTCGCTTGGAAAAAGGGATTAAAAACGGGTATATATTACCTAAGAACGAAGGCCAAAGCTGCACCACAACAATTTACTATTGAACCAGATAAAAAACCACAGGATATTGAAGACGATGAGGAATGTTTAATGTGTGGTTCATAAAATAAATATATTAATAAAATTTTATAATATATTTATATTCGACATAGAGTGTTATAATAATCCTGCAATTCAGGATGTTCTTTGCCATCAAATAGGTCTTTTTCATATACCATATTGTAGAAACACCTGAAACATACTAATACATCAATTAATGAGTTATGTAAATTATTTGGAGTGCTATCAAATAATTCTTGATGTAATTCAACTAGTTTGGGAGGTTTTTGGTATAGGCCTGAGTGAAATTTACTCTTTCTCATAATATTTGTAAACTTTAATCCATATTTCATTGTGCAATATTCTATTTTTCTATGACGACCCAACCAATTAATAGGTTTATTTCTCATATATTCTGCTTGCATCACTTTACTATCAAATACTAAATTATGTGCAATAATAACCTGACATTTCATCCAATCACTAGTAAATTCTTGAAGAACACCGCTTATGTCAACACCCTCGCTTCTCATTCGTTCATTTGTAATTCCATGAATATCAGAGCAAACTTTGGGAATAGTAACTCCTTCAGGTAATTGAATAATATAATCTCTCGTATATAATTTTTCTGTTACATCATCAAATACTAGCCAACTTAACTGACATACATATGGCCAAGTATAAGGGTCAGGCTTACTCCTATTGCCTCCTTTGGGAAGCCCATTCGTTTCAGTATCAAATACAATTACTCTCATTTTAGGTTATAAAAATATATATAAAAAGTTTTTTAAATTCAATTTTGTATATATTTAATGGACTGTTAGTGCAGAGGCATTTCAAACTCTGGACAACATATTAGAATACCTTTCTCTGGTCCCTTGTAAATTTGGACGGTTAGCTTATCCCAAGGACCATTACTTGCTCGCATTGTAAATTTAAAATCATTCTTATTATTTGATTCCTTCATACATAATTTCAAAATATCCCACGGCATTGAAAAGTAACTTGCTCTAAGTGCATATGGTGGTATATCATATAATGATGGAAACGGGTTTTTTAAACTATTCATATCCTTCTCTATTGTATTTCCAGACGTTTCCTTTTTTACCTTTAATACAACAAACAATGCCATCATCCCTTCTACATACAATACATTAAACCAATGTGATTGAATAAACTGTCCGCTCAAAATTTGCCTATTTTCATTTTTTAATAGGAAAAACCGCCTAGGTTGTACATACCAACATTTATCCGTAGAACTATAATATGCAAACACATACTTACATCCATTATCAAGTGTCAGCTCGTCGGTTTGATTCATCGCAAGAGTGGTCATTGTATATAGATAATACTTATGTTATTTCTATATTAATTTAATTCAATTTTCTGTCTTACTCCATTTATAATGCTTTGTAAGTTTCTTGCTTATCTTATGATTCTTACACATACCAAATGTCTTTCTATGCCAAGGACTTATACCGTATTTGGTTATACCATCCATATGTTGTTTTGAGCCATAACCTCTATTTGATTTTATACCATAGTATTCATCAAGTAAAGGATATTTATCACATAATTCATCTATATACTTGTCCCTACCTACTTTTGCTAATATTGAAGCTGCAGCAATACTAGTATATTTATCATCTCCCTTTACAACGGTAGTATGATTAATATAATCATCATCATACATACAAGGTTTAAAATAATTACCATCTACCAATATATGGTCTGGTTTTACCAATAATTTTTGAACTGCTTCATGCATAGCATTATAATTAGCAGCAAATATATTGTGTTTATCAATGTAATTTTCATCTTTATAATGAATTACCCAATCAATTGCATTCTCTTTTATATAATCAAATGCTATTAATCTTGTTCTCTCATTTAATTTTTTACTATCTCTCATTAATGAATGATTAAAACTTTCATCAGGTGGTAAAATGGCTGCACCTACATATACTCTTCCAAATAATGGCCCTCTCCCTGCCTCATCCAAACCTACTTCTATCTCTCCTTCATTCATAAATCTTGCTAACATATAATAATATATTAGTGCTTTTTTTTAAGTCCATAATATATTTATAATCGATTTAAACGAATTAAAATAAATTAAGTATATTACGATGTATCTTTGGATTGTCATTGTAGGCGGTGCGTTTGCATTTTTCGCTGCCGCAGGTATTGGTTCAAATGATGCGGCGAACGCATTTGCCACATCTGTTGGTTCTAAGGCTCTTACTCTTAAACAAGCAGTTGTACTAGCTGCTATTTTTGAAACTTCTGGTGCTGTCCTTATGGGAAGTCACGTTACTAATACAATTAGAAAAGGTATTGCAGATTATAAATGTTTTGAAGATGATGCTTATTTACTTATGTATGGTTGTATGTGGGTAATTTTAGCGGTTGGGATATGGTTATTTCTAGCAAGTTATCTAGAAATGCCTGTGTCAACAACACATTCTTGTGTTGGTGGAATGATTGGAATGGCTATGGTATTAAAAGGAGCCGATTGTGTTATATGGTATAAGCCAGTTGATACATTTCCTTATGTCGGTGGAGTAGGTGGTATTGTTATGTCTTGGTTTTTATCTCCTCTATTTTCTGCAATTATAGCAATGGTTGTATTTGCTATAACTAGAACATCAGTGCTTAGAAAAGAGTTTGAATCATATAGAATCAACTGGGCTTATCCTGTATTAATAGGTTCAACAATGACAATCAATACATTTTTTATTATTTATAAGGGTGCAAAGGGATTAGGTTTAGATAAAACTCCCTTAGATGTTGCATTTGGATATGCATTTGGAATTGGTGGATTAAGTGCTTTAATAACACTTCCACTTGTGCCAAAATTAAAAAATTATGTTCAAAAAAGACTAGGCGATACTAACACAGACATTGAATTACCTTCAGTTGGCGAAGAAATTAAAACAAACCAAGTAGAACTAAATATTGCAGACCAAAAAGAGTTAGAAAGAGTTATGTCACTTCATAACGATGCTGAGAAATTTGATAAAAAGACTGAAGAGGTATTTAAATATTTGCAGATATTTACTGCTATTTGTGATAGTTTTAGTCACGGAGCTAATGATGTTGCAAATGCAATTGGTCCATTTGCAGCAATATGGGTTATTTACCAATCAGGAGGTGAATTAGATAAAAAGGCAAGTATGGAACAGGATGCTTATTGGATACTTGGTTTAGGAGGAGTGGGTATTGCGGTTGGACTATTTGTATATGGTAAAAAAATTACATATGCTATCGGTGAAAAACTAGTTAAAATTACCCCGTCTCGAGGTGTAGCAATTGAATTAAGTTCTGCATTGGTTATTATTACTGGTAGCAGATTAAAAATACCATTATCAACTACACATTGTCAAGTAGGAGCTACTGTAGGAGTTGGATTATTAGAAAATCATAAAACTTGCTCAGGAATTAACTGTAAAGTATTTTGGAAAACTGCTGTTGGGTGGGTTATTACTTGTATAGTAGTTGGATTAACATCCGCATTATTTGTTAGTCAGGGAGTTTATGCTCCGTCAGTATTTAAAGATGCATGCACTAATACAACTATCTAAAATCTTGATATCCTGTAGATTCTTCGCTTATTGTTGATAACGGAGTTGTCATCAATCTTTCTATTTTCATTTCAATATTAGGAGGGGCTTGCTGAGGAAGATTTCTATATTCCTGTATTATTCTATCTCTATCTGCTCTTCGTTCTTTATATAATGTATAACACGCTGTTCCACAAAAAGTAAGACAATATAAACCATATAAAGAACACCAAAAACACAAACATTTCTCTCCACAATTCATAATAATATATTAAATTTAATAATATATTATTTAAACTATTTAGTTTAATGCACCAATACACATTGAATAGTAAAGACGGTTAATAAAGTATAAAAGAAGAGGCTGGCTCATTAATACTAAAGCATCTGTTAATTTAATAGATTTCTTTTCAAAAAGAGACATAAAGCATGTTACAGCGGCAAAAAGAAAAAGAACAAAGAAAATTACTGACAAAAAGTAAAAATAATCACAATACTTGTGGCTTAATGGGCTAAATAAATCCTGGACGTTCATTATAAAATTATAATAGAAAATAATTTAATTATGAAATTGACCCTTTAGATTTTTTACAGGTTGGGGAACACAAGCACAATTTTTCTTTACACCATTATTTACGACAGTTGTTACTGCTCTTCTAGCAATAGCTCTTCTAGCAAATGCATTGGTCGAACCTACACTGGTTTGAGGAGTGGCATTAGGAAACCCCTTTCCTTGACCAGGAGCATATGTTGAAAATGTTTCACCACCTATTTGCTGTGTGCCTGCTCCATAAGCATTCACTCCCATTAAAAAATTAGGAGTTAATGTTCTAGCATATTTTCTAGCAGGCTGTTTATTATTTATATTAAGTGCATTTTTAGTTGATATTACCGAACCACTATTACTTACTCCATTTTGAGAATTTATTGCACTCGCTTGTGCGTTTGACTGTGCAACAAAAGTATTTCCATTGACATCATTTATAGGATGTTTTACTCTATTATGTGTTAAAGCTCTGTAAGGCATATTATATTATTATCCGATATTTTTTTTTCATAACTTAATTTATATGAAATTAAGCAAACTTCATTTGTTTTTAATTATTATTGTTGTAATTGTTTTATCAACTTTAGGATTTAGCGTAAAAGAATATTTTGAAAGCGGTGGTGCAGGCGATGCTCAAGATGCTATGGAAAGAGAAAAAGAAAGAAGAACTGGCGAAGAACCCGGAAATGCAGCATTAGAAGGTGGTTCAAATTATGACCCTTTTACAAATGCAGACACATTTGATCCTCTAGCAGATAATGATTATTCTAGAACAATTGCTGGTTTAGAAGATATTGTTGTTCCAGGAAGAGGAGAAGGAAGAAGAAGACATCATCACGATGAAAATGGAAATCATTATCCAGGAGCACATGGAGGAGAAGAAAGAAGGGAAAGAAGAGAAGAAAGAAGAGAGGAGCGAAGAGAAAACAAAGCTGAAAAAGAAAGAGAAAGAGAAGATAGAAAAGCAGCTGCTGCCGCTGGGGTTGATATGTCCAAATATATTTTGAAATCTGAGATTGTTCCACCAGTATGTCCTAAATGTCCTGATTCCAGAACTTGCCCTAGACCTACACCACCTCCACCTTGCCCACCCTGTGCAAGATGTCCTGAACCTGCTTTTGAATGCAAAAAGGTTCCTAACTATAGTGCTATTGATGCTGCAAATTCTGGTAATATTTTACCTATGCCTAGACTAAACAGCTTTGCTCAATTTAACTAATTAGATTCTTTAGCACTTTTAAAATTTAATTCATATTTACATATACCAATATGAATTAAATATTTAATTTTATATATGTCTCTTTCGACTATCGGTTATTGGGCAGCAATAGGTTCTGCTTGTTTTATATCAAGTATTTATTTTTATTGCACTATGCGTGGTCAGAGATGTTATTATGACGATGAAGTAGAAGATATAAATAGTCCAATTAGCGGCGGCGACGGCGTTTAGATTTCTTCTTTCTGCTCTTTCTGCGTCTCTTGGTTCTGCGCTTCTTTTTATGTGACTTCTTGTGTGACTTTCTCTTGGACTTTCTGCGACGGCGACGGCCTCCAGCTGGGCCCTTGTCCTCCGAACCGAACCCTAAAAATCTACTGCCTTCTCCGCGTGTAAGTGCGGGTCTCTTCTTTTTAGGACGAACAACTCCTTTTCCCTGTGCTTCTGCTGAAGCAGCAGTGCCACGAGGTGGTGTGCTAGGTGGTGATGGTGGTGATGGTGGTGATGAACTCATTATATACTAAATAAACAAAAAAAAGAAAATTGATTTAAATATTATCCTAAATAACTAAATCAATAAAATGAGCTTGCTTAGATTTCGATTCTTCAAACGCAACCTTCCACCCAAGCTGGGTAGATGGAGGACAGATGAACCCGCAGAACTTATCTACAGAAAGGTAGAGTTGGCTACTGATGACCATTGTGGTAGCGATTTATGTCAAAAAAAGGTAGTAATAAAAAATAAAAAAGAAAAGAAACCAGAATTATCAAAGTTCGCATATGAAATGGACCCTCTATTACCATATATTATCTAGTTCTCTTCTTCTTACACTTATCATCCATTTGAAATGTAGGAACATCCTTATCCTTAGGAACAATTTTAATTACACATTTTGATTTCTTGCCATATAAAGGCTCTA
>TARA_B100001121_G_scaffold309783_1_pt1 | contig 10649 bp, 7 predicted proteins | sample TARA_B100001121 | Tara Oceans TARA_B100001121 (sample SAMEA2622817) | marine metagenome | biome: marine biome (ENVO:00000447); feature: surface water layer (ENVO:00002042); material: "saline water (ENVO:00002010), including plankton (ENVO:xxxxxxxx)" | depth 5 m
CCTTTCCTGGAGATCCCATAACAAGTGAATTATCTGGAATTTTTGTTCCTTCTGTGAGAAGGGTATTTGCGCCTATTAAACAGTTATTTCCTATTTCTACATTATTTAGTATGACTGAATTAATACCAATTAATGAATTATTTCCTATAGTGCAGCCATGAAGCATAACTTTATGACCGACCGTGACATTTTCACCAATAATTATTGGACTTCCAGGATCGACATGCAAAACAGATAAATCTTGAATATTTGATCCCTTACCGATTATGATTTTTTCTACATCGCCTCTTATTATTGCTCCAAACCAGACACTCACGTCCTCTCCTAACTCTACTTGACCCAACACAGTAGCATTTGGAGCAATATAAAAGTTGTCTCCTTCTGTTTTAACTTTATGCTGTTCTAAAGTATAAATCATCTATATCAATTTCTATTTCCATTAAGTCCAGAAATTGTAATGTAAAACCTAAAGTTAATCCCCAAATTTTATGGTTTTCATAATTTATTACTGGAGTCTCAAAAGTCTCGCCACTTGCATTAGTAATTTTGTTAGATATTTGTGGATCTTTTTTTAAATAACTAAAAGGGACAGAGAAAATTGTCTCTACTTCTTTAGGGTCTTTTTTAAACTTTAAACTCCCAGCTGCGTAACCTACATAAGGTGTAACGCTTATTCCAAATCTTGACTCTTGAGGGTCCATACGACCTAAGATTTTTATTAAATTAGACTCTATCCCTATTTCTTCATATGTTTCCCTTAAAACAGTATCGATTAAGTTTTTATCCTCTTCTTCTTTTTTTCCTCCTGGAAATGCAACCTCTCCGGCATGAGAAGGTAATTTTTTAGATCTTTCAGTAAAAACAATTGAATAGTCGTTTTCATTATCAGTAATCAAAATCAATACTGCTGCTTGAGGAAGTTTTTTATCAGATTGTTTCGGATTTAAATCATCAAGTCTTTTTTCAATTAAAGAGATCATTATGTTAATAAAGGGTATTGAATTATACTTGCTAACTCAATTTAAGCAGGAAAAACTTTGAAATTTTGTACCCAATGTGGTGGAGCAGTATCTAAAAAGATACCCCAGGACGATAATCGGGAAAGATATGTATGCAACGATTGTGGATTTATTCACTATCATAATCCAAACGCGGTTGTTGGAACTTTACCTTACTGCGGGGATAAAGTTCTTTTATGCAAAAGAGGTATAGAACCAAGAAAAGGTTTTTGGACCTTACCTGCAGGTTTTTTGGAATTAGGAGAAACCTTACAAGAAGGAGCTTTAAGAGAAACTAAAGAAGAAACGAATTCAACCGTAAAAATAGATGATATTTATTTTATATTTGATATTCCTCAGATTGGACAATTTTATGTTCTATATAAAGCTTCTATAGAAGAAAATTCTTATTCCCCAACGACAGAAAGTCTTGAAGTTGAATTGTTTTCCTATGATGAAATACCATGGGATGATCTTGCGTTTCCTTTTGTTCCGATAGCTATTGAACAATTCTATGAGGATTTTAGTGAAAACTATTTTCCATTGAGGATTAGAGAGTTGGTTAAAAAATAGTTTAACTGTAAAAATTTCTAGCATTTAAAAATAATTTAAACCAAGGACTATACTTGCCTTTTTCAAGTGTCCAAGACAATTGATTATTTAAAAAACTTCTCTCTGGATGCGGCATCATTATTAAAAACCTTCCATCATCATTTGTAACTGCAGTAATGCCGTGAATAGAGCCGTTTGGATTTTGAGGAAATTCTTTAGCTTCAACACCTTCATTTGTACAAAATTGCATTGGCGTCAAATTACCAGAGATTATTTCTTTAGTATTTACGTCGTCAGAAAAAATCATTTTACCCTCGCCATGGTTTACTGGAACTAAAAGCTGTGAACCTTCCATATCCTTAAAAAATTGTGAATTTGATTTATTTATTTTTACTTGGACCATTCTTGCTTCAAATCTATTACTATTGTTTCTCTTAAGTTTTGGCCAATGCTCCGTACCAGGAATAAGCTCTTTAAGCTCTGACATAACCTGACACCCATTACAGACTCCTAACGCAAAAGTATCTTCTCGATGAAAAAAATCTAAAAATTGATCTTTGAGCCTTGAATTCGATTTAATTGATTGTGCCCAGCCTTTTCCTGCCCCTAGAACATCGCCATAAGAAAAGCCACCGGGAAAGGCAAGACCTTGGAAATGTTTCAAAGTACTTGAATTATCTAGAAGATCTTTCATATGAACATCGATAACTTTGAAACCAGCCTGAGAAAAAGCTGCAGCCATTTCTAAATGAGAGTTTACTCCTTGATCTCTCATGATGGCTATTTTTGGAGTTTTACTAAGATATTTTTTGTTTAATTTAAAATTAAATTTCTGAACAAGTTTTGATCTCTTTTTGCTTTGTAAAAATCTATGCTCTTGTTTTGTTGTTTCTTTATTATCTCTTAATAATTTGATGTTGTAAGAAACGCTAGACCATGAATTCATTAAATCTTTATGACTCACTTTGATAATTTGGTTGAAGGTTTTAAGACAGAGATTATATTCATTAGTTGTCGATCCAATATTAAAAAAAGAATTTTTTAAACCCATTTTTTTAAAATCCTTTTTAAACTCAGAAAAATCTTTTTTGTTAATTTGAAAAAGGACACCTAATTCTTCAGAAAATAAACTACTTGACTCCTTCATAAACGAAATTTTAGAAAGATCAAGATTCAAACCACACTCACCCGCTAGCATCATTTCAACAGCAGAAATGATTAAGCCTCCGTCTGAAATATCATGATAAGAGAAAATTCTTTTTTTATTAATTTTGGTTGCTAAATAATTAAAAATTTTAGGAAATTCATCTACACACTCTAAATCAGGAGTTTCAAGATTTTTTTGTTGAGTAACTTCAGAAAGAATAGAACCGCCCAAACGTTTTTTTGTTTTCGAAAGATCTAAGTAAACTAGTATCAGGTCATTATTTTTTATTAATTGAGGCGTAATGCTTTTTTTAACATTTTTGATTTTTGTAAAGGCTGTAATTATTAAGCTTTGAGGAGATAAATTAGTTTTTCTGTCGTTTTGCCATATTGTTTTCATTGATAGCGAGTCTTTTCCAACAGGAATAGCTATTTTCCAGGAATTACATACTTTCTGAGTCAGTTCTTTTACAGTATTAAATAAATCTGTTTTTCTTTGAGGGTCGTCCGGGCTTGCCATCCAATTTGCAGATATTTTTATATCGGATAGTTTTGTTACTCCAGAAGATAAGAGATTAATTAAAGCCTCAGCAAGAGCTAATTTTCCAGATGCAACTGGATTAGATACCGCTATGGGAGATTTTTCTCCTATAGCCATAGCTTCTCCAGAATTCGTATTGAAATTTGATAATGTAATTGCGTGATCTGCCACAGGAACTTGGTATGGACCGACAAATTGGTCTCTATAAGTCAATCCTCCTACACTTCTATCTCCAATGTTTATCAAAAAACTTTTTGAACCCACTGTTGGATGTCTCAGAACATCCATTAAAGATTTTTTAAGATTTATTTTTTTAGGTTTATCGAAGAGGTTTGATTTTCTGTCTGAAATAATTTTATGGGTATTTTCTTCTTTGTATCCAAATATAATATCCATAGGAAGATGAATTGGTAATTTTCCAGTTTTGCTATCTTTAAGTTTAAAAATTTTTTTAGCTGTTAATGTTCCAACTACAGCATAAGGACATTTTTCTCTTTCACAATATTCTTTGAATTCTTTTAAGGCAGTTTTTTCTATCGCTAAAACATATCTTTCTTGTGATTCGTTTGACCATATTTCTAAAGCTGACATTGAATTATCAGCAAGAGGAATCTTTCTGAGATCAATAATGGCTCCCATACTGCAATCTTTTGCAAGCTCTGGAATTGCATTTGAAAGACCACCAGCTCCAACATCGTGAATGAACAAAATAGGATTCTTTGCTTTTTTTAGAGAACATAAATTGATGACTTCTTGACATCTTCTTTGCATTTCTGGATTGGATCTTTGCACAGAGGCAAAATCTAAAGACTCATCAGAAGAGCCTGCTTGGACAGAAGATGCAGAACCTCCACCCAATCCTATTAAATAGCCTGGTCCTCCGAGAACAATTATTTTTGTTCCAGGTTTAACCTTTCTTTTGAATGTATTGTTTGAACTTATACTCCCTAATCCTCCGGCAATCATTATTGGCTTGTGAAAGCCATAGTGTTTTTCATCTTTCTTTTGTTCGAAAGACCTGAAATATCCGTTTAAATTAGGCCTCCCAAATTCATTATTAAAAGAAGCTGCGCCAAGAGGACCTTCTATCATTATTTTTTTTGGAGAAGAGATTCTTTTAGGTCTATCTTCTTTGAATTCCCACTTTTCCCTTAAGCTTTTAAGTCTTAAGTAAGATACAGAGTAGCCTGTCAAACCTGCTTTTGGTTGCGCTCCAATTCCTGTAGCCCCTTCGTCTCTTATCTCTCCGCCAGACCCTGTAGCAGCCCCTTCAAAAGGAGAAACTGCCGTTGGATGATTATGAGTCTCAACCTTTATACAAATATTGTGTTTTACATTTTTAACTTGGTACTCTTTCGTAATTGTATCAAGGTGAAATTTTTCAGAACCTTCTGACTCAATTACTGCTGCATTATCATCATAGGCAACTAAAACTCCTTCCTTAAAATTTTTATGAGTAGATTTTATAAGTTGAAACAAACTTGGTTCATTTTCTTCATCTAAGTTATTCCAAAAGGAATTAAAAAACTTATGACGACAATGTTCAGAGTTTGCTTGCGAAAACATCATCAACTCCACATCTGTAGGATTTCTTTTAAGAGATTCATAACTATTCAAAAGATAATTAATCTCTTGGTCATTTAAACCAAAACCAAATTTTTTATTAGCATTAATGTAACTTTGATAATTATTTTTAAGAGGTTTAAATGAAAATGAATTCTTATTTAGTTTTGAGAAGAAAGGCTCAATACTCTTTAAACCAATTGAAAACTCTTCGGTCAGATAATCAAAAGGAAATTTTTCTTTTTTTAATAACTTTTCAGAAAAATCTTTTGTCACCAGACCTTTTATTCTCTCTATTCTTTGGATTTCATTTAAATTACAAGAAGCAAAGATGTCTTCAGTTTTCGATGACCAAGGAGATTGCGAACCATTTCTTGGTGACAGAAAAATGATATCTTTTAAAAATCTTAATGAGCCATTGTTATTGATATTCAATAACTCATAGATTTTTTTGACTTTATGCGAGGGAATGTCTTCCCAAGCTTTATTTAAAAATAGCAAATAAAAATAATTTAAAGAAATAGGTTTTAAATTTTTTTTTGAAGGAGATGAGATTAGTCGCTTCAACTTATCTTGTGAAAGGACCTTTTCGCCAGCAATTATAATTGTTCTAGAATTTAAAACTTTAAAAGGCATCCAAAATTGAAAATTATACCTTAAATGGAATTAATAATTTCCTAGCTAAGTAATAATTTTTCTTTCAATTTAGTTATTTTATCTCTCAGAGAAGCTGCTTCTTCAAATTCTAGTTTATTTGCATGACTTAGCATTAATTTTTCAAGGTCATCAATTTTTGCAGATAAGTCTTTTGGGTTTAAAAACTCTTCTTCCAATTTATCTTCAACTTTCTTGATAAATTGTTTTTTGGAAGATAGTTTGCTTCCTTCTAAAATATCTTTAATAGGTTTATAAATCCCTTGTGGAGTAATGTTATTTTTTTTATTAAAACTTTCCTGAATCTTCCGCCTTCTTTTGGTTTCATCTAAAGTTCTTTGTATTGAACCCGTTACTGAGTCAGCATAAAGAATAGCATGCCCTTTTTCATGCCTAGCCGCTCTTCCTATAGTCTGAATCATACTAGTTTCCGATCTCAAAAAACCTTCTTTGTCAGCATCTAGAATTGCTACCAAAGATACTTCTGGAAGATCAAGGCCTTCTCTCAAGAGGTTTATTCCAACCAGAACATCAAAATTACCCATTCTTAACTCTCTTAAGATTTCTACTCTCTCAACGGTATCAATATCTGAATGTAGATATCTCACATTTATATCCCTTTCAAATAAATATTGACTTAAGTCTTCAGCCATTCTTTTTGTTAAGACTGTGGTCAGTACTCTTTCTTTTTTCTTAATTCTTTTTTGAATCTCAGATATCAAGTCATCTACTTGATTGGTAGCTGGTCTAATTTCAATAGACGGATCTAATAAGCCAGTTGGTCTTGCGATCATCTCAATTAATTGATCCAGGTGATTATCTTCATAATCTCCAGGTGTTGCAGATACAAAAACTTTTTGTCCCGACATTGACTCCCATTCGTCAAATCGCAATGGACGATTATCTAATGCGCTAGGCAATCTAAATCCATAATCAGCAAGAGTTTCTTTTCGAGATCGATCTCCTCTATACATACCTTTAATTTGAGGAAGAGATACATGTGATTCGTCAACAAAAACAATAGTATCTTCAGGAAGGTAGTCATAAAGTGTCGGAGGGGCTTCTCCTTCATTTCTACCAGACAAGTATCTTGAATAATTTTCAATCCCTGAACAATAGCCAAGTTCTTTGATCATTTCCAAATCAAATTTAGTTCTTTCTTCTATCCTTTGAGCCTCGATGAATTTTTCATTTTGTTTAAAGTATTTAACTCTTTGATGCATTTCCGAGCGAATTTTTTTTGTTGCACTAAGCATGATATCTCTAGTAGTCACATAATGGGTCTTAGGAAAAATGGTTGCTCTGGGAACATCTCTAAAAATCTCTCCTGTCAAAGGATCGAAATACTTTAAAGACTCAATTTCATTATCAAAAAATTCCACTCTTAAAGCTTCCTTTTCTGACTCTGCAGGGAAGATATCTACTACGTCGCCTTTTACTCTATAGGTAGCCCTCTTAAATTCTATATCATTTCTCGTATACTGAAGTTCCGCAAGTCTTAATAGTAATTTACCGAGATCTAATTCATCACCCTTGTCGAGATGTAAAACCATTTTCAAATAAGATTTTGGATCCCCTAGACCATATATCGCTGAAACTGTAGCAACAACTATTACATCCCTCCTTTGAAGGACTGCTTTAGTTGCCGATAATCTCATCTGTTCAATATGTTCATTTATAGAAGCATCTTTTTCTATGAAAACATCAGAAGAAGGAACATAGGCTTCGGGTTGGTAATAATCATAATAGGAAACAAAGTATTCAACAGCATTTTCAGGAAAAAATTCTTTGAATTCGCCATATAGTTGAGCTGCTAATGTCTTATTATGAGACATGATAATTGCAGGTCTTTGAAGATTTTCAATCACATTAGCCATTGCAAAAGTCTTACCAGAACCTGTAACGCCCTTAAGAGTTTGATTTAGAAGACCTGACTTTAAACCTTTTACAATTTTTTTAATGGCTTGTGGTTGGTCGCCAGAAGGTCCAAAATCGGATTTAATCTTAAATGATTTGCTCATTTCTTAACTTTTTTGCTTATAATACATACCTTTTTCCGCGATAGCTCAGCTGGTAGAGCAAGTGACTGTTAATCACTGGGTCGCAGGTTCGAGCCCTGCTCGCGGAGCCAAAAATAATATGCCTATATACTCTGTCGAATCGCACGAACCCCACAAACTAAGTCGATCTAGAATTGAGAATTTTTGTAGATGCAAAAAATGTTTCTATCTTGAAGAAAAATTGGGTATTTCTCGACCAGCTCAATTCCCTTTTAATTTGAATAATGCCGTTGATGAATTATTAAAAAATGAGTTTGATAAGTTTAGGGGTACTAATGACAATCATCCATTAATAAGTGAATACGGTATCGACGCAAAACCCTTTGTACATCCAGAAATAGAAAATTGGAGAACAAGAAATAAGGGTATTGGATTTTTGGATCATGATACAAATCTATACTTTTACGGATTAGTTGATGATGTATGGATAAGTACCAACAATGAAAAATTAATAATTGTTGATTACAAAGCAACCTCCAAAAAAGGTGAGGTTTCTTTAGATGCTCCATGGCAAATAAGTTATAAAAGGCAAGTGGAAATTTATCAGTGGCTTTTTAAAAAAAATGACTATGATGTAGAAGACATAGCCTATTTTGTTTATTGTAACGGAATAAGAGAAAAAGAAGATTTTAATAATATTCTAGAATTTAAAACTAAAATAATAAGTTATAAAGGAAATACAGATTGGATAGACCCCATCGCAAGAGAAATAAAAAAAACTTTAGATGATGATAGCATTCCCTCAGCAGATCCTAGTTGTGAGTATTGTAGATATATAACCAAAGCAAATATTTAGGAGAAATATGGAACTACTTTTTGCATCACTAATTTTTTTTATTGGTTTAGGAATTTTATTTTCCGGAGCTGAAGTATTTATTCATTATAGTTCTCAACTTGGATCAAAATTAGGAATAAGTGATGTTGTAATTGGTATTACACTTGTAGCTCTTGGAACATCCATACCTGAAATATTCGTAAGTATTTCATCTATTATCAACGATGCTCCCGCAATTGCTTTAGGGAATTCAATTGGTTCAAATATAAGTAATATAGCCATTATTTACGGAATAAGTCTTTTTTGGCTTTCTTCTAAAACACTAGATATAAGTTTAAGAAATATTTTTATTTTAATTTTAAGTGTGCTTATAGCTGGATGGGCTTTATACGATCTAACTATTTCTATTGGAGACTCCATCGTTTTTATAGCCTTGTTCATTTTATTTGTTTTAAATCTTTTCAGAGAGAAGCCAGAAGAAGCCGAAGAAAATAAACGCAAAGATGAGTCGCTTAGTAAAGTGTCAACGTTAATTATTGTTAGTTTGATATTATTAAGTGTTGGATCTGAACTGACAGTTCGAGGTGCAGTCGATTTAGCTACAGGTTTAGGTATTCCAGATGCTGTAATTGGTTTAACAATGGTGGCAATTGGTACTAGCCTGCCAGAGCTAGCAGCCACAATCTCAGCTCTCAGAAGAAATAAAGGCAATATGGTGGTAGGAAATATTGTCGGTTCAAACATATTAAATATAGTTTTGATTTTTCCAATAATCGGAATTGGATCTTCTATGTTTTTTGATCAAGAAATTTTTAGCAGAGACTTTATGGTGATGAGCATCTTTACAGCAACTTTTATTTTATTGGTCACAATAGGAAAACAGAGCGGGGGTTTAAAGAAAGTTTTATATCCAGTATTTGGAGTAGGTATGTTTATTTCGATAGCATTTTATCTGACTAGTCTATTTTAGGATTTCTTTTTCCAAATAGTCTTGCCATTGAGATCTTCTAAAACTATACCTTTTTCTATCAATTGGTTTCTAATTTTATCAGCTAAATCAAAATCTTTTTTTGCTCGTGCCTGATTTCTTTCGGTAATTAAATTATCTATTTCATGATTAGAAATCTCAGACTCGCCAAATTTAAAATAATCTTCTGAGTCTTCAATTAATAAGCCCAATGAATTTAATATTTTTTTAAAATTACCAATTTTTGATAAATCGTCATGACTTGATTTTTCAATATTTCTAGCATAGGCCTGGATGAGATTTATAGCTTTAGGAGTATTAAAATCGTCTTTCATTGCAGATGTAAAATCTTTTTTAAAGGAATTATCGTCTGCAAATTTAGCTGGTATTTTTCTTTGGCTAACAATTTTGTAAAACTTGTCTAAAATTCTTTTTGAGTTTTCTAAACCTTCCTTAGAATAAGAAATTGGATTTCTATAATGAGTTAACAAAAAAAATAGCCTCAATACCTCAGGGTGAAACTTTTTCAAAATATCTTTTACTGAAATAAAGTTATTTAAAGATTTTGACATTTTTTTATCTTTAATTCGTAATGGGCCAGTGTGCATCCATAATGAAGCAAATTTTTTATCTGTCGCACATTTAGCTTGAGCAATTTCGTTTTCATGATGTGGAAACTTTAAATCTAGGCCTCCTCCGTGAATATCAAACTCTTCCCCTAAGTATTTAATACTCATAGCAGAACACTCGATATGCCAACCAGGGCGTCCCTCACCCCAAGGAGATGGCCATGATACGCCATCGGTATCTACTTTCCATAAAACAAAATCTGCCTCATGCTTTTTATTTAAATCCGTAATTGTTCTTTCTGCTGAAGTTAGTTGTTCTAAACTACGGTTTGCTAGCTTGCCGTAATTTTTGAATTTTTGAACATCAAAAAAAATGTCAGACTCATTTTTTCTATAAGCATACCCCCTATCTTCTAACAATTGAATCATAGAAATAATTTCTTCGATATGCTCCGATACCTTTGGCTCGACATCAGGAGGGTCAATGCCTAAAGAAAAGAAATCTTCATACATTTCATTGATGTATTTTTTTGAAAAGTCTAATGCTGGAATACCTTCTTCTTTAGCACGATTTATAATTTTATCGTCAACATCTGTTATGTTTCTTACATATCTAACCTTAAAGCCCAAAAATTTAAAAAATTTAACAATTACGTCAAAATTTATGAAAGTTCTGGCATGCCCAATATGCACATCATCATAAGGGGTTAAGCCACATACATAAATGCTTAACTCATTTTGTTTTTTTGACTTAAAGGCCTCTTTTTTACCTGTAAGTGAATTAAATATTTTCATTTTTAAGTGAAGCTAGATAAGGGTATGAT
>TARA_B100001121_G_scaffold241297_1_pt1 | contig 10644 bp, 10 predicted proteins | sample TARA_B100001121 | Tara Oceans TARA_B100001121 (sample SAMEA2622817) | marine metagenome | biome: marine biome (ENVO:00000447); feature: surface water layer (ENVO:00002042); material: "saline water (ENVO:00002010), including plankton (ENVO:xxxxxxxx)" | depth 5 m
AGCGATAGGACTGTTTGAGCATCACCATTCACGGAGTGGGATCAAGAAGACTGGCGCGGAGACGATCCACTCCACCGGGGCCGGCGGCAAGAGCCAGTGTCAGAACCAGCTGTCTCTGCATCGGGTCTTCCGGTTCACTGCAGAGAAAGCGCTGAATCGCTCCACGTCGAGGATTCATCCGCTCCTCGATCAGATCGCGCAGGCGCTGATTCACCAGCGCCCAGCGCTGACGGGTGAGCTCTTGGGGCTCCCTGCTGGACAGGAGCTGATGCAGCATCGGATAAAGCCGGTCGGCCATCACACAAAGGATTCTGATCAACGCCTCGGTTTCCACGGCACTGAGCTGACCCCTTCTCGTGGAGCGTCTCAGCGGGTTGTGGCAGCGACGCTTCCAGAGCTCAACACGGTTGGGAAAGATCATCTCGAATCCGAGCTGTCGAGTGGCCCAGAGCATGGCCTCCCCTCCATTCAGATCCAGTGATTCAACAGTGAGCAGCAGCAGGTCAAGGCGTTCGAGAGCACGTCGGCCAAGAACCGCTTCGGGGAGGGACGGATCAGGAGCCGCCGGAACAGTGACATCGGTCATGGCTGCGATGATGCCAGGGTTGAGGCCTTTGCGTCACCACCCAGTGGATCTTCGTCAGTTCATCCGTGATGTGCCCGACTTTCCCAAACCAGGAATTCTGTTTCGCGACATCTCACCGATGCTTCGCGATCCCGCTGGATGGAGTGCTGTGATGCAGCAGCTTGGCGCGGTCTGCGACCGCCTCAATCCGGACCTGATTGTGGGGATCGAATCCAGAGGATTCATCGTTGGAATGGCACTGGCAACCCACAGGAGACTTGGCTTTGTTCCTGTGAGAAAACCCGGAAAGCTTCCCGGCGATGTGACGGGAGTTGATTACACACTCGAATACGGCAGCGATCGACTTGAGATCCAGAGTGATGCGCTTGCCGATGGCGCACGCGTCCTGCTGGTTGACGATCTGCTGGCGACCGGAGGGACCGCTGCAGCCAGTGCCGAACTGATACAGAAGGCAGGAGGCAGTCTGGTGGGCTGCGGATTTGTAGTTGAGCTGGCTGAACTGAGCGGACGCGAACGGCTGCCTGAAGACCTTCCGATCGAATCGCTCATTCGCTACGACTAACAACCGACATAACCCTGAGGCTGCACCGAAGCCACTCCCTTCAGTCCTGCTGGGATTGCCAATCCAGAACCTCCTGGTACTGCGTGAGGTTGAGCAGACCGAAGCTCCAGAGCACGACAGGGAGGGGAGCCTGCTCAAGATGGGCCTGACGGATCCCCAGATTGATTGCGTTTTCGCTCAGTCCAAGCCTCTGCTGAAGAAAGGCGATCAGGGCGCGGGAGGCCACCGGCTGAGGATCACTGCTGATGACCATGCCCTGTGCAGCAAGGCGCTCACTCTGACAGTGGTTTCAAAAAGGTGCCCGGACCATCGGTCATCGCGGACAGAGTGAGGCGGCGGATCCAGCCCACATGCCTGAGCATGAGCAGCGCCAGACGTCGGAAGGGCATCAAAAGAGGGTTCCGATTCGAAAAGAAACGGATGAGCAGGTCTGTCGACAGGAGAACCCCGGCGAGATCGAATTGTCGCTGACGGGAGTAATGCCTGGCCAGCATCCTCGGGGCAAGATCACCCCTGCGCAGTGCTTCAGTGAGATTCAACAGAACGCTGACATCACGCCAGCAGAGATTCAGACCCTGTCCGCCGACGGGATGGCATCGATGTCCGGATTCTCCAACCAGAAGCAGCGGTCCCTGATGCAAACGGGGAGCCAGACTCAGCTCAACGGAAAAAGCACCTGGATCATCCAGCAGCTCAGCAACGCTCAGACCTTGGGGAAGAATTTCATCCAGGGCTGATGCCATCTCGGCTGCGGAATAGGCAGCACGGTCACGACATCGATTCAGGGGCCCGCTCCAGACCACCTGATAGGCATCCCGCCCGAGAGGCAGGACTGCAAGCGGCCCTTCCGGGCGGAACAGTTCGTAGGCACAGTCGGGTTCGGCGCCTGAGAGACGCACCTTTGCAGTCAGACAGCCCTGTTTGTAGGTGTGGGACCAGAACGGCACCCTGGCGGAACGACGAAGCGTGGATCGCGGACCATCGGCAGCGACAGTCCATTCAGGTGATCCGGAATCAACTGAGCCTTTTCCGGCAGAGTCAACACCGAGCTGGAGGTCAACCCGAGGGGAGCTGTGCAACTGCGCCAGCAGAAGAGACATCAGCGGTCGGTGATCAAGAATCCAGCCGATTGCATCAGAACAGCGATTCGGCCGTCGCAGATCGCGAAGGCTGAACCAGGCCGTGAGTTGCAAGGCACAGTCGTCGAGGCGCAGGACCCGAAAAGGTTCCAGTGCATCCGACAGCGATTCCCAGAGACCAAGCGACTGGAGAAGCCTCCTGGATGAATGAGTGATTGCATAAGCACGACTGCGCTCGAGCAGCATGTCGTCGTTCATGCGATCAATCAGGGCCACATCAAAACCCTGTTGGGCAAGTCCCAGCGCCAACATCGCTCCTGTGGGACCGGCTCCGACAATGCGAAACCGACTGGAGGTTGCGGTGACAACGGAATCTCGAAACTGAGGGTCTGCTGTCACCACATCAAAATCAGCCGATGCCGAGGAGTCCACGGGTGAAAGCTTCGCCACCCAGAGCAAATTCCGTGGCCAGCAAAGCAACAAAACCGAGCATGGCCATCCGGCCGTTCAGCATTTCAGCGCGCTCGTGGAAGCCCCAGCCACTCTCGGTGTCCACCACTTCCATGCGGGGTTCTGTGGCAAAAGCATTGAGTCGTCCACCGTCTTCAGTGGTGACAGTGGCGCCGCGGATGCCGGGAGCATTGGAAGGAACCTGAGACATGATCAACCTGACTTCTTTACACAGCGTAACGCATTATTAAGAACTTTTACGCAACCGCATTCTGCAGAGATCCTCAAATGCCGGTCTGAGCAGAAAGGGATATTCACCAACCCAGAGCCTGAGCTGCGGCAGCCATGCATCGGTGAGTGCACCGACACTCGAAAAATCCTTGCGCTCACTGAGAACGATGCAGCGAATCAGAACCCCCGGCCGAATGGCCGAATGCGTCTTGGCCATTGGAAAACTGACTCTTCCCAGGTAGCCGTCTTCATCAGCGAGTTCAAGAATCAGCCAGGTTCTGCGGTTCTCAACCAGTTCAAGTCGTCCGCTGGCGTCAGCTTGCTCGCGCTGATTCTCCACCCGTTCCCTCGTATAGGCCTCGATCACCTCCCCCTCGAACAGAGCGGCCGCTGGGTATCGGCGCAAAGAGGCATTTCTGCGACCTGCTTCGAGAATCGGCCCCCACAGGATGTAGAGCAGCAGAACCACACCAGCCACGAGCCAGACGGAACCCCAGCGATTGAAGGAAAGGCTCTGACTGATCAGCAGTGTGATCACACCGCCGATCCCTGAGATCAACAGGCGCTGCAGGATCTTGCGTGGATCTCCAAGGGCGAACCTGAACTGGGTGCCGGTCGCCACAGCCGGAATCAACGTCTGCAGCTCGCCTGGCCGGAGTGGAATCAGCATGAAGAACTCAGATCAGCCTCTCCAGGCCGTAGACGAGTCCTGAAAGCTGTCTCACCTTGCGGACGCACAACAGAACTCCGGGCATGTAGGCAGCGCGGTCAATGGTGTCGTGGCGAAGCGTGTAGGTCTCACCCGGCGCACCGAACATCACCTCCTGGTGAGCCACCAGTCCCGGCAGACGCAGCGAGTGCAGACGCAGACCGCTGGGGCGTTGACCGCCGCGACTGCCCTCGAGCGACTCATGCTCATCAACCTCCGCGGCGTTGAATGACTTGCCGAGCTCCTCCATCAGCTCTGCGGTTTTGATGCAGGTCCCACTGGGAGCATCGGCCTTGCGGTTGTGATGCAGCTCGGTGAGCTCGGCATGGTCATAGAACCGTGCCGCTGCAGCAGCGGCCTGCTGGAGCAGCACCATGCCCACGGAAAAATTGGGAATCACAGCGCCTCCCACCGAGGCTTTCTCCGAGAAACTCTGAAGATCCTTGAGCTGCTCAGGGGAAAGACCTGTGGTGCCGATCACGGGGTGCACGCCGTAGGCGATGGCTGCTCGCGTGTTCGCGTAAACCACGGATGGATGGGTGAAATCCACCATCACAGCCCCTTTCCCAGGACCGGCATCCCGAACCGCCTGACTTGTGGCACAGAGGCAGCCCTCCAGATCTGCCGTCACGGCCACCTCCAGAGCACCAAGGCCCAGCAGTTCACCGATGTCGGCACCTTCCTTTCCAGGTGTCGTGTCGACAGCCCCCACCAGATGACAGTCCGTCGAGGACTGAACGGCGCGGATCACCTCGGCACCCATGCGCCCCAGCGCTCCGGTGACCAGGACAGGGATCGACTGATTCTCAGCAGCGCTCATGCCAGGGGGTGCCTCTCGTCAGAGCCTATGGGCAGGTCGAGTTGTAACACCGCGAGAAAACATGCGCGTAGAACTGCTCCTCGCCGTAAAGTTCGTTACACAGCTCAACGTGCGCCGATGTTCACACAGGTTCGCTCCGCCAATCGCCGCGTGGCTCCTGTGGAGGGTCAGAACCACAAATCCGTCATGAAGGCGGTCTACGTGGTGCTCGAGCCTCAGTACCAGAGTGCACTCACCCAGGCGGCCACTGCTCTGAATGCCAGTGGCGGGGATCTGGGCATCGAACTCAGTGGCTACCTCATCGAGGAACTGCGCGACGACACCAACTACGAAGACTTCAAACACGACGTCTCCGAAGCGGATGTGTTCATCGCCTCACTGATCTTCATCGAAGATCTGGCTCAGAAGGTCGTGGACGCCGTCACACCGCATCGTGACCGTCTCAAGGCCGCCGTCGTCTTCCCCTCCATGCCGGAGGTGATGCGCCTCAACAAACTGGGCAGCTTCTCGATGGCTCAGCTCGGACAGAGCAAGAGCGCCATCGCGGGTTTCATGAAAAAGCGCAAGGAGGCAGGAGGCGCCGGCTTCCAGGACGCCATGCTCAAACTCCTGAACACGCTTCCCACTGTCCTCAAGTATCTCCCTGTTGAAAAAGCGCAGGATGCGCGCAGCTTCATGCTCAGTTTCCAGTACTGGCTGGGTGGAACACCGGACAATCTGCGCAATTTCCTGTTGATGCTGGCGGATAAATATGTCTTCCCGGTGGAGGACGGAGAGCAGCGTCCTGTCATGGACGTTGCGGACCCGGAGGTCTTCCCTGATCTCGGCATCTGGCATCCACTCGCACCGTCGATGTTCGAGGACCTCAAGGAGTACCTCAACTGGACATCAAGTCGAACGGATCTGTCCGAAGCAGCTCTCAAAGGCCCGGTGATCGGGCTTGTGCTGCAGCGCAGTCACATCGTCACGGGAGACGACGCTCACTACGTGGCCACGATCCAGGAGCTCGAGTTCCGCGGAGCCAGGGTGATTCCTATTTTCTGCGGTGGTCTCGATTTTTCGAAGCCCGTCAACGCGTTTTTCTACGACCCCCTCAATTCCGATCAACCTCTGGTGGACGGCATTGTTTCGCTCACCGGCTTCGCCCTGGTCGGCGGTCCTGCCCGTCAGGACCATCCGAAAGCGGTCGAGTCACTGAAAAAGCTCAACCGCCCTTACATGGTGGCTTTGCCCCTCGTCTTCCAGACCACTCAGGAGTGGGAAGACAGCGACCTCGGGCTGCACCCCGTGCAGGTTGCACTTCAGATTGCCATCCCCGAACTGGACGGTGCGATCGAACCGATTGTTCTCTCCGGCAGAGATGACGCCACCGGCAAGGCACACACACTCCAGGATCGTGTTGATGCCATCGCCGAGAGAGCGATCCGCTGGTCGTCACTGCGAATCAAACCGCGTGTCGACAAGAAGCTGGCGATCACGGTGTTCAGCTTCCCACCCGACAAGGGCAATGTCGGCACCGCGGCCTACCTCGATGTCTTCGGATCCATTCATCGCGTGATGGAGGAGATGAAAGCGAAGGGGTATGACGTGCAGGGGCTTCCGGCGACTCCCCGCGCCCTGCTCGAAGCTGTGATCAACGATGCCGATGCCATGCAGGGTTCGCCTGAGCTTTCCATCGCACACCGGATGAGCGTTGAGGAATATGAGCGACTGACCCCCTATTCCGAACGCCTGGAAGAGAACTGGGGCAAGCCACCCGGCAACCTCAACAGCGACGGTCAGAACCTGCTTGTGTTCGGCAGACACTTCGGCAATGTGTTCGTCGGCGTTCAGCCCACCTTCGGCTACGAAGGTGATCCCATGCGCCTGCTCTACTCGCGCAGTGCCAGTCCTCACCATGGATTTGCTGCTTATTACACCTACCTGGAGAAGATCTGGAAAGCGGATGCGGTGCTGCATTTCGGCACCCACGGGTCACTGGAATTCATGCCCGGCAAGCAGATGGGGATGAGCGAAACCTGTTATCCAGACTCACTGATCGGATCGCTGCCGAACCTCTACTACTACGCAGCCAACAATCCTTCTGAAGCCACCATCGCCAAACGACGTGGTTACGCCTCAACAATCAGCTATCTCACTCCTCCGGCGGAGAATGCAGGGCTCTACAAGGGCCTCAAGGAACTCGGAGAGCTGGTCGGTTCCTACCAGCAACTGCGTGAGGGTGGCCGAGGCGTTCAGATCGTCAACACGATTGTGGAGACTGCACGCCAATGCAATCTCGATAAGGATGTCGACCTTCCTGGAGAGGATGCCTCCTCACTCGACCTGGATGGACGAGACTCCCTTGTGGGTGCCGTCTACCGGCAACTGATGGAGATCGAGAGCCGTTTGCTTCCCTGCGGTCTCCACACCATCGGCAAACCTCCCACCGCTGAGGAGGCAGTCGCCACCCTTGTGAACATCGCTGCTCTCGAGCGAGACGAGGATGAACTTCGCTCGCTACCGGGCCTGCTGGCTGAATCGCTTGGGCGAACGATCGAAGACGTTTACAAGGGCAACGACAACGGAGTGCTTGCCGATGTTGAACTCAATCGCACCATCACTGAGACATCACGTGCGGCAATCTCAGCCATGGTCCGATCCGTCACAGGCAGTGACGGCAGGGTCAACCTGCGCAGAAACTGGACATGGTTGAGCGACCTGATCAAGCGTGCCGGCTTCAAGCTGCCTTCCCCCTGGTTGAAAGCCTGCAGATCAAATGGTTTCAGCGATGTTGATTCAACAGAGCTTGACCGTCTTTTCGGCTACCTACGCTTCTGCCTCGAACAGGTCTGCGCTGATATGGAGATGGAGAGCCTGTTGAAAGCTCTCGACGGCGAGTACATCCTCCCTGGCCCAGGGGGCGATCCGATCCGCAACCCAGGGGTGCTTCCCAGCGGCAAGAACATCCATGCTCTCGATCCTCAGGCCATTCCAACCCGGGCTGCTGTGGCCGCCGCCAAAGGTGTGGTCGACAAACTGATCGAGCGCCAGCGCGAAGAGCAGGGTGCCTGGCCCGAAACAATTGCCTGCGTTCTCTGGGGAACGGACAACATCAAAACCTACGGTGAATCGCTGGCACAGATTCTCTGGTTTGTCGGTGTGAAGCCCATGCCTGACTCCGTGGGCCGGGTCAACAAGCTGGAGCTGATCCCCCTGGAGGAGCTTGGACGCCCAAGGGTTGACGTGGTGGTGAACTGCTCGGGAGTGTTCCGGGATCTGTTCATCAACCAGATGGCCCTGATTGATCAGGCCGTGAAAATGGCTGCAGAGGCCGATGAACCACTCGAACAGAATTTTGTGCGCAAGCATGCTCTCGAGCAGGCCGAAAAAGAGGGTGGAAGTCTGCGCGACGCGGCCTGCAGGGTGTTCTCCAATGCCAGTGGCAGTTACAGCTCAAACGTGAATCTGGCTGTGGAAAACAGCACCTGGGAAGAAGAGGGTGAGTTGCAGGAGATGTACCTGTCCCGCAAGACCTTCGCGTTCAATGCTGACAACCCCGGTGAGATGAACCAGAAGCGCGACGTGTTCGAGAACGTCATGAAAACTGCAGACGTCACGTTCCAGAATCTGGATTCCGCTGAAATCTCTCTCACGGACGTCAGTCACTATTTCGATTCCGACCCCACAAAACTGATCGCAGGTCTTCGCGATGACGGCAAGTCGCCCACCAGCTACATCGCCGACACCACAACCGCCAACGCCCAGGTGCGTTCCCTGAACGAGACGATCCGTCTCGACTCACGCACCAAACTTCTCAACCCGAAGTGGTACGAGGGAATGCTCGACTCGGGCTATGAGGGTGTGCGTGAGGTGGCGAAGCGCCTCAATTTCACCCTGGGCTGGAGTGCCACCAGCGGATCGGTGGACAACTTCGTCTACGAGGAAGCCAATGAGACCTTCATCAACGACCCGGAAATGCGCAAGCGACTTCTGGATCTGAATCCCAACAGTTTCCGCCGCATCGTTGGGACCCTTCTCGAGGTACACGGTCGTGGTTACTGGGAGACGTCCGATGAAAACATCGAACAACTCCAGGACCTCTATCAGGAAGTTGAGGATCGGATCGAAGGCGTCACAACCGCTGAATCCTGAGGTCCACAGCAGCTCGGAACTGCATCCAGTGTTTTTAAGCCGGTGGCAGAGCACCGGCTTTTTCATACCCCGATGATCCCGCTCAGAGCGGCCGTTCACAGCGATCAAGGCAGAGCTGATCCAGCGAGGCACGGTTGGTGATCTTCAGGCGGTAGCGGGCCCAGATGCGATAGACGGCATCCACCAGCGGACCGAGCAGCGGCCAGCTGGTGGGGGCATACAGCCAGCCGAGGCCGATCAAGCGATAGGCCTCTCTGAACACCGCAACGTCGGTGAGCACAGTCCCATCCGCCTGAATGGCATGAATCCTGGCCATCGCCTGGCGGTAACTGATACCCGACCAGTCCTCGGGACAGTAATCCGCTGCATCGATATCGATGAAACGGATCGATTGCTCACGATCCCGTCGACGCAGAAACGTCACTTCACGGACGCAGAGTGGACATCCTCCATCAAAGAGAAGGGTGAGCTCAGGTTGCGTGCTCATGGATGCCGTACGAGGGCATCTGTTTTAGCCAGATCATTGATGAGCATCGCCATCACAAAAATGCTGGCGTGACACTGCAGCGGCCATGGTCACGACCTGGCTGATCGGGCCCACATCGTGGACCCGAACAACATGCACCCCGGCCTCCACCGCCCTGGCGCAGACGGCAGCAGTGCCCCAGATCCTGGCTTTGGCACGGGGCTGATCAAGAACCGCACCAATGAAACGTTTTCGAGATGGTCCCAGCAGCAGAGGGATCCCATCCCTCTGCAGATCTTCCAGTTTTTGGATCAACTGAAGATTCTGATCATTGGTCTTGGCGAAGCCAAGCCCTGGATCCCAGATCAGCTGTTCGCGGCGCAGTCCGGCCCGGACAGCGCGATCGCTGCTGAGCCTGAGTTCCTGCAGGACTCCGGCAACAACACCCTGATCGCCGTAATCAGTGCAGTCATCCATGCTGCGGCTGTCCCCTCGGCTGTGCATCAACACATAGGGACAGCCCCGATCGGCGACCAGACGCAGCATTGCCGGATCCCGCCTGCCTCCACTGACATCGTTGATCCAGTCGGCTCCAGCATCCAAGGCAGCTCTGGCAACCGGAGCAAGAAAGGTGTCCACCGACAGAATCGCCTGCGGGTGTGTGGCCCGAATGTTCTCAAGCGAGGGAAGCAACCGTGCGATCTCCTCATCAGCACCAACATCACGAGCACCGGGCCTTGTGCTCTGAGCACCGAGATCGAGAACATGAGCTCCCTGCAGCAGCTGACGCGACGCCTCGTTCAAGGCCAGATCCAACCGGTTGAAGCGTCCTCCATCACTGAATGAATCCGGGGTGAGATTGATCACCCCCATCACGGCTGGGCGATCGCCCCAGCAATCCGGAAAACGCATTGCTGATCAGGAGACCTGATAGTTGGCGATGCGAGCGAAGCTTTCCGGGTCCAGAGAGGCACCACCCACAAGCACCCCGTCGATATCGCTCATGCTCATGAGCTCGTCGATGTTGCCGGGTTTGACGGATCCGCCGTACTGAATGATCAGATCAGGCGCTCCCACCCAGCTGCGGATCAGACCACAGATGCGGTTCGCCTCTGACGACTCGCAGGTCTTGCCTGTGCCGATGGCCCAGATGGGTTCATAGGCAACAACGAGCCGGTTGGGGTCGAGCCCTTCAAGACCCTGTTCCACCTGGCGACGAATCACACGCTCGGCCTCACCGCGGCTGCGCTGTTCATCGCTTTCGCCGACACACACGATCGGGATCAGACCATGGGCCTGGGCTGAACGGGCGCGATGGTTGATCTGTTCATCACTCTCACTGAAGTATTTGCGCGGCTCGCTGTGACCAACAATGGCGTAGCGCACACCATGCTCCTCCAGCATCGAAGGGGCGATTTCACCTGTGAAAGCGCCCTGTGCCTCCCAGTGCACGTTCTGACTGGAGATCTCAACCCGTGACCCTGAACTCACTTCAGCCATGGTGCTGATTGCCGTGAACGGAGGTGCCACGACAAGTTCACGGTCATCGGGCGTGTCTGCGATCAGCGGCAGAAACGTGGTCAACCAGTCCCGGGTCTGGGCGCACG
>TARA_B100001121_G_scaffold264895_1_pt1 | contig 10606 bp, 8 predicted proteins | sample TARA_B100001121 | Tara Oceans TARA_B100001121 (sample SAMEA2622817) | marine metagenome | biome: marine biome (ENVO:00000447); feature: surface water layer (ENVO:00002042); material: "saline water (ENVO:00002010), including plankton (ENVO:xxxxxxxx)" | depth 5 m
GAAGCAAGGAATTTGCAGCTTCAGCTTTTAGCTAAGAAAGTTCCTGAGATGAAAAACGTTGAGGTTGAAACCTATATTAGAACAGCCACTGAAGTAGGTGGAGACTACTATGACTTTTTTGAACTTGATGATGGAACCCTGATAGCGGCATGCGGTGATGCAACTGGACATGGCGCAACATCGGGTATGATGGTTTCAATTACTAAAGCAGGATTAAAGGGGATTGAAAAAAGAGCACCAAACAAAATGCTAACAGATCTAAATAATATCGTTAAAAGCGTTGAAATTGGGCGTATAAGAATGAGTCTAAATCTTCTTGAATTTAAAAATGGTCATGTCAATATAAGCTCAGCAGCAATGCCCCCTGTTTATCACTATTCACAAAAAACAGATTCTGTTAATGAAATCGAACTTGTAGGTACACCGCTGGGTAGTTTTTATGATGAAGAGTTTGACCGCTATCAAGTTGATTTTGAGGATGGAGATGCATTAGTCCTAATGTCAGATGGTTTACCAGAAGCACCAAATCACGATGGAGAAATGCTTGATTATCCCGCGGTGAAAGAGTGCATAAAAGCAAACGGATCAAAATCAGCTTCTGGAATTAAAGATTCATTAATTGAACTATCTGATAAGTGGCTTGATGGTATTCAAAATCCCGATGACATAACGCTCGTAATCTTCAAAAAGAATAAGGATAAAGAGCTTGCACAAGCTTAATGATTTTAATGAAATTAATTTTGTATTACATTAACACTAAATCATAGGACTAATCATGAGTAAAAACCCTAAGGTAGAATTATCAATTCCGATCATACCAGATATGGAGCTTGCCGCCACACAGACTTCTGAAGTTGTGGCTAGACATATGGGTTTGAGTCAAGAGCAGAGCGATGAAATTAAAATGGCTTTGATCGAAGCCTGTATTAATGCGTTTGAACATTCAAAGACTGAAGAAGGTCAAGTTGAAATTAATTTTGCAATTGAAGATAATACGCTTGTCATAAAGGTTACTGATCAGGGCGTTGGTTTTGATAGTAACGCTGTACAAATTCCTAAAATCGAGCAAAAGATTAAATCAGATCATAAGCGCGGTTGGGGGCTACAACTAATTAAAGAGTTAATGGATACCGTTGAGTTTGAATCTACTGATGAGGGCACAACCGTAACCATGACGAAGAAGAAATAATTTATTTTAGGAGAAATGACTTATGTCAGATTTTCAAGTTACAGAAAAAGAAGCAGGTGATGTAATAGTTATAGCCACAGATGGCTATCTTAATAACATCGGAGGGGAAAAGATTTCTGAAGTATGCGATAAGCATATTGAAAATGGTAAAAACATCTTTTTGATTAATCTCGAAAAAACATCTGTAGTAAACAGTATTGGTGTTTCTATACTTATTGAAATCATTGAAAAGCTTCAAGAAAGCAATGGAAAATTAGCTTATTGCAATCTTGCGCCCATTGTCGAGAAGACCTTTAATATAATGGGACTAACAAAGTATTCAACTATTTATAGCACTGAAGAAGAAGGTCTTTCCGACCTTTCTAGCTAGGCTAATTGACGCCAAAAGATCAATTCAAAGATAAAATTGACTTCTATCTCAGCTCCTTAGATGAGCTTGGAGAAGTCTTAATAAACCAAGAAGGCTCTTCAGGTTTAACAAAAGGCGTTCTTAGGATAATTCTTGGAACCATGATGGCTTCAAAGGGAAGTGTTTTAAGGGTTAAGAGAACTCGATGTCAAGTTTTATCATGCCATGGAGCATCACCCTCGCTGGATGCTATGAAGCTTACCCAAGAGCAGAAGGCACATCTAGGCGGTTTTAAAAACTCTAACCTTAATCAAGCCCAAATAAAGAAAGTCTTTAGTTCAAAAGGTTCAGATCCACTTTCTGCTCACTTTTCTGACCTTAAAGCATCAATAATGGTTCCACTATATCATAAAGACAACCTTCTTGGAATTGTTACTCTTGGTAAGAAATTTGATGGCAATACATATAAGGAATTGGACAAAAAGATTCTTGAGATTATTTGTAACCACCTCACGGATTCCCTTTACAACCAAGAGCTCATTGAAAATATCAAAGACAAGCGAATGGAGCTACGATTAAAGGTCTTGGAGCTTCAAACTCTTTTTGATATTAGTCTTTCGTTAAATTCTGTGCTTGATATTGAAGAGCTTTCATCAGAGGTGCTTATACGGTCAGTTTCCACGCTCAACGCGTCTTCCGGTTTTATTTTAAAAACTCAGAAAAATAGTCCCATCCTTTCTGTTTTGTCTTCATTTAACGTCGATGATGAACGATTGAAAAGTGCAATTTTTTCTAAATCTTCGCTACCCTTTAAGTCCGTTTGGAAAGATAAAAAATCAATTATTGTTTCTGATAAAGTGTCAGGCTCATTCCTTCAAAAAACAAATTATAAAGAATGTATTATCTCACCTATCATAGGAAATAGAAACATATCAGGGTGTATAGTTTTAGGAGATAAAGAGTCACGAGATGGTCTCATACCATTTGAAAAAAATGATATAGATATTTTAGAGGCGCTCTCGTCCCAAGCAGGTATTGCCATGGACAATGCTCAGCTTTTCGAAGATATTAACGCAGCAAAGAGATTTAACGAAAGTATTATGGGGAGTATTGCAACCAGCGTAATTACCATAAACTTACTAGGCGAAATCGACTCGGTAAACAAGGCTGGGATTGAGCTTCTTGGAAAGAAGTCTAAAGAGATAATTGGAGAACATTATTCCTATCTATTTGCAAAAGATAAAAGCCTATGCAGCGCAATCGAATCAGCTGAGCTTGAGTTAGAAAGTTTTTCTGAACTAAGCGTACCACTATTAAGCAAATCTAGAAATACAATTGTTAACTTTTCTGTGGCACCATTAACTGATCAAAAGAGCGACCATCTAGGCGCAGTAGTGGCAATTGAAGACATTACAGAGCAAAGTAAAATCAAGAACACTTTCAAGCGCTATGTGTCTAAGAGCGTTGTCGATCAGCTGTTAGACGACGATCAAAAATTAAATCTTGGTGGTGAAGAACGGGATGTTACAGTATTATTCAGCGATATACGCGGGTTTACAGCCATGTCAGAGAAAATGACACCAAAAGAAGTTGTTCGTACCTTGAATTCCTATTTTAGTGAGATGATTGATATTATTTTTAAATATGATGGTACATTAGACAAGATAGTTGGTGATGAACTTATGGTTGTTTTCGGTGCTCCGATATCAAGAGATGATGATGCAGAAAGAGCAGTGAAGACAGCTGTGGGAATGGTAGAAGCTTTGAGAAAATTTAATGAAAAGCGCGAAAAAAATAATAAGGTTCCGATTAATGCTGGTATCGGCATAAATAAAGGAAAGGTTATATCTGGAAACATTGGCTCAAAGGATCAGATGGATTATACCGTGATTGGTGATACTGTAAACTTGGGAGCTAGGCTTTGTTCCTTTGCGGGTCCACTTAAAATAATTATATCACAGAGCGTAAAGAATGAGATTGGTGACCTTTATAAAACAAGAAAATTAGAAGCAATAAAGGTTAAGGGTAAGCGAAAGCCAGTAGAAATATTTAAAGTATTAACTTAGCTTTTTAATCTAAAGTTAACTGGTATAGAAATCCAGACGCCAACTGCTCGCTCACGCTGCCTGGCAGGTCTAAATCTTACCTGTCTTATGGCATCAGATGCTGCTTCATCTAATCCTGTATTTGGAATTCCTTTAAGGATCACAGTTTCTTTAACTCTTCCCTTATCATCAACAAAAACTTGAACAACAACTGTTCCCTCAATACCTGCTTCTTGTGCAATCTCTGGGTATTTTGGCCTAATTGGAGTTAGGGGAACAGGCGGATCGTCATAGGGAATAAATTTTACTTTTGGGCCTTCCGGAGGCGGAGGCGGTGCATCCCACGCATCAAAGTCATCTAAATTAAACTCGTCTAAAGTTACATCATCAGCTACATCTTCACTTTCAGATTCTACAGGTACGGATGGTCTTGCAGGAGGTGGTGGTCTGTCGAATTGCTCAGTCTGCGGGATGTCTATTTGTTCAATAACGATTTGAACTTCTTCGTCAAGGACCATTTTATTGGTAAATCTTGGAAACGTTAGGAAAGATAAAATGGTCAACATTAGACCCACCAATCCAGATACTCTAAATATTACTGGATAATTTACCTTTATTGCGGCGGACTGTTCTTTATACATTATTAATCAACGGCAGTCTTCGATGAGTAATTAAGCTTAAGAGCGTCAGCTTTTCTGAGTTCCGTATGTATGTCGCTAATAAGACCCATCTTTGCGCGCTCGTCAGCTTTTAACGATACAACAAGCTGCGGATCAGATACTCTTTTTTCATACATGATGTGTCTAACTCCATCAGCCGAATAGAGCTTATCTTCAATTGACACCAAACCCTCTTTTGAAACCCAAATATGAGATGTATGTCTTTTTGATTTTAGCTTTTCAATTCGCTTAGCTTTTGGCAGCGATATAGGCAGGCCGGAGTATTCCCTTAAAACTGTGGTAACCATAAAAAATATCAAAAGCATGAAAATAATATCAGGCATTGATGCGGTAGGTATCTCAGAGTCGAGTTGTGTTTTACGATTTATTTTCATTAGTCAGACTCCGCAATAGATATTCTTGTGGCATTGGCTTGTTTAAGCTGATCAATTACCCGAACATAATCTTCATATCTGGATGCATTGTGAGCTTTAACGGAGATTACTAGCTTGTCATTTTGCGCAATTTTTTGGCGCACTGCTTTAGCTAGGTTTTTAATATCAACCGCCTCACCACCCAAAAGAACATTTCCCGTTGAATTGATTAAGCAGTTAAGAATATTCTTTTTATTAATTTCCATTTCCTCGCCTTCAGCGGGTAGAACCATTCCAAGACCCTTGTCCATATCAATAGTAGTGGTTACAAGAAAGAAAATAAGAAGAAGAAAGGCTATATCAGCCATTGATGATGTTGGAATTTCACCACCCTTAAATCGCCTTTTTTGTTTAGCCATGTATTAAAGCCTAAAACCGCTACTTCTTTTTCGAGTGCAAAGAATCAAGGAGCTTAACAGAGTTTTCTTCCATATCAAGTATCAACTGATCAATACGTGAAACAAAGAAATTCTGAAAGAATTGAATGATCATTGCAACTATAAGACCGAAAGCTGTGGTTAAGAGTGCCTGAGAAATACCACCCGCTACAACCGCAGGAGATATATCGTTAGCAGCCTTAATTGCGTCAAACGCAGATATCATTCCAACAACCGTTCCAGTAAATCCAATCATAGGCGCAACAGTGATAACGGTATTCAACCATATCATGTTTTTTTCTAAAAAGGCCATTTCAAGAGACCCGGCATTTTCCATCGCCTTCTCAACCTCTTCTAGTCCGCGATCGTATCGTGACAGTGCAGCATGAAATACCCCAGCAACTGGACCACGTGTTTCACTGCAGAGGTCAACAGCTTGCTGTACTTTGCCACCTTGCATAGCGCTAGAAACATCTTCAAAGAGTTTGCTTGAATCAATGGATGACAACACTAAAGAGTAGGCTCTTTCAAATGCAAATGCTAAACCAAATAAAAGTGCAAACAAAATAGGCCACATAAATGCGCCACCGTCAATAAAGTATTGAACCATTCTAAACCTCCGTAGTTATAGTTCTAATTTTTTTGAATATAAAAGCTAAATTTTATAATGGATTATCGTTAGTAGTATAAAACACTAATAATACAAGTTATTTCGATTATTTATAGTATTGCAAGACTTAATTAACACCTAAAAAAGGTGTTTAGTTTAAGAAGCTTTTCGCTTTTTCAAAATGTTCCATGGATTGCATCACCTGATTATCAGCGTTGACCCTTATTGACCAAAGCTGATTGGTTCCCCATTTTACACCAGCTATTTCAGACTTCAACATTGTTTTTAGATAATCAGCATCTTTAAGTGCTTCTTCACTGTCAATTTCGCTATCTTGATCTTTAGCGTATTTAAAAAAGCTGTTTAGTTCCTTATCGCTGATCGTAAATGTGGTCTGGAACTTTTCAAAAGAAGGTAGCCTGTTACTGCTGACGTAGTTCGTGCTCCAGTTAAACATCAGCCTGTTGGGGTGTGACATTATTTTTCTAGATGACGCGTTGAGCTTAAGTTTATATGGTATATAAATATCAGGCGTAACCCCTCCTCCTCCATACACCGTTCTCCCCGCTCGGGTTTTAAAGGGTGGTCTTAATTTTTTTAGCGAATCAATTTTCGCCTCTCTGTCGTCTTCATAGAGCTCCGAATAATATTCGTTTTGATTCTCCATATCAAATGGTCTCTGGATTAATCTGCCGCTAGGAGTATAATATTGAGCGATGGTTACCCTGATTGCAGATCCATCGCTCAGGCCGGCTTGCCTTTGGACCAGCCCTTTTCCAAAACTGGTTTCACCCACAACAAGACCTCTGTCGAGATCTTGTACTGCTCCAGCGACGATTTCGCTTGCGCTAGCAGAGCCCCTGTTGATTAAAACGATGAGTGGAAATCTATCATTGCCCTTGCTTGGTGAAGAGATGAACGCTTGATTTGATTGTTTATTCTTGCCTTTTGTGTATACCAGCGTGTCTTTTTTTGTAATAAATATATTGGCTACTTCTGCAGCCTGTTCAAGTATGCCGCCGCTGTTATTTCTAAGATCAAGCACCATTCTTTCCATTCCTTGACCAAGAAGGATTTCAAGAGATTTTTTCACTTCGGGGCCAGACTTAGTTGAAAATCGCGTTAACCAAATGTAGCCCGTCTTTTCATCTAGCATTGAGGTGGCTCTTACGCTTAAAAGGGGGATGTCATCCCTAATTATGGTCACATCGAAAGGCTCAAGCCCGTATCGTCCAATAGTTAAATCTACTTTTGTTCCCTTTTTTCCTCTAAGCTTTTTGTAGACGTCCTCCCTGTCAACTCCTTTTGCGCTTTTACCATCAATATTTATTATCCAGTCTCCTGCAAGCAGGCCGGCCTTTTCTGATGGTCCTCCAACAACTGGAGATATTACGGTTATGTAATTATTGAGTATATCAAACTCTATCCCGATTCCCTGAAACTCACCCCTAAACAATTCATCAATATTCTCCTGATCCTTCGCTGATATAAATATAGAGTGTGGATCAAGCTCCTCCATAATGCCTTTAAATGCACCATCCATTAGCGCTTCCATATCAACGTCTTCGTAATATAGCTGATTAACGTAATACAGTATTTGGTTCATCACTTTGAATTTTTTCTCAATGACAGCGTAGGGGTTTGTTTGGGTTGAATAGAGTGTTTGACTTAGAGGGATCATCAACATAAGAACGGCAAAAACAACTGGCAGTGCCCCATTGATTAATTTGGTTTTTTTAGATGTGTGCTTAGAGACCAAAATAAATTACTGTGCGAACAGTGAGACCACTGATTGATGCTTCTGGCGAATCGTTGATCGGTATGTGTCCATTGAGCCTCCATCTGCCCGCACCTATCGTGCCATTGTTGAACCCTGCGCTTATTCTAAGGCCCATTCTGTCAAGAAACTGCCATTTTACAGCAACATAGGGCTGAAAATTGAAAAACATTCCGCTTAGTTCCGTCATAGATTCGTTAACATTGATAGGTCTTAGTCCACGCTCGCGCAATAGGTTTGCTGCGTCATCAAACGTACCGCCGTTTGCATCCAATTCTACCATTACGCTATCGCCTTTTAAATATCCGTACATGCTTCTGCCAAGATTTGACCATTGAGGTGTTCCGAGGTGCTGGTCAATTGATAATGTATAGGTCCCTACACCCATTAAAGCTCCGGCCATAACTTCTAGATCACGATAGATTGGAAATACATATTCAGCAGTCATCGCTCCAAGCAATATATTGACTTTTGCCTTAACTGAAAGATTATCTGTAAAGTTGTACAGCTTATCTCCTTTATCACCAGCATTTGCAGCGGGAGTTTGATACTGATCTACGCCATCTCGGTTGGCAAATAAAACAACATTGTAGACATTGCTAACTTGTGCTGATCCGATACCTGCATAGCCTCCCAGTCTCCACGGACCTGTCATTTGGGCAAATCCTTCTCCTCCATAAAAAACCATAGGCCTGGTATCAAGCTCATCAGCATCGAAGCCTAAACTGTCTAGGACTTCTCCACCAGGAACTTGAGACATAATTAAATACATGTTTCCAAAGCCAATACCTCCACCATAAGAAGTTTCGACAGGGTATATGTCGCCCTGTGAATGACCAACTGTAAATATAAGGGAGCTAGCTATTAGTAAACGTTTCATCAAATCAAATAAGTGCGGAACATTATACACTCAATTTATTCAGTATGCTCCATAATTCGAAAGATTATTGTTGGGGTTAATTGAAATTAGTTTTCAGGCTTTTCCTTGATATATCGCAAGCGAGAACCTATATTTCGTTTTAACTCTCGGTAAGGGTTTTTATATTTACAAGATTAGTATGTTTAAAATAGCGCTCATTTGCGCTGGAGGGACTATTGCACTATAGCCGTCTCATATTGGCTAGTTTAAGTTTTTTTGCTTCATCGCTTGCTAACAACTTGCATGTTATTGGTACGTTTGATTTCAATAACAATGGCAAGAGCGAAATTCTTAAAATTAACGGCGTAGGCGCACCATTAGAATTTGTTGAACTTGACCCCTCAGGTAATCATACCACCATTTGGGCCTACTCTCCAGAGAGAGGATCGGTTGTTGATGCGAAATTTGCTGATCTTAACAATGACCAAATTTCTGAGCTTATTGTTATTCAAAAGAACGATGTTGAAAAAGGATGGCTTAGTATATTTGAGTGGAATGGATTTGATTTTACTCTAAAAGGTGATCCCTTTTCAAATGGAAACGGAACGCTTGACAAAGTCCGGCCTTCTAATCTCACTTACAGCAAGGGTTTATTTTCATCTGCGATATCCTCACCAACAAGAAGCGCTAAAACGTTTGTTCTTGATATTGTGGATGGAGAATATTCTGTGACTGAGACTGAAATTTTAACCGACCCAATAGTTACGAACGGTTATGGCCCAGTATTTACAGGAATTTTTGAGAATGAAACAGGTCCTTTAATAGCTCTCATTAGCCCTGAGTCTAACGTTCTCAAAGTTGGGGTATTCTCCTTGCAAACAGGTAGCTCTGTATCTGATGTATTTACCTTAAATGGGGCTCGTGTAGTTCTTGGCCCCGATATACAAGGATTTGATGAAAACAAAGATGGCTATTCTGATCTTATTATTCCCTTTGCAACTGGCGAAGTGTTCACGTTATTCACTAGTGGGGATAGCCTATCTTTAAAAGAAAGCAGATTTTCTGAAAGCGGTCTTTTTGCCTTAAAACCTGCGAGTGGCGAACAGCGAATAAATGATGTTGTTTTACAAAGAGTTGAGCAAGGCCTATATGATAAAAGCCATCTTAGTGATTCCAATGATGAATTTGCTTTTCTTCTACCAACGGACTCACTAATGCTTGGAGATACTTTTAATGTTAGCATTGCTCCAGATTCGTCTTCGACATTTTTTGAATTTAGTTGGACCTCTCAGCCGCCAATTGGGATGTTCTTTGATCCAGAATCACAAACTATACAATGGAGCCCAGAGCGAGAACACATTGGCATTGTTGATCTTTCATATAAACTAATTTCAAGAACAAATGAAGAAATTTTCAGTGAGATGTCTAATTTTGGTAACTCATATTTTTTAAGACCCATACTTAAAGAATCAATGGGCACGAAAATTATTTTTGTTGGTGACACCTTGAAACCCCCTGAGCCATTTGTAGTTCTTCCAAAGAGAATGCATACAGTAACTATTAGCACAAAAGATATTGACAATGCTGACCGTTTCACATTTGAAGGTGAAACGCCATTTAGCTCAACTACAATGAGCGCAAACAATATTATCACCGTAGGGGTTAGCACTGATTTGAGTGCGATCAAAGATGATAAGTCGAGTTCTTTTGTGTTTCAATCTTCCGATGATAAACCCGACTCCCTTATAACAGTTTCCATAATGCATGACTTATCTTCAAACATTATTTTCACAACTATTAAGCCCACAGTGGATACGCTTACCCAGTCTTTTGATGCCGAGGGTCAAAACCCTGACATGTATCAGCTGCCTGAATATTTCTTTGAGGGTTTTCCAGAAACAATGAGCCTTGAGATAACCTCAGATTCATCAGTGACACTTTTGGGTAATGTAGATGATAGATCTGGAGTTCTTACTATCGGATCTCCTTTGTTTGCAAAAAGCCATGATATGACTATTGATTATTTTGGTGGTCGTCCCTATGCCATTCGTGGTGATGTTAATGTTAAAAAAGACGGCTCACATAAAACTATTACTGAAATAGATTTTGAGACTTCATTCAGGCCGCTTTCAATTACCACAATCCTAAAAAGCGCAAATAGAGATACTCTTGTTTTTCATGCAGACTCTGTCCCTGATACTTTAAAAGCAAAAACATCCTACAGGTCATTTTATGCGCCGGTAACTATTATTGAAAAGATAGAAGACGGTTCTACGTTAGAAGCGGAAACTGATACACCAGCTGAAG
>TARA_B100001121_G_scaffold250792_1_pt1 | contig 10598 bp, 20 predicted proteins | sample TARA_B100001121 | Tara Oceans TARA_B100001121 (sample SAMEA2622817) | marine metagenome | biome: marine biome (ENVO:00000447); feature: surface water layer (ENVO:00002042); material: "saline water (ENVO:00002010), including plankton (ENVO:xxxxxxxx)" | depth 5 m
TTTCCTAAACGAGCCAAGACAGACCCATTAATACTGCCATATTCTGATTAAACCGCAACTATAGGGCAAAATGGTGCGATAGTTGGTAATGATCACTGAAATTTCGTCGAACGAATAGGCTTCGCGTTTTGCACAGGCTGTGAAAAACCGATTTTACATTTAGAATGGGTCTGTTACCTTATCAGATTGCAGCGGGTGCTGTAGTAGCCTGGTCGTCCTCTGGATCTGGTGTATAGCCAGAGTCCAGACCACGTGCCTCTTCATCACGGTCAACAAGCTCAATCACCGCCATCGGCGCACTATCTCCATACCTAAAACCTGCTTTTAGCACCCGGGTATATCCTCCCGGCCGTTCCATGTAACGGGCGCCAAGAACGTCAAACAGCTTTTTTGTCATAGCCTCGTCGCGGAGGCGGGAAAATGCTAACCTGCGAGAATGCAGGGTATCTGATTTTCCAAGAGTAATGAGCTTTTCCACTACACGCCGAAGGTCTTTAGCTTTTGGAAGGGTAGTTACTATTTGTTCGTGCTTAATTAGCGCATTAGCCATATTTTGAAACATTGCTTTCCTATGACTTGCCGTCCTATTAAGACGGCGCCCAGACTTACCGTGGCGCATAAGTGTTACTCCTAACCTATATCCTCTAACTCTCTACGGCGAAATTAAAATGGCTCGTCCAACCTTCTAGCCAATTCCTCAATATTATCTGGGGGCCAATTCATAACATCCATCCCTAGTGAAAGCCCCATTGTGCCGAGCACCTCTTTTATTTCATTTAAACTTTTTCTACCAAAGTTTGGCGTGCGGAGCATTTCCGGTTCACTTTTTTGAACTAAATCGCCAATATAGACGATGTTATCATTTTTCAAACAATTAGCTGAACGCACAGATAGTTCCAACTCGTCAACCTTTCTAAGTAAGTTCTTATTAAATGGTAGCTCTTGCGTTTCGTCTTTCTCCTCAGCTTGGCTAGGTTCTTCAAAATTTATAAATAACTGAAGCTGGTCCTGTAGAATTCGTGCCGCGTACGCGATTGCATCCTCCGGAGTCATCGAACCATCTGTTTCGATGTTTAGCGTAAGCTTATCAAAGTCTGTAACCTGTCCGACCCTACTGTTCTCTACTTTATAAGAAACTTGCTTTACAGGGCTAAATACCGCATCGACCGGTATCATCCCTATTGGTGAATCTTCTGAACGATTAGAGTTAGCAGGAACATAGCCCTTACCCGTCTCAACAGTGAACTCCATTGTTAAGGTTGCACCTTTATCTAAGGCGCACAAAACCAAGTCAGGGTTCATTAACTCAACATCAGCGCCGGTATCTATCATACCTGCTGTAACTTCACCAGGACCCTCGGCTGTTAAACGCATTTTTTTGGGTCCTTCTCCCTCCATACGCAATGCCATAAGTTTTATATTCAGCACCATGTCAGTTACATCTTCACGCACACCTGGGATAGTTGTAAATTCATGCAAAATGCCATCTATTTGAATAGCTGTCACGGCAGCGCCTTGGAGCGATGACAAAAGTATGCGTCGGAGACCGTTTCCAAGCGTCAGTCCATAGCCTCGCTCAAGAGGTTCCGCTACGACAGTTGCTTTTAACCCAGGTTCTCCACCTGGTAAAACGTCTAAATTAGTTGGTTTGATCAAAGCTTGCCAATTTTTCTGAATCACCGCAAAAACCTCACTATTAATACTTTCAAAGCTAGTTACTTTTTTACTTCTAGAAATGTTTACAAAGTAGACCGCGATAATCGCGAGTCAAATTGCTTATAATTTCCTCCTAAACGCGCCTTCTTTTTGGAGGACGACATCCGTTATGGGGAATGGGTGTTACGTCTTTAATTGAATTAACTTGAAACCCAACTGTTTGCAGAGCTCGCAGCGCAGACTCTCTGCCAGAACCTGGGCCACTAACTTCTATATCTAGAATTTGCATACCGTGCTCAGCAGCTTTTTTTCCAGCGTCTTCTGCAGCAACCTGTGCTGCATAAGGGGTCGATTTTCTTGACCCTTTAAAACCCATAGCCCCAGCTGAAGACCACGAAATGGCATTGCCCTGCGCATCTGTAATGGTTATCATTGTATTATTAAACGTGGCGCTGACGTGAGCCACGCCCGCCGTAATATTTTTCTTCTCGCGTCGTCGAACACGCGTTTGAGTAGGTTGTTTTGCCATATCACTCTTCCACTTCGAAGAACCGATTATATTTTACTTTTTCTTGCCTGCTATAGGTTTTGCAGGGCCTTTACGGGTGCGTGCGTTAGTATGGGTCCGTTGTCCCCGAACGGGTAAACTCTTTCGATGCCTAAGGCCCTTATAACACCCAAGATCCATTAAACGCTTAATATCCATAGCTATTTTCCGACGGAGGTCTCCCTCGACTACCACGTCACTATCTATCATTTCACGTAGTCGTGTTAGTTCGTCTTCCATAAGCTCGTTAACTCTACGTTCTGCTGGAATGTCCAGACGTTGGCATATGTCTAACGCCGTAGTTTGGCCTATGCCATAGATGTAGGTAAGAGCAACCTGTACTCTTTTTTGCGTTGGAATATTGACTCCCGCTATACGCGCCAAAATAATTACTCCTTCATAAACTAAAGAACAACGGAGGTTTTGTCATTGACCTATGAATAAGACCTTTTCCCTGCGCCGAAACACTCCTAGTCGAGCACCTTCCATGCTAAGGCGCTGGATTATACGGATCAACGAGACCAAGTCAATAACGTTACCTCTTATTAAGCCTTTTTACTCCCTAAAATATCTCTCAATTTTAAACTTACCTCTTCCACAGGCAGCATTCCGTCAATTGCTGATAAAACACCGTATTCTTTATAGAACGGCAGAAGCGGAGCAGTCTGATTTTCATATACTTTGAGTCGATGATTTAAAGTTTCCTCATTATCATCTTTACGTCGCTCTTCTGGCGGTGTTTCCGCAATCCTTTTTCTTATACGCTCTAGTAGAATTTCGCTATCGACCGAGAAATAGAGTACATGGTCTATCTTCAACTTATTATTATCCAACATCTTCATAAGAGCTTCTGCCTGTGGCAAAGTACGGGGAAACCCATCTAAGATAACTCCGTTAACACAATCGGGACTGACGATACGTTCTGATATCATTTGCACCATTATATCATCTGGGACAAGGTCTCCCGCCTCTACGATGGCTTTAACCTTATGCCCTAAATCTGTATCTTCTTTCATCGTAGCCCGGCACATATCGCCAGTAGAAAGCTGCTTTAGTCCGAACTCTTCCTCTATAAATACTGCTTGGGTACCCTTACCAGCACCTGGAGGGCCTATTAATATAATATTCATCCCCGCCTACCCCGAAGTTTTGATTTTTTAATTAATCCATCGTATTGGTGAGCTATCAGGTGAGATTGAATTTGTCCAACGGTATCCAGTGTGACCGTTACAACAATTAGTAAACTGGTTCCACCGAAGTAAAAGGGTACCTGATACTGACTAATTAGTATTTCGGGCAGCATACAAACTGCAGCAAGGTACATAGCTCCCACAACAGTGAGGCGGGTAAGAACGTAATCGAGATAATCTGCTGTATTCTTACCTGGTCGTATTCCAGGAACAAAACCGCCATATCGTTTCAAGTTATCTGCGGTCTCAGCGGGGTTAAAAACAATCGCGGTATAGAAAAATGCAAAAAAGACGATGAGTCCGATGTATACAGCGAGGTAAAGCGGTTGGCCACGACCTAGAAGTGCGTTAATTGTATTTAGCCATTCTGGTCCACCACCGCTCGCAGAAAACTGTGCGAAAGTGACCGGCATAAGCAAAATAGAGCTGGCAAAAATTGGTGGGATCACTCCTGAAACGTTTAGTTTTAACGGTAGATGAGATGACTCCCCTCCAGTCATTTTATTTCCAACCTGACGTTTGGGATATTGGATGGTTATTCGTCTCTGCGACCGCTCTATAAAAACTATAAAAGCAATGACTGCTATCGACATTAATACCAGCAGAATTATAAAGGCAGCAGATAAGGCTCCGGTTCTTCCGAGTTCTAGGGTGCCTGCAAGGGCTTGTGGGAGGTTAGCTACAATACCTGCAAATATTATTAGTGATATACCATTACCTATGCCTCGTGCTGTTATTTGCTCACCCAACCACATCAAGAAGACTGTGCCTCCAACGAGCGTGATCACAGTGGTTGCTCTAAAAAATAAACCAGGGTTCGTAACAGCGGAGTTACCCCCACTAGCCATATTTTCTAAGCCAACTGATATCCCATACGCCTGCACAGCAGCTAAGAGGACAGTTAGATATCTTGTATACTGATTAATTTTTTTCCGGCCAGCCTCACCTTCTTTTTTTAGGTTTTCTAGATTCGGCGATACTGCCGTCATTAGCTGCATGATAATGGCGGCTGAAATATACGGCATTATGTTTAAGGCGAAGATGGTCATTCTCCCCAAGGCGCCACCAGCAAACATATCGAACATTCCAAGGATACCGCCAGCGTTCTGCTCGAATATTTCTTCCAAAATTCCAGGGTCAATTCCCGGAATAGGGATATATGTGCCAAGCCGGTAAACAATTAAAGCACCTAAAGTGAACCAAATACGTTTTTTTAATTCGGCAGCTTTCGAGATTGCGCCAAAGTTAAAAGAAGATGCGAATTGTTCGGCGCCAGACGCCATACTACCTACCCTTAATCTATATTTTAGCCAACAGTGACCTTGCCACCCGCTTTTTCTATGGCTGTGATTGCTGTCTTCGAGGCTCCTGCCACATTTAAGTTTACAGCTGCGTTGATTTTACCCCGACCTAATACACGTATCCCTGATTTGCCTTTACCGACTACACCAGAGTCTTGCAGGGATTTCGCATCTAACTCTGCCCCAGCCTTAATTTTTCCAGCATCAATAGCCCTCTGAATATCATCAACATTCACTATGCGGTATTGTTTACGAAAAGGATTTTTAAATCCACGCTTAGGCAGCCGGCGATATATTGGCATCTGCCCACCCTCGAAGCCATTAATTGTAGCCCCTGCGCGGGATTTCTGACCCTTGTGTCCTCGGCCGCTGGTTTTTCCGGTGCCGGAACCAGCCCCTCTACCTACGCGTTTTCGATCTTTCGTTGCGCCTTGATTATCGCTTATTTCATTCAATCTCATAGCCACGTTTCCTCAGGAATATCTATAACGACCAGCATCTAGTTGATTATCTCACTCAACATGAACGAGATGTTTAACCTTATTGACCATACCTCTTACAGAGGGTGTATCCTCTAAAACACTCGTTTTGTTGAGTTTATTGAGACCCAAACCAATAAGAGTTTCCTTTTGTCCTGGTTTACGCCCTATAGCACTCTTTATTTGCGTAACCTGGATCGTAGTTGTGTTTTTTTTGTCTCTCGCCATCGGCCTTTTCCATCAATAAATATTATTTTTCTTGGGAGGGTGAGTTAGCGTCGTTGCTATTTCGGCCAAAAACTTCGGCTACTTTCTTCCCCCGTTTTGCGGCAACCAACCTCGGTGATCCAATTTTGTTTAGCGCAGCAAATGTTGCTTTAATCATATTATGTGGATTCGATGATCCTGTTGATTTTGCCACCACATCTTGCACACCTAAGGATTCAAATATAGCACGCATGGGGCCTCCTGCAATTACACCCGTTCCAGATGGGGCTGAACGTAATATTACATGACCGGCGCCATAATCGCCTTTGATGTCGTGATGGAGCGTTCTGCCTTCGCGCAAAGGAACCCTCACCATAGATCGCTTAGCTTGTTCGGTTGCTTTTCTTATAGCTTCAGGAACCTCGCGAGCTTTACCAGCCCCATGCCCAACTCTCCCTCGACCATCTCCTACAACAACAAGCGCTGCAAAACCAAATCTTCTGCCCCCCTTGACGACTTTAGCTACTCGGTTTATGCCAACCAGCTTCTCGATCAATTCGGGATCTTCTTTTTGTTCCCGATTACTTCTATCTTGCCTATCTGCTCGTGCCATTTAAGGTTTCCTTTAAAATTTAAGACCGGCCCCGCGTGCTCCTTCAGCGAGAGCCTTTACACGACCGTGGTAACGATATCCCCCTCTATCAAAGACAACGTTATTGAGTCCTTCTTTGAGAGCCCTTTCTGCTACAAGTTTTCCAACCGCTTCAGCTGCTGACTTGTCATTTCCTGATTTAATTATCTCTTTAAGGTCTTTATCTAGCGTTGAGGCCGCAACCAAGGTACTGCCTTTTTGATCGTCTATGAGTTGCGCATAAATGTTTTTAGACGAACGGAATACAGATAAGCGCGGCTTGGTTTCGCTTTTTTTTCGTAGTGCTTGTCTATTACGGCGCGCACGCTTTAGAAAAAGTTCTTTTGATTTCAACATAATACTGCCCCTACTTTTTCTTACCTTCTTTTCTTCTAATATTTTCGCCAGCATATTTTATCCCTTTGCCCTTGAAAGGCTCCGGTGGTCTATATGCTCTTATCTCAGCCGCTAACTGCCCTACCTTCTGCTTATCACCTCCGTGGATAGTGATTGCGGTTGGACGTTCACATTTCATAGTAACACCATCTGGGATAGGATATCGAACGGGGTGACTGAAACCGAGGGACAAAACAAGGTCCTTGCCTTCAACCGCAGCTCGATAACCAACGCCATTAATTTCCAATTCTACAGTGAAACCCTTATTTACCCCTGTAAGCATATTATTTATGCTCGCACGCGTCGTACCCCACATGGAGCGGGATCTTTTGGTCTGGTTTTTAGGGCTTACAGTAACGATATTCTCTTTTATCGCGACATTAACCTCGTCCGATATTGGAAACGACTGCTCTCCCAGCTTACCCTTGGCAGTTAGTATACCATCTAGAATCTCTATTGAAACACCATCTGGAACCACTACCGGGCTTTGACCCACTCGAGACATATCACAACCCTCCTATATCAGAATACCTGACAAAGTACTTCGCCACCAACGTTAGCGGCTCTAGCTTCATTATCAGACATAACCCCCCTCGGGGTGGAAATAATAGAAATTCCGAGCCCATTAAATACCCTTGGCAAATCGTTGATCTTGGCATAAACACGACGACCGGGCTTCGAAACGCGTTTGATTTCACGAATTACTGGCTCACCCTCATAATATTTAAGCTCGATAGATAATTCTGAAGCATTTTTAGATGCCTCAGACTCTAGCTTTGAAAAACCCCGTATATATCCCTCACGCTTAAGGACTTCTAAAACGTTACTCCTCATTCTTGAGCACGGACTAGAAATAACACTTTTTCTTGCCATTTGCCCATTACGAATGCGCGTCAACATATCTCCGAGCGGATCACTCATTGTCATATCAATCCCCTTACCAGCTTGATTTCACTAACCCGGGAACCTGACCTGCCGAACCCAGGTCGCGCAGTGCTATACGGGACATTTTAAATTTCCTATAGTATCCCCTTGGGCGTCCCGACACTTCACATCTGTTGCGTAGTCTGATTTTAGCCCCATTTCTTGGCATTTCATTGAGTTTTAAACCGGCGCGGAAGCGCTCTTCAATCGGAAGTTCTCTATTGTTAACTATTGCCTTCAGACGCGATCTTTTATTAGCATGCATCGCAACTTTATTAGCGCGATTTTTATTTTTTTCTATTGAACTCTTTCTAGCCATTTATACCTCCACCCTTTTAGTCCGTGAACGGGAAATCAAATTTCCGCAACAGTTCGCGAGCCTCGTCATCCGTTTTTGCGGATGTAACAAATATGATATCCATTCCGCGTATCGTATCTATTTGGTCATAATTAATTTCGGGGAAAACAATTTGTTCTTTCAACCCCATTGCATAGTTCCCACACCCATCAAAACTTAATGGACTCAAACCTCGAAAATCCCTTACCCTGGGCAATGCAATTGTTATAAGCCTATCAAGAAATTCGTACATCCTGTCTCGCCGCAAAGTTACCTTGCAACCAATCGGCATTCCTTCCCGCAACTTAAATCCCGCAACAGATTTTGAGGCCCTTGTTATAACGGGTTTCTGACCGGTAATATTAGAAAGGTCTGCAACCGCCGAAGCAACTTTTTTGGAGTCCTGGACAGCCTCACCAAGCCCCATGTTGATGACTATCTTTTGTAATTTTGGCACTTCTAATATATTTTTATAGCCGTTTTGCTGCAGTAGCTGCGGTCTAATAGATTCGGTGTAAAGTTCATTTAAACGCGTCATTTCTAATACATCCAATCCAAGTTACGCGTCCAGAATTTCGTTTGAGGATTTAGAAAACCTAACCTTCCGGCCATCCTCCAGTGTTCGAAATCCAATTTTTGTCGCTTTGTTTGAGGTAGGGTCAATTAATGCAACGTTCGATGAATGAATTGCGTTCTCACGTTCAACTATTCCGCCTGGTGCTGTCTGGCTTGGTTTCGTATGCCTTTTAATGATATTTACGCCTCTTACAACGACTTTCTGTTGAGCAGGAAGTACGTTCAACACCTCACCCGTTTTCCCTTTATCCTTACCGGTGATAACCATTACGTTATCACCTTTTTTTATTCTACTACTCATCACAGCACCTCCGGGGCGAGAGAGACGATTTTCATAAAACGCTTCGCTCTTAATTCTCTCGTAACAGGACCGAAAATGCGTGTACCAATAGGCTCGTTCTGATTGTTAATCAGTACAGCGGCATTCCTGTCAAACCTAATCGCTGACCCATCCACACGCCTAATTTCTTTCGCTGTCCTTACAATAACCGCCTTCAAAACTTCGCCTTTTTTTACGCGGCCCCTTGGTATAGCTTCCTTAACCGAGACAACTATGACATCTCCGACTCCGGCAACTTTACGTTTTGAACCTCCTAGTACTTTTATACACTGTACCCGGCGTGCTCCCGAATTATCAGCGACGTCAAGGTTTGATTGCATTTGGATCATTGTTCAGGTCCTATCCCAAAAAACTTTGCTAACTTGCAGATTCTATTACTTCCCAAGTTTTACTCTTCGACTTTGGAGCACATTCTCTGATTTTTACTGTTTGGCCTGTCTTACAACTATTTGTTTCGTCGTGGGCTGCGAACCTTTTAGACCGTTTAATAATTTTTTTATAAACAGGGTGCGTTATTCGGCGTTCCACATTAACTATGACTGTTTTATCACCCTTATCACTCACCACTATTCCCTGTAATTCGCGCTTTGGCATCTATTTGCTCCCGTAAAAGTGTAGGCTATTGTTTTACTGCCTGAGCTTTTTTTTCTGATATTATTAATTTCGTTCTAGCTATATCGCGTCTCACGCGCCTAACACGTGCCGTGTTTTCCAACTGCCCATTTGCTTTTTGGAAACGAAGGTTAAACTGTTCTTTAGACAACTCATCTAGCTGAGTTTGCAATTCATCCGGTGTTTTGGTCCGAAAGTCAGTAGCTATCTTATTTGGCACAGTAGTCTCCTAATATCCGTCGCTGCCCACCCGTGCGATAAATCGAGTATCGACAGGGAGTTTGGCTGACGCAAGTGTAAAGGCTTGTTTAGCTAAATCTCTTGGCACACCATCCAGCTCAAACATTATTCGCCCGGGTTTAACACGGCAGACCCAAAATTCTGGTGATCCCTTACCCTTCCCCATTCTAACCTCAGCCGGCTTACTCGAAACCGGGACGTCTGGGAAAACACGGATCCAAACTCTACCTGCTCGTCGAATATGTCGTGTGATAGCGCGTCTTGCAGCCTCGATTTGACGAGCCGTTACACGGGCTGGCGTTAGCGCCTTAAGCCCGTAAGCCCCGAAATTAAGCTGGGTGCCACCTTTGGCATTTCCGTGAATTCGCCCCTTGTGGGCTTTTCTATACTTTGTCCGTTTTGGGCTTAACATTCTTACGCTCCTTATATAACAGCAACTAGCGCTGGACTGAGGCAGGTTGAAGTTCTGCCATACGTTTATCCTGAGCCATTGGATCGTGTGCCATTATTTCACCCTTAAAAACCCACACCTTTACTCCACAAGCTCCGTAAGTTGTTTGGGCTGTTGCTTCTCCATAATCTATCTCGGCACGGAGGGTGTGCAACGGAACCCTACCTTCCCGATACCATTCCGTTCTCGCTATTTCAGCTCCACCTAGCCGCCCGCTGCAATTTATTCGAATGCCTAGAGCTCCTAAACGCATAGCGGACTGCACCGCTCTTTTCATAGCTCGGCGAAAGGCTACTCGCCTACTCAGCTGCTGAGCCACGTTTTCTGCGATGAGATTAGCGTCTATTTCTGGCTTCCGAACTTCGATAATATTTAGGTTTACGTCAGTTTCTGTCATACTCGCAAGTTCGGAACGAAGCTTCTCTATATCCCCACCTTTTTTACCAATAACGACGCCTGGTCGCGCGGTGTAAATTGTAACCTTTGCACTCTTAGCTGGCCGCTCGATTACTATTCTGCTTACTCCTGCCTGCTGGAGCCGCTTTCGTAAGAACTTGCGCATTTTCAGGTCTTGGTGAAGAAGGTCGCCATATCCTTTTCCAGCAAACCATCGTGAGTCCCACGTTCTATTTATACCTAGCCTAAGGCCAATTGGATTTACTTTATGCCCCATTATACGGTCTCCTGGCGTTCGCTAACTACTACTGTAAG